>Ga0316205_10003391_pt1 | contig 15153 bp, 14 predicted proteins | sample 3monthpyrite_MG_FD_204941 | JGI IMG/M metagenome (GOLD analysis project Ga0316205, IMG submission 204941) | Microbial mat bacterial communities from mineral coupon in-situ incubated in ocean water Damariscotta River, Maine, United States -... | ecosystem: Environmental > Aquatic > Marine >... | reverse complement strand
GAATACCCCTGGCACCACGCCGTGTCCCCCGACAGGATGCCCGACAAGTGCTGCTTCTTCTGCTCTTCATTGCCGAACGTATAGATTACCGGACCGACCATCGACAGGCCGAAAGGAGAAAGCCGTGGGGCATTCGCCAATGCCATCTCTTCGTTAAAGATGAATTTTTGCATTGCCGTCCAACCGGTCCCGCCATATTCGGTTGGCCAGTTAACCGCAATCCAGCCTCGTTCGTAGAGAGATTTTTGCCATCCCCGGAGAACACTCCGCTCCGCGGAGGCGCCGACCGTAACTTTTCCCGCGAGTTCCTTTGTCAGATTTTCTGCGATAAATTGCCGAACTTCAGCACGGAACGCTTCGTCCTCTTTGGCAAGCTCGATATCCATTTCATCCTCCCACCTTGCGCGCCAAGCTGACACCAAGCCGCCGAGAACACCGCGCTTGGCGAAGCGGGGTCCTGTTTATCCGGGCGGCGAAAAACATAATCACCCTGTTAGGCGGCCCATCCCTGCAATCGCGCGGCTTCGAGACGAATCTGCTCCGGGCCACCCAGCAATTGCCGGTCAAGACCAATACGTTTGAACCAATAGTGCAGTCCCAGAAGGTCGGTAAAGCCCATACCGCCATGGACTTCGGTCGCGGTGCGCGCAACGAAGCGCCCCACTTCCGACAAGTGCCCTTTTGCATGGCACGCCATAAGACGGGCATCATCGGGAACCTGATCCATCGCATATGCCGCATACCACACCAGCGACCGGCATGGTTCGAGCGCCGCCGCCATTTCGGCACACATATGCTTCACCGCTTGAAAAGACCCAATCACCCGGCCGAACTGCTTACGCTCTCCTGCATAAACCACGGCTTTCTCAATCATCATCTGGCCCGCGCCCAGCGTGTCGGCGGCGAGCATTATTCTGCCCGCATCGAGCATCCGAGCGACCACATCTGCGTTCGCGCCCGGCAATAGTTCCGACACAACGTTGTCAAACACCAGCTCGCCGACGGAGCGGGTTTTGTCGATGGTTTTGAGCGCGCGCCGGGAAAGCCCTGGCGCGTCTGGCGCGACCAGGTGCAGACCATTGTCCCGGTCGGCGACAATATAAACATCCGCCTTTGACCAATCGATGACAAACAGCGCCTTACCGCTGAGCTTGCCCTGGCTGGCATCAACACCGTCATTCTCGCGCGCGCCAACCCGCTCGGTGACACCCACGCCGGCTATGACTTCACCCGCCGCAATTTTCGGTAGCCAATTTTGCTTTTGGGCCTCGCTACCTGCAAGTGTGAGCGCAACCGGCGCCATGACACTCGTCCCAACGTAAGGCACAGGCGCCACATGACGGCCGATCATTTCACTAATAATCGCTGCATCGAGAAAACCAAGCCCCATACCACCAAAATCTTCTGGAACGAGTAACCCCGGCACACCCAATTCGCGAATGCCATCCCACAAGCCGCGCGGAACGAAATTGTTACTGTCAGCAGCTTCCCTCACCTTTTCGAGAGGTGATTGCTCCTCAAGAAATCGACCCACACTGTCCTGCAGTAATCGCTGATCTTCCGACAAGCCAAATTCCATCGGACACCTCCCTATTTTGCTGGTTTCGGTTCGCGTGGCATACCAAGCCCACGTTCCGAAATGATATTTTTCTGAATCTGTGCGGTACCGCCGCCGATGATGAGCCCGAGCTGGAACATGTAACCCCATTGCCACGAACCATGGCTGCGGACGTAAGGACTATCATCGTAAAGCACGCCGAGCTCACCCATAACGTCGATCGCCAGCGCCGAAATTGCGTGGGTAACTTCGCAAGACTGAAGTTTCACGACCAAGCGCGCAAGGCCGGGATTCTCTGCCTTAGCGGCGCTGGTCAGCAACCGCAATCCGTTGAATTTCATCGCCGCTAGCTCAGCCTGGAGTTTGAGTAAGCGATCTAGGAAAATAGGATTGTCAATCGCGCGCTGCCCGTCCAATGTCTCTGTTTCCATGAGATCGACCAACGCTTGGAACCGCGTCTCCATGGCAGCCGGATCGCCCAACATCCCTCGTTCATGTTTTAGTGTCGCGTTGGCCACGAACCAACCTTGACCGCGCTCGCCCACAATTTGCGACGTGGGAACACGTACGTCGGTAAAAAATGTTTCGTTAAACTCCGCGTGGCCCGTCATCGTCTTCAATGGACGCACTTCGATCCCCGGCGTCGCCATCGAGAAAATGAGGTAGCTGATACCCTCATGCTTGGGCTTTTCTGGCTCAGTCCGAACCAGACAAAAAATCATGTCCGCTTCATGGGCGGTGCTGGTCCAAATCTTCTGCCCATTGATAACGAAGTCATCACCATCAACGACACCTTTGGTCTGAAGGCTTGCAAGGTCAGATCCTGAGCCCGGCTCGGAATAACCCTGGCACCAAACCACATCCCCTCGGAGAGTGGGCTCAACCCATTTTTTCTTTTGCTCCTCCGTCCCCAGCTCCAGAAGGGTCGGCACCAACATTGAGATGCCCTGGTTCTGAATTCCCGCAGGCACCCGTGCGGCCGAAAATTCCTCGGCGATAATGCGTGACTGAAGGATGTCCGGTTCGGCGCCGTAGCCGCCATACTCCTTGGGGATCGTGCGAGCTGCGTAACCGTGCTTGATTAGAAGTTGTTGCCACGCGCATGCTTCTGGAGACGGTCGTCCTGCCGCTCCCAGACCCTTGTGGGCCTTGTCTTTATTCGAGGTAAGAAAGTCTTTTACTTCCTGCCGGAAGGTTTCGTATGCGGGGCCGTATGCCAGATCCATTTTCAAGCTCCGATGCCTTGTCAATTCTATGATCATAAATTATGTGCGATCCTGGCAAGAAGCAAGCCCGAAGACAGGCTTGGCCTTTCGCATCACATCAGCGGCTCCGCCACGGAACAACATGGTAGAAACCACCCCCATATTGATTATAATGTTTCCAAAGATTGCACCTCGATAGGGCACACAAGGAATATGAAATCATGGACAAATTCGTTCTTCGCGAGGATAAGGACCGCGTTTGCACGCTGACGCTCAATCGGCCCGAGACCTTGAACGCCCTGAACACGCCCCCTTCGTGGAGTTGCGCGGACATGTTGAAGCGCTTGGCGCACAAGTCCATCATGTTGCCTGCATCATCTTGAAAGGCGCCGGTAAATCCTTTTCAGCCGGCCACGACCTCAAAGACATTCAGAAGGGCGAGCGGCCGCCGGAGCCCCATTTCCAGCCACGAACCATCCAGGCGCTGGCCGATCTGCCCCAGCCCGTCATCGCCAGCGTCAGTGGGCATTGTTATACCGGCGGGCTTGAGCTGGCCCTGGGAAGCGACATTATTATTGCCTCGCGGTCCGCTAAATTCGCCGATACTCACAGTAAATGGGGCTCAGCCTTCTTTGGGGTATGACCCAGCGGCTGCCGCGGCGTGTTGGTCAGTCGAGAGCCAAACAGATGATGTTCCCCTCAGACGTTTTTTCCGCAGCGGCAGCGGAACTTATGGGCTCAATCGACATCTGCGTGGATGATCAAGAATTGGAACAAGCGACACTCAATCTTGCCGAACGGATCGCTGCAAATTCGACATACAGCAATCAGGTCAACAAAGCTTTGTTGAGTGTGACTGACGGGCTGTCTATCCAAGCGGGGTTAGCCTACGAACTCGCCCACAGTCCGGGGGCTTGTACTGATGCACAAGCGCGGGTTGATTCATTCGGCAAAAAATAGTCTGCGGCAGCAGCAAGGGGCACCCTGTATCTAGAGTGCCCCTTTTATTCTCCGCCAGATTTGGGGGACACCGACCGACAGGAGAATTTCATTCTGCAGCGATGGCTTTTTGAGGGGTTTGTAGTCTCCATCGCGCGCGATCAACAGCGCCCGACATAGTTGACACATACCCCAACGAAAGCATCCCCGACATCGTGTTTTGACACCTGAAACCCTCTCTTTTTCACTTTGACGTTGCCACTTTCTATCTAGTATAATGAATTATTCTGAGGCGGCAACAGAAATGGCGATGGCATCAGGTTTAAAAATATTCGCTGACAATCAATATGCTTTCCATGCAGGGTGTTTTGCTTATAATGAATTATCATGATGACTATTAGCCGACCTGCGGCTCGCCATCACCAGACAAATGATTTCGATGTCTGTTTGTAGCATCCAGAAAACCCCAAAAGAGGCACCATTATGAGTGAAGCCATTCTCACCACAAACGGCGGACCGATTGTGGACGCTTATACGATTCCCCTGGATGAAATAGACCTTAGCGATCCGGAGCTCTTCAGGACCAATACGATATGGCCCTATTTTGAGCGGCTGCGTAACGAAGACCCGGTTCATTACTGCAAAGGGGGTGACTATGGCCCGTTTTGGTCAGTGACCAAATACAAGGACATTATGCATGTTGACACCAATCATGCCATCTACTCGTCCGAGGCCACTTTGGGTGGCGTAGCCCTGCGAGATCAAACGGAAGGTTTCTTCCTGCCTATGTTCATCATGATGGATCCTCCCAAGCATGATGCGCAACGCAAAGTCGTGAGCCCAATCGTTGCGCCGGGGAATTTAGCAATACTTGAAGGAACAATCCGCGAGCGCGCCGGCAAGATACTCGATTCACTGCCTATCAATGAAACTTTCGATTGGGTAGATCGCGTATCTATCGAATTGACCACGCAGATGCTCGCCACTCTGTTCGATTTTCCGTGGGATGAACGGCGAAAACTGACCCATTGGTCGGATGTTGCGACAGCGGGTACATCTTACAAAGATGAGGAGACCGAAGCGACCCGTAGAGCCGAGTTGTTGGAATGCGCCGCTTACTTTACCGAATTATGGAACCAGCGGGTGAACGCGACCGAACCAGGTCATGACCTCATCACCATGCTCGCTCAGGGAGAGGCGACCAAGAATATGGAGCCGATGGAATATCTCGGGAATATCCTGCTGCTCATCGTCGGCGGCAATGACACAACCCGCAATTCGATCACTGGTGGTTTGCTTGCATTGAATGAAAACCCGGATCAATACAAAAAGCTAAGGGACAATCCGACACTTGTTGAAAGTATGGTCCCGGAAATCATCCGTTGGCAGACGCCATTGTCGCATATGCGCCGTACCGCTCTTGAAGATACAGAGCTCGGCGGCAAACAGATCAAAAAGGGCGACAAGGTGGTGATGTGGTATGTCTCGGGCAACCGCGATGAAGAGGTGATTGAAAATGCCAGCAGCTTTATCATTGATCGTGACCGCCCCCGGCAGCACCTATCTTTCGGATTCGGCATCCATCGTTGTGTCGGCAATCGACTGGCAGAAATGCAACTCCGCGTTGTCTGGGAAGAAATCCTGAAGCGTTGGCCTGACACACCTATCGAAGTTGTCGGTGAACCTGAACGAATTTCTTCTAATCTGATAAAGGGCTACGCGAGCTTGCCAGTAAGAATCCCTGGCTAATGAGGCAACCACCCGACACCACTCAAATACTAGGTCTGGATACTACCAATCCACAGTTTCGACAGCGAGGCCCCCTGGCTATCCCATGCCCCCAGAGTAAGTATAAAAGCGGCCCTAGAGAGGATGAGGCTCCGTTGCACCAAGAAGAGCGGAGATTGTCGCAAAGACACGGTCGGGGGGCGGCATCGAATATGGCACGTAAGTATTTGATTTCAAACTGTATCCCGTCACGGCCTTTGAGACATATCGAGTTACTTTGCTAAGGGAGAGTTTTTGGCTCATCGTAATCCTGGAGAGGATTGATGATGGATACGAGAACGGGGCCGAATGGATCGGCTGATAAACATGTAAAGGATATTCGTCGCAAGACGCGACGTAGGTTTTCTTCCGAGGAGAAGATCAGGATTGTGTTGGATGGCCTGCGCGGGGAGAGCTCGATCTCGGAGTTGTGTCGGCACGGGGGCTTTACAAATGGTTTCAACATCAAACTGTTTGCCATGCCGCTGGACGGCGAGATCGTGATACGGGCCGCCAAGGACAATACCGACGACGATCAGTGTTGACGCAGTCGGGAGGTTCAGCACTTGGCCGAGCCTCCTCTTATACCGTTCTTTCGGACAACAGAAAGGGCCCGGTCAGAAGACCGAGTCTGCTGCAGAAACTACAATGTTGACTGGATTATGTGAACTTGGCGAGAGCCTGCATCACCGCGACGGCCAAGACCATCATGCCACCGATGCGAATAGTCAGTTTGTCTGCATTGCTCTTGATCTCTGAGGACAAGTCCATTCTGGACAAATTCATGAGCGTTAACGATAAATTCCGATTGACCCGCAGAAACAAACCAATCAGTTTGCGCTGGCAGCTCAGCAGAATTGCAGGTTATAGCAGCCCGTAAATAGCGAGAAGCGGGTCTCCTCGGTGAGCCGCTTCTCGTTATGCGGAACAGCTAACTCGTTGGTGCCCGGCCACCTGGCCTGGGCAGCAAGGAGAAGAATTGGTCCAGAACGGACAGAAATATGGTGGGGTGGTGGATATGGGCGTTGTTAAGAACGACCACGAGGATGAGCAAGAGCTTCTGTCGTGTTACCGAAAGCTCTCTCTTGGACTTCAACAAGCAACTTTGGACACGTTCCGGTGGCTTTCATCTGGAGCTGATAACCAACAAGCTAAGACTGCTGTCATCTCGGATAACGCTACTCAGACAGAAAAGGGGAGACGGAAGTAGGCAACAGATGACCCAGATCAGCTATCGCAATCCCCCGAAGACTTTCCCACGCTTACGGTTTGAGCTTGTGACAAAGCCACGAAGACAACTAGGGGGCACGTCAGACTTAGTGCGGCAACCGCGACATGGCCAGTCGAAAGATTAAACAGGTGTTTTGATAGAAGTCGGCACGGACAGCATTGCTGTAATTGGTGTATGTAAGTCGACACCAACATCGGCCGTTTTCATCGTTATGACCAGAGAGTAACGAGTCTTTCGATTGCAGTGTTCTTTCGTGGACCGGTCTCGATACCACCCCGCCACTGGCTTGATGCAAAGAAGACTGCGACCTAATAGTTCGATCGCCGGTCCACGCCAAACATCGCAATGCAGTGAACCAGCTGAAACACTTTTGGGGCCGAGCATCCAGCGATCGTCATCAGCTTCCCATGTTTTGGAGCTTTTTGAATTCGTACGCTCCGCTGTGTTGACCCGCTCCTTAAAGACTTCTGTTGTTTCTCGAAGCCTTTGTAGGTCGAAGCGGAGACCATGTGAACGATACCGTTGCGGTTCAACATTTGCTGATAGCCCGGGGTTTGGATCAACAAAGTATGAGAGCGTGATTTTCAATTCCACGACTTCGTTGTTCAGTTGTTCTAAGACCGTTTGTGGAAAGGGAAGTTGGTAGTAGTGGCACTCGTTAAATCGGCGGGTGCCCTTCAGAAGAAATGGTTGTATTGCACTTTGCGACACTATGGCTAAATGGTTCTGTGCGGATGCGTTTGCTCGATCAAAGTCTGGGACACCATATCCGAATCTTCGGACGAGTCTATAGTTGTCAGTTTTGCCATTTGACCCTTCAAATTCACTTAACATTGGGGCTGTCCACTCCGCGCTATGAACGAGAAGGGCTCGAAGCGTTTCTGGCCAATAATCTGGATGTGCCGCTGACAGTTCAGCAGCCATTCTAGCGGCTTGCGCTGCAGCGGCACTGGTAGCTTGAAATGGTACTAGTGGTTCTTGGTCAATGTGAGCACCCGTAGACAACAACGATAGAGAATCGGTTGTAAGAGTTTCTGTTCTGCTGGAATTAATTGCACGGTTGCCCGCTTCTAAAACCAGCTCGGGCTTGAATGGCGCTTTGCTCTGAGGCCATGTAGCAGATGTTCGGCTATGCGGACTAATCTCTCCAGCATTGACGACTGGGGACCAACTTTCGTACCCCGGATCAAAGACCTCATTGAAGTCTGTATAGCCGCCAACTGAAAGTGCATTCCAAGCTTGGCTTGGGTCTTCAGCAGGATAATTATCCTGCGGTTGCAACCGGTTGGGGTCTATTTCAGGCGGGATATTGCCTACAGATAGAACGAAAAGCCTTTTTGGGGGATCCTCTTGGCTTTCAAGGTTTGTTCCTGCTGCCGCTTGGTCAATCGCTGCGCTCCAAGCTGAGGGGATCGATCCGGACACGTCGCGGTTCGACACAGCCATACAGAAAACTCTGGGCCTGTTTGGTTGCGAAATCTCAGGCTGGGAGATGCCAGCAAGTGTCAAGACTCCATAGCTGTGAGGTTCGTTTTCATCGAAGGCATTTGGTGGCAAGATTTTTACCGACTCTAGTCGATGTGCTAGAATGCGCTCTGATTGATCTGCCAGTTGTGCCGTTAAGTTCCCATGTAAGGCCAATCCAGCCATTGCCGTTCCGTGACCCTCAAGGCTGTGGTCATCGTTGCCCCAAACCTTGTTGACTGAATGAAGGTCATTGGGGGACAAGGCGGGTTCGATCAAAGCATGTCCACGGTTGACCCCTGTATCCAAAAGGCAAACAGCTGGTGCATCCGACGCAGGCCAGACGATGCGCGATGCTAGATCATCAACCCATTCGTGTTGCGCTCCGCGCACTTCGTCTGTGAAAAAAGTGGGATTGTCATTGGCTCTCCGAAGCTCACTAATTTCAGCGGTCATAAACAGCATTAGCTCAATAGCAGATCTTGGAGCCAGGACGGGGATAACAGTAGTCTCGGGAAAATAGAGACGCTGGTCTTTGGAGGCCGCGCGGAGCTTTAAGCGCTGACAGCAACTTTCGATCGTGCCTTCACCCTCTGGTCGGCACCACAATGCCCACCAATACATTGCCGTTGAATCATCTGGCAATGCATCGGGGTGGTCGGTCCAAAACGTCTCTAGCCTTGCTTGCCTGAACCCATCGATCGCACTTACAACGCCATTGTTTGGGGGATTTTCAGCTATCGCAGTCAGTGGCCCGCTGGTGTAGTCCTCAAGGATTGCTTTGAGGGCCTCTCTTGCGTGATCCGGCACGTATAGGGCAACTGTTCGCTCATTGTTGTCAGTTGCTTTTACTGCTGCCGGACGGATGCCATCCTTCTTGCGTTCAAGTTTATCGGTTGAAGAGCCTCGAAACAGATCAACCTCGATAAAGGTTCCTTCAGGTGTAGGTAGTCGGTCGTCCAGAGGTTTGGCCGCATCTGCAGCTTTGAGTGCAGCTTCGAGTTCCATCTTTAGGCGTCGACCGTGTTCTTCTCTTACACGAACCGCTCCACTGCCACCTGATCCAGAACCAGAATAGGTTGCGGTGGAAACCGTGGATGAGATGTCAATATGGGGACGATCAAATTGAGACATTAAGCGTTTAGACTTGTTCGTTTTTTGAGAACGCTACGCGCATATTTCTTCGTTCATTTAGTCGGTTCTCAAGCTCACTTGTCGAAATAACGTTCCGCTCATCGAGAATCGCCGTCTTCACGCAATCATCAACGGCCCGAACAATCTCAGACTGGCTGAGGCCATCAGCAGCCTCTACGATCTTGTTCCACGCTAGTCTGGGTGCCTTCATAGGCTTTAGATTGCGTTTGATAATGCTCTTGATTTGCTGAGATGAGGGAGCATCGAACTCAAGCACCTGATCGTAACGGCGAAGAAGAGCTCCATCTAGGAGCGACGGATGATTGGTAGAACAAACAATCAAACTATCTGTGGTGTTCTCCTCTTCCATGAATTGCAGGAACGAATTTAAAACCCGGCGCATTTCCGCAACATCGTTGGTGGCTACGCGTCTTCCACCGACAGCATCAAATTCGTCGAATAGATAGACGCCACGATGCTTGGCTGTTTCGTCAAACACCAGACGCAGTTTGGCCGCTGTTTGCCCCATGAACTGGGTTATCAGAGTTTCCAACCTAATTACAAAAAGCGGCACATTCAGTTCGCCCGCTAGGGCCTCAGCAGACATTGTTTTACCTGAGCCAGGCGGTCCGACAAATAGGAGCCTTCTACTAGGCGTTTTGCCATGTTCTCTCAGCCATTCTCTTTTTCTTTGCTGTCGCAGCACGTCTGACATTCGTTCGACCAGACCTGAACCCAGAACGACATCACTGAGTTTGAAACGGGGCTGCTTTACTTCAAGAAGCCCTTCCAAATCGCCGCGTGGTTGAGCGAACGAGATTGCTACTGAAGGACCCTGAGAATCTCGAGCACGGGCCTTGTCGATTTCCAAACGCATTTCTTCAGCTGATTGCCGACGCCCTTGACGCGCTTCTGCAGCCGCGACCTGAAGGGCTATAGAGAAAAATCTCTGATCATCGCCTTCTGCACGGCTCTTGAGCAAAGCCAATATTTGTTTCGCGTTAGACACCGTTCCTCGCACTTTCGTCTTCATCCTTATTATACATGAAATATTGTAAAATAAGAAGCCGCGAATTCGACGACTCGTGGAGATGCTATCATCACGAACCGATAGAATTTTGCAACGCAAATGATGAACGCCGCTTAAGGTGATTGATGGGCTTGGTTAGGCGAACATCAATGCTCCTGACCTGCCATTGAGATTTTCGTCCAGTTGAATTTAGAGTCCGGCCCTTACCTGAAGGACGGATTTATGAAGATGACCTGCTCCCCTAATTGTCCTCGTTTACAAGTTAGCTCTGTTCTGGTTTTGGTCCTCATGTGACCGGTTTGCATATTCCCACGGCGTCAGCCCACCGAGGCTGGTGTGAGGTCTCTGGGTGTTGTAGTCGCTGCGCCATGCCGCTATCAAGCGGCGGGCATGGTGCAGGGTATCGAAGAGGTGCTCATTCAAACATTCGTCTCTGAGGCGTCCATTAAAACTCTCCACGAAGCCGTTTTGCATCGGCTTTCCCGGTGCGATGTAATGCCACTCAATCTGGCGGTCTTGTTGCCACTTGAGGATCGCATTGGAGGTGAGCTCAGTCCCATTGTCACTCACCACCATGTTTGGTAATCCCCTCATCTCCGCGATTTGATCCAGCTCCCTGGCAACCCGTGTTCCGGAGAGTGAGTTGTCGACCACGGTTGCCAGACATTCCCGGCTACAGTCGTCGATGACACACAAGATGCGGAACTTGCGCCCATCCACTAGTGTGTCGGAGACGAAGTCTAAGCTCCACCGTTGGTTTGGACCCTGGGGAACCGTCATAGGAGTTCGTGTCCCAAGAGCCCGCTTGCGACCGCCGCGTTTGCGCACCATCAGCCTTTCCTCTTTGTAGAGCCGATAGAGCTTCTTCCAGTTGATCTGAACACCCTCACGGGCGAGCAGGATATGGAGCCGTCGGTAGCCAAACCGGCGACGTTCTGATGCCAGTTCCCGCAGTCTCTGCCGCACGACTGCATCATCATCCGGTCGGGTCGACCGGTATCGATAGACACGCGGATCAATACCTGCGAGGGCACAGGCGCGTCTCTGTGAGTAGTTTTGTTCGGTCATGGCCCAGTCCACGGCTTTCCGCCTCGCACCGGGCTTTAGAAGTTTTTTCCAAGCATCTCTTTCAACGTCGAGACATCCATCATGGACTCCGCGAGAAGCTTCTTTAATCGAGCATTTTCTGTCTCAAGGGCTCTCAGCTTCTTCGCATCAGAGGCTTCCATACCGCCATACTTCGAGCGCCATTTGTAAAAAGTCGCATCGCTGATCCCATGCTTGCGACACAAGTCCTTCGCCGAAAAACCGGCCTGATGCTCTTTCAATATCCCGATAATCTGCTCTTCTGTGAACCGTGATCGCTTCATCGTCCGTCTCCTCAATCAAGGAACAGACTAACCTCTAAATGCGGACATTTCTGGGGAGCAGGTCACCTCCCCTACCCACCTTATCAGTCATCATCCCTCGCTCGCGCTAAAGGGTGGTTTATCAAATTCGCGCTCATTGTGTTGAGCCTTGGCCTTTGGTTTCTCATGTTTTCGCCAGGGATCCGGCTCTTTCTCTGAAAAACTCATTGAACCCAAGCTTCGCTTACTCGCCGCCATCAGCGTTGCTGATGAGTCAGTACCGGGCGTGAACTGTTGAACTAACAAAGCTACATCCACAAAGGCGGCGATAGATAGAACAAACGAAGTCGATACCTAGAACCCCTTTTTATCCCCTGCCCCACACCCTGAAGTGTTTCTGACCAGACAGCTCCCGTAAAAGCCCTGCAGCTGTCAGCTCATTGCAGAGTCTGGCGGCGGACTGAACCGTCATGCTGGTTTCATCTGCGATAGAGCGTGTAGAAACCACCCCTTTGGCGGCGACCAGGTTCAGAACTTGAGAGACGCCGGAAGAGCGACGTCGAGTTTCAAGGTGGTGCCCTGCCCGCTCCCGCCACAGTTCCAATTCGTCCAGCTGGTGCATACCGACCTCCGCCGTCGCCTCGACCGCGTGGAGAAAGTCGGCAAGAAACTCCTCCTCGCTCATGACACCCAGTGGACGCCACTTGGTTCGACGCGCCCCGGTCGCAAGAGCTAAAGGCGCTGAGCTCGTAAGGCGCGAGGCGCGCGCCATCCGCTCCCCAAGGAGGAGTAGGTCGGCGACCGTTGCATGGGTGAAGGCAGGGGCCTGGGCCCAGGCGAGCAGCCCGCGTCCTACTTGAAGGAGAGCGGGCTCATGCAACAGCTCGCTCCATTGATGGCACCAGGCCTCGACGGTCTCCCCATGGTTTTCATCGGGGTCGTAAAGCGCCAAGTCATTTTCTGGAGATTTGGGACCGCGCCCGAAAATCCGAAAAATCTCTTCGGGGGTAATGGCTCGTTCGCGTCGAGCTCTCATCAACTGAGCATGAAGTCGGATACGGTGGCGCGCCCTTAAAGTGGGAGGGTCGCCGGGCCCAGGGGCCGCCCCACTTTCGTGGAGAATGAGATCATGGGCGTCCACCAGATGTCCGGAGATCCATTGGGCGTCGCAGGCATCGTGCAAAATCCGCTGGGCAGACCACCCTTCCCTATCGCTCTCTTTGAGGGCAGACTGGCGCTTCGCGCGCTCATCCAATCGGGAGATCGCGTCTTGGGTGTTTACCAATTGTTTACGAAATCGTGGGTCAGAGTTCACGCCGAGGACATCCAAGAGAACAGTGGGTTAGGAGCTGTTTTGAACAGGAAGTCCCTTATTCTATTCACTACTTAGGGGTTTGTGAATCTCTCTTCGCACTCACGATAAGGATACATTATCGTGAGTGAGTAATACTATGTGGTGTGTAAGTGCTCGTGATGCCCTTGCAATGTAAGCATCTGGCAGAAACAGGAACGCTGACAACATGAGAATCCTCATTCAGAGGCTTCTAAACAGCGAAAAAAGAAAGAACCTCAATACTGCCGATGACGCTGTGCAAAGAATACACCGGCAAATAGCAGTTACCCGTTAACCGATGCGCCATTAATCGGTTAACGCCTAATCGGTTGACACCTTACAGATTACCTACTAAGCAATTATCTGATAACTGACTACCTTCTATTGTATTATCCATTTACTGGTATGCGGTTAATCGCTCACCGGGTAACCGAATAACCATTAGTCACAAGAGGCCATATGACTCAGGTAATTTCATCAATCCAACAAAAGGGTGGATCAGGAAAATCAACGATGATCACGAGTGTCGCGGGGTTCATGGCGAAGCAGAGAGCCAAGATGTTGATCATTGATACTGATCCGCAACAATCCTGCGTAGAGTGGGCGGCAGAGGAAGAACTGCCCAACATTGATGTTCTCTCACACCTTGACGAAGACACGTTCTTCGATGTCATCAAAGCCGTGTCCCCACAATACGACACAATTCTTGTGGATACGGCCGGGTACGATTCCAGAATGGCAACCTACGCTGTGCAAGCAGCCGACTTGATCCTCATCCCCTGTCGCGGCTCCAAAAAGGATGTCATGGGAGCAGCGCGCACCTGGAAGCACGCCACGACGCTAACCGAAAAATACAAAGATCAACCTGAGATCCGCATCATATTGTGGAACGTGAACCAAAACACGAGTGTCTTCCGACACGCCAAACAGGCACTTCGAGAGGCAAACCTCCCAATCCTGGCGCAGGCCGTGCCGACCCTCACAGGCTTCGACGTAATGTCATGGAATGGGGGACTTCCTGATGGAAAAGCTGCTTCAGCTTTGAGCTCGTTCATGGCTGCCCTCCAGATCGACAAACTACTAGATTTCTATGAAGCGGATAGAGAGGTCGCATAATGGGCGTTCTGAAAACTTCCGACATTCTTGCAAAGGTAGATGAGCGGTCGACAGACCCCGCGCCCAAGGCGTCCAAAAACCCTAAACCGCGCGCTCATAGAGCACCGAAGGATTTAGACGAAAGGAAACGCCAGGCAGCGGAAACAGCAAACGCGAAACCTAGCCCTTACGCCTCAGATCTAAGGCACAAATTGCGGCAAAAGGTTCAGTTGAGTTTCGGACAAATTCCAGAGTTCATAAATGACGAGCTATCTCGTCTGTCTAACGACGCCGGTATGAACAAGAGAGAGTACCTTTATCACCTTCTCAGAGAGGCTGGTGCCGATATTCCACCTTACGACCAACTCGATGGTCGAAAACTCTAACTCGATTAGAAACAGAGATATGAGACATTTCACTACGGCGCTAACACTAGCAATTCTAATCCTGGCGACTCCAACACGACCCGCTGCCGCGAAGGAATTGATACAGCGTGAATTCAATGGCTTCGTTGTTTCTTTGGACTGCGAGAGGAGAGGGGCCGTTGGCTTCTTCTACCAACTAGGCGAAGACCGAGGGAATGAGAAGAGGGAAAGCCGCTTTTTCACAGATCCCGACATTGCTACTGAGTGCCAACAAACTTCGACAAGCACATACCGCCGCCCTGATGGTGAACCAAAGTATGATCGTGGACATTTAGTGCCCGCCAATCATATGGACGGATCAAAAGAGAGCATCCGCCAATCCAATTACATGACCAATGTCCTTCCGCAAGCCTCACAGATGAACCGGGGAGCTTGGCTGCTCACTGAAGAAATCACTGAATGTCATCGCGACTTGGAACATCTTCAAGTATGGGGTGGGGTCATCTGGGGGGATGACACCAGCAATGACCATTTTCTTGAAAGTCATGGTGTTGCCACGCCTGACGCTTATTGGAAAGTCATCCTGAAATCTGATCGCGGCATTGCGTGGGTAATTCCCAACAATCATCAAGCGACCAGAAAGCGCCTGGACGACTATCTAGTGTCCCTAGATCACATTGAGG
>Ga0316205_10003390_pt1 | contig 15153 bp, 15 predicted proteins | sample 3monthpyrite_MG_FD_204941 | JGI IMG/M metagenome (GOLD analysis project Ga0316205, IMG submission 204941) | Microbial mat bacterial communities from mineral coupon in-situ incubated in ocean water Damariscotta River, Maine, United States -... | ecosystem: Environmental > Aquatic > Marine >... | reverse complement strand
CTAGTAATACACAATTGAGTCTAGGCTTCAAATAATAAAAATATATGTAGTACAGCAGTAAAAAACAGGGTTAAATTAACCTGATTCTAAGAATGTAAATAATACAGTACAGATGAGTACTCTATAAACAGCGTAACAGGTATCTGTTATTGCGATGATGTACTTAGAATGATCTCATCTGATTTGTCCATGTCGGGTAATTCTAAACTTAAAGTTTTTGTAACGCTGAATGGACAGTGTAACAAATGGAATAAGGATTTATGGTATTCAGCTTGGTAAATAGCTTACAGATACGTTTATATACATGTCATAAAGTATCTGGTTTAAGAAATGCTTCAAGATAATCCGTTAATTTTAACTGTTTTAAGCGCATTAAAAGAATCAGATAGCTCATTAAGTCTTTATCAGTTAATGAAAATATTAGAAAACACTGGTTTTGACTTAGAAAGATCTAGTGAAGAAACTAGTTATGATATGAGAATGTTTAGAAAAAACTTTGTTGTTATGAATGCGTTATATCAACTAAAAAATGATTTGCTTGACTCGGGTTATTTGTTATTTATTTCATCCTTAAAGATTGAGTTAATCGCTGAAAATGAGATTGAAAATTCTTCTCTAATCATTGATTCTGCTGAAGATTTATTAACGGAAACAACGTTAAGTGCTTATTACCTGAACTGGGATAATTATAACTCTATAGATGATCAGGGTGTCGAGGATCTACTGAAAAGTTTCTGGAATTCTTATACTGATTATAATCAAAGGCATTATCAAGTAGACAAACGGCTAGACTCCTTACAGGTGCTCGGGTTAGAATCTTCAGCAAGTTGGAAAGATATTCAACAGACTTATAGGCAGCTAGCAAACGTTTACCATCCAGATAAGGGTGGAAACAGCCTTAAATTTATAAAGATCAGAGAAGCTTACCTTATTCTCAAACTCACGTTGATCAAGAGCCACTAAACTGGCCCGACATTTGCTACATTACTTTCGAGTAATATTTTGGCAGAGCAGTATATTCGTTTTTACTTATATAAGATTTGCTTTATAAACTAACATTTACGGTGTAATCAAATGACATTAAAAAATCGTTTTCTGGAAGCAGTATCAAGCGGAGACTTGGGTGAAGTTGATGACTTTGGTGTGGTTGTAAGTCTAAAAGAGTTCAAGTTATATTTTCATGATGTAAAATCTGACTATATAAATTCATTTCTACCCGCTGCAGTTATTGAGACAGGGCAGTATAGTCCTACTCATACTAAATATCTTTTTAGAATTAGAAAAGGTACATATCGTGTGCATCCAGATGCATTAGAAGAGCACAATGAGTCGGGTTATGTTGATGAGCTACCGATGTCTCACCTTAATAACAAGGTTGAAGAAGCGATTATGCAATATCAGAGTTATCGTGTTAGTTAAATAGATACATCAAAATTATAATAAAAAAGCCACATTTTAAAATGTGGCTTTTTTATTGGAGATTATATTTTCTCTATAGTTAAAATAAAATCGAAGTAGTACTATTACACTCAATTAATGTCATGAATAAGGGATAAAACGCTAAATGAATCGCCTGGACGAGTTTGTCAAAAAAGAATCATCTGCCGGAATTTTGCTTATCTTTGTCACTATTTTGGCGTTATTGCTGAAAAATTCAGCACTATCCGAACTTTATACTGCATTTTTACATACACCTGTAGAAGTAAGGTTTGGTTCTTTAGAAATAGCTAAACCCATGCTGTTATGGATTAATGATGGTCTCATGGCAATATTCTTTTTATTGATTGGGCTTGAAGTTAAAAGGGAGTTGATAGAAGGCCACTTATCATCTATATCACAAGTTGCACTGCCTGCAATAGCCGCATTAGGCGGTATGGTTGTGCCGGCACTGGTTTATGTCTGGTTTAATATTGGTGGTGAGCAGGGTATGCGTGGTTGGGCTATACCTACAGCAACGGATATTGCATTTGCATTAGGTATTCTTTCATTGTTAGGTAATCGAATACCTGTTTCATTGAAAATATTCCTTATGGCTCTGGCAATTATAGATGACTTAGGTGCAATCGTTGTTATAGCTCTTTTTTATACAGTTGAATTATCTACTCGTTCTATAGTTGTTGCCGCATTAGCAATATCCGTATTAATAATCTTAAATAGAGCAGGTGTTATTAAAAAAGCGGCTTATGTAATAGTGGGCATTATTTTATGGGTCAGTGTATTAAAATCAGGAGTGCATGCTACATTAGCTGGGGTTGCGTTGGCATTTTGTATTCCATTAAAAGCCAGGGATGCAAATGGAAATGATGTCTCTCCCTCAAAAGACATTGAGCATGATTTACATTATTGGGTGGCATTTTTTATATTACCCTTATTTGCATTCGTAAATGCGGGTGTAGATTTGCGTCAAATATCAATTGATCAAATGTGGGGCCCAGTTCCTATGGGAATAATGTTAGGTTTATTTTTTGGTAAACAGATAGGTGTGTTTGGATTTAGCTGGCTGGCCATTAAGTTTAAGCTGGCAAAACTACCTGAGAATTCAAGCTGGATTAAATTATATGGTGTATCTGTATTAACGGGTATAGGTTTTACAATGAGTTTGTTTGTTGATTCTCTGGCGTTTGAAGATGATACCCTGTATCAACAGGCTGATAAGCTGGCAATATTAATGGGTTCATTTGCTGCCGGGCTATTAGGTTATCTGGTTTTGCGTATGACTAAAGAAGTTAAAGAGTAAAGTTGTGAATAAAGTTATGCTTAAAAAGAGTCTTATCTCCTGTTTTTTTGTATTGGTTATATATTTGTCATATTCGAATGTGATCGATACAGTAGCCGAGGATTATACAGAAGCTGGAATTGAAAGGTCTTTAATAACCTTTGCAATATCAAGAAGTTTAAATGGAGTGATATCTGTTGCGCAAGGTACTGAAGTTGCACTTTCACCAGCGGGTGTAGGCTTAACATTTGCGCCGGGGCAGATACTTGATCCTGTAAATGACCTGATAGAAAGGTTTTCCTGGGTTGTTATGGTCAGTGGTGCATCCTTAGGTATTCAAAGGTTGTTTCTAGAAATTACCTCATCTATGTTTGTAAGTGCCGCTCTGTCTTTTTTAGTTTTATTGTGTGTTTTAAATATATGGGGAGTTTTTGATAAATATAAAATTCAATATATACCAGCGTCATTTATAAACAAAAGTTTTGTATTACTTGTTTTCATAAGGTTTTCGATTCCCGTTATTGCACTGTTGAACGAAGGTTTATATTTAAGTTATCTTCAGCCTCAATTTGATGAAGCTCAATCTCAGCTTGAAAATGCATCTAGTCAGATAAAACAAATTAATGAGTCATCACGGAAAAATACTGATGTTGATGGTGATGGATTATTAAATCAGGTTGGGCAATGGATGGATCAAACTAAGCAGAGCCTGGATATTGAACAACAAATGGACTCATTAAAACAAGCCGCATCAGATATGAGTCATCAGGTGGTGAATTTGATTGTTGTTTTTGTTGTGCAGACTATAATTTTTCCTTTGTTGTTTTTGTGGTTGATGATACAGGGAGCAAAAGGGGTTATTAGGAATATTGCTGTTTGATTTTCAGGGTTCTGTTGGGTATTTTTGATTTTTTCGGTTAGAGTTTTTGCAAGCTCTTTTCTAATTCCCATAAAGATAAGAGCTTGAAAGCGAGCGAACAGTTGAAACTAATTATTAAAAAATACAACACTTGTTATAGTTAACAGATAAAAATCAGCATCAAAAATCAAAGTCCACTATGCCTGATCTGCCTCTGGCTAGACTTAATCTTCCTGACACCTGATTCACCAGCCAGGCCATCAAGAAACTTAGGCCTGCCTTTAATGCCTGATACTTCAAAATCACTCAATAATGCATTGCTCACCAGTTCTATATCAAACTCCAGTGCTTCAAGCATGCCGCTATATAAGAGTGAATATAAACGTTCAAGTGAAATTTTATGGGTTTGATTTGATATATTGAATATCCAGTCACTCAAATTAAGAAAATTGTAAAATGCATTCTCAGATAGTATTAACTTTTTAGTATTTTTAAAACGGCCGGAGTTAACAATCAAATCCCAGTATCTGGCAAACCGGCTCAAACGCTGCATGTCGTTAAAGCTGATTAATTTATTACTAACGATATTAAATGGTGGGAGAGGGTTGTAACGCATATCATACTCTTGAGTATGTCGGATTATAGGTGTGCCTTTTAATCGCTTTAAGATCCCAACCTGAATTTCATGTGGGTTATAACTATATAACTGGTTAAGTCCCGTAGCAAAACTATCAATGGTTTCACCTGGCAAACCTATAATTAAATCGGCATGGATATGCGCATGAGAGTGCTCTCTAATCCAGCTTAGATTATTTTTTACTTTCTGAGTGTTCTGTTTGCGACTTATTATTGTTTGGACTTCAGGGTTTAGGCTTTGAATTCCAATTTCAAATTGAAGGCTACCTTCAGGAAACCTGGCAATTGTTGATTTCAGTTTTTCAGGTAAATGATCGGGAATCAGCTCAAAGTGTAAAAAGAGGTTTTCACTATTCTCGGCATTCATTTTATTCAGGAAAAAATCCATTATGCGTATGCTGGTATCTATTTTTAAATTAAAAGTTCTATCAACAAATTTAAAATGACGTACGCCTCGTTCATATAACTTTTCCATTTCATTAAGAAAAATATCTAAATCAAACGGGTAGACGGTTTTGTCGAGTGAAGAGAGGCAAAATTCGCACTTAAACGGACAGCCTCTAGAAGCTTCAACATAAATTACTCGATTTGCGACATCTTCGTCATTGTAGTAAGCGTATGGGAGTTTAATTTCAGATAATTCTACGGGTTGAGGGTGTATGATCTTATTAACGGGCTTCTTATTCTGATTGAGGTTACTACATAGTTCTTTAAAAGCCAGGTCTGCCTGCCCGGTAATCACATAATCAACGCAACTAACTAGCTCCTGCTGTTCAAATTCATAACTGACTTCAGGTCCGCCCAGTACTATTGTTGTTTCGGGTGAAATAGTTTTAAGCAGTTTAACTAATTCAAGTGTTTCTGTGGCATTCCATATATAAACACCAATACCAATTACTTCGGGTTTATCCTGTAATAGTGCTTCAGCAATATCAATAATACGGCCATTGATATTAAACTCTATGAGTTTTGTAACGTCTTGTAAGTCGCCCATATTTGCGTATATATAGCGTAAGCCCATTGATGCATGGATATAACGGGCATTTAAGGTAGTTAAGGTGATTTGTGTCACTAAAGTGAGTCCTGCATTGACGTGTAGCTCTATTGGAGCATGCATATTATAAACTATTCTTGTTTATTGTGTCTTCTCATGTACCATTAAGGACTAAATTCGTTGTAACTTGTCTAAAGAATCGCTGGATTATGAAAGGTATTACAATAGACGGGCAATCATCCGTTGTACAGATCAAATTTGCTGTTGTTTATGCACCTAAACGCTCCCGTGGGCGTTTTTCAGAAAACTGTGTCTTTATATGTGAGTCAGAGTTAGATGCGATAGAAGAAGCTAATATTGAGAAGCATTTATTTGCAGCTAAAGTTATAGGGCCTTCAAAATCATCTGAAGGACAGCGTATCTATTATCTTGATACCTGGATTGACTCCAGTATTAATGATTAGTTTTTATATCACCTGACACTCTATTTATCTAAAATAGTATTAAATTTAACAATTATTATGAATAATCCTTTTACTTCTTTGTCTAACTTTCGAACGCAGTTTAACCAGGGTTTATGTCAGTTATTAGATAAAAAACAGTTAGGCACATTTATTCTTTGTTTGGCAAATGCAAGTAATGATTCTGAATTATTCACACAGCTTAGAGAACAATTAGAAGACCAATATTTAGAGCTGCTTGAGCAATATAAATCTGCATTGCTAAAAGGCGAGCAGATAAATGCTGTAGATGAAGATTTACTGGTTTTTTTGAAATTAAATGCATTAGGTTTTAATAATATAAAACTGACTGAACAGCGCGAAGAATCGATATGGTTATGTCAGTTTAATCAGCTTAGATCTTTCAGACCGCGTCGTATGACGGATTTCGCACACAATGGTAAAATGTTCACACCTTATGTTGAATCTCATTTCAATTTTAATAAACCATTTATGGCGAAAGAGTGTTTCTGGTCGGGTTTGTATAATAATAAGCAGCTTGATTTGTTTTATAATAAATACCCGTTTGCTGATTTGCACGGATTAATCGTTCCGCACCGTGACAAGTGTTTGCCACAGTTTTTATTGAAAGAGTTGCACTCATATATATGTGAATTCACAAATGACTTATCTGTGAATTTACCAGGTATTGCAGTTGGATATAACAGCTATGGTGCGTATGCTTCAGTTAATCATTTGCATTTTCAAATGTTTATTGATGAGAAGGGTTTACCTGTTAGTCTTTCATCCTGGCGACATAATGGGGGAGACGCGGAGTATCCGCTAAAAGTGTTTGTATGTGAAAATGCTGAAGATAGCTGGAAGATAATTGACGACTTGCACAATCAAAAGCAGGCCTTTAATTTATTATATATGCCGGAAAAAATATATATCATTCCTCGTAGTGTACAAGGTAGTGTTGATACTCCTGACTGGAGTAGTGGTTTTACCTGGTATGAAATGAGTGGGGCGATGTTACAGTCTAATTACCGTGATTATATGAGTTTGCAAGAGAGTGAAATAACCGAATACCTTAATAGTCATAAGGTATAAAGTTATTGGTGTACTTATAAATATTACCTGTGATGTGTCATGTACTCAAAAATATAGGCCCGGTCTTTAAACCCGTTTCTTAATTATATCCGCTACTCGAAATGAATTCGCATAAATTGTCCATGTATAAGGAACACTACCACCAGTAGGCATGAAACTGCCATCGGTTACATAGAGGTTTTCAACATCATGTACTTTGCAATCGGCATCTAAAACCGATGTTTTTATATCATTTCCAAACCGGCAGCCACCAGCAACCAGATTAGCAGGTGGTGAACCACTTACACTTGAGCGTATATTTTTTGCCCCCATCTGTCGCATAACATTTTCTGCTTTTTCAGATAAAAATTTACCTACTTTAAGATCATGTTCATGATAACCTAATCTGACTTTAGCGACAGCTGATCCCCATTTGTCTCTGGTATTGCTATCAAGACTGACAAAGCAGTTATCTGTAGGTAGCCAGTCATTAAAAACTTCAAAACGTAAATCCTGAGATTCTGTAAATACGGTTTTCAAATCACGCTTAAGATTTTTCCCCCAGTTTAAATTATCGTTATCATCCCATTTAACAGACATCGCTTTTGAAATGGGGTTTGGGTGGCGTAATAGAAAGTCAATGACACCACCTTTTGTGTGCCCGCCAAATTCTTTATCATTAAAATAATACCAGTCCTGTACACCACGATTTACAAAAGGGCCACGTGTTTTCATTGCGTTAGCGGTTAGTTTGTCCATCTCGCTATAATGAAATTCACCGGTTCCAGAACCGCCAGCAGAAAACAACAAATTCTTACCAAGCTGTGAATAGTTATTACCTAAACCATGCGGATGTTTGGGGCCATTAGATGCTAATAAAAGCCGTGAGGTTTCTATAGCGTGACAGGCTACAACAAATATTTTGGCTGAAACAGATTGAGGTTTATTGTTAGTGTCATAATAAAGCGCTTCAATAACCTGTCCTTTAGAATTGCTTTTAAGTTTGTAAACTTTGCTATTAGCTCTTATTTCGCAATTGCCCGTTAATACTGCAGCATCTAATAATGCTGCACGTGAACTTCCTTTAGCGCCTGAATGACAACCGTAACTGCCACAATATCCCGAGTACTCGCAACTATTACGTCCATTGGAAGGTTTTGATAATATTGCTCTGGGTGTTGCTAAAGATGTTATGTTTAGTTCGTTACAGGCTTTATCAATTTTAGTAACAATCGGGTGTTCGCTAGTCGGTGGAAAAGGAAAGTCTTTTGTTGAGCGTGGCTCCTGATGTTTATGAGGCGTGATTTTCCCTGATATACCAATTTCTGTTTCGGCTTTAGTGAAGTAGGGCTCCATGTCCTCATAACTGATTGGCCAGTCAACTATATTAGCCCCCTTAATCGGACCAAATTCTGATAATAACCTAAAGTCTTTTGGTTTGATTCTATAAAAATAGCCACTCATAAAATTAGATGCACCACCAACAACATTGCCATTCCAGAAATCCCAGCCAGATTCTAATGTTGGTTCGCTGACCCACTTACCATTACTGGTCTCTTCTTCTAGCACGTGTTGTTCATCTTCGAGATCAGGCGTATAAGTGCTGCGTCTACAACACGCCATTTCATCTTTTGTATAATCTTCTTCTGTTAACCAGGGGCCTTTTTCTAATACCAGAACAGACTTACCCTGTTTAGATAGTTCGGAAATAACCGGGCCTGCACCTGCGCCGCTACCGACTACACACACGTCATAATCTTTGCTCATGCTTTTGTTCTCCGACGTGTATTTGCACTTGATTTTTGCCCTAGTTTGAAATAGACCTGTTCAGTGGTAGGAGTAGGAAAGCCGGGAATGTGTTCTAACCATGACCACCCTTTAGCATCTTTATTTCCTCCATATACAGGGTCACTTAATAACGATTCTATTAGATAGCCCATCATTAATGATAACCAGCGACTACCAGCTCGACTGCTCTCAATTTGTCTAAGTACTATTTCTTTTTTATCTGAATCAAGATTGATAAATGAAACTTTATGATTTTTAACGGATAAGTCATTTAACCAGTCTACACCCTGAATAATAAAAGCCTTTTCTTCTGAATCAATGTCAGGTGTATCCAGCATATTACGTAAAAAAAGTAATGCATTGATATCTTTGGCACCGGGTGAGTCATCATCAGCTGGAAATAAATGTTCCTGAACCTCTGCAATACTTAACCAGGGGTCTGAGAGATTTTTATAAGCGTTATTTGTATCCTGACCCAATATTAGTTTCTCAGCTTTACCGAGTACTGGCCAGCCCGCGCTACTTAAAGCAATAATTTGTATGAATTGTCGGCGATTGATTAATGGTGTATTCATAGTTTTATTATTTATTTTTTGTAGCCTTGTTTTCCATGGCTATATTTTCTGGAGATTTATTTTTAATATTCCAGCGCTCAAAAAAAGCAAGAAAGGATTCACGTGTGTAGTGTCCATCTTTTAAAAATTCTGCTGTATCCTGTGACCATAAAACGCTGCCATTAAACTCTGAAACATACATATGAGGATAGCCTAATGGTTTTGGAAATGGTTTCAGAAATTCGGCATTGTCATTTTCATCACTAACATTGATTTTTAGCATCACAAAGGTTTCATGTAGTTTTTGTTTTATATCGGGGTTATTATCAAAAAATGCGTCCATTTTGTGACACCATTTGCACCAGTCACCACCTAGCTCTATTAGAATTCGACGGTTTGTGCTGGTTGCGAGTTTAACTGCATCAGCACCGTCTTTAAATGCATCCTGCTTTACATCGTACTGGGTGCTATAGCTGGGTAATGATTGAATGAGAGGGTTAGTGCTTGCTAAAACTGCAGGCAAACTGACAGGCAGGAATAAAATTAATAATGCCAGTTTGCTGGATAATAACCATTTGCTTAATAATGTTAGGCTCGTATTTTTCATAGGGTTATTGTACTATTTTTATAATGTAAGATATTGCAAATATAGAACACCGTTTCAGGAATTGGTTTCATTTAAAGGGTGTGTTTTTTATTCCCAGTAAAATAAAGGTTATATAGTATGGCTGCAAAGCTGATGATTTTACCCAGTAAAGACAGTAATAAGATACGGCTCGTTAAAATGCCAACGGATTATGAAGATCAGGAAGTCTACCGAGCTGCAACAGGAGCGATTGCTAGAATTGAAGATAATCTGCCTGATTATGAGTGGGAAGACCTGATGGAAGAGCTTGAAGATATGGGCTTTGAGGAAGTGTCTTTTTTGTTAGGTCCAGAAGTTTAAATTTACCTGATGAGTGAAGAGCTTGATATTAGGCTATGGGTTACTCAGTTTATAAGGCTTAATAAGTGCTTATAACCTCAATCTCCATGCCCACTTCTAACTCTCCGGTTCCTTCAGCAATCAAGTTTTGACCGAAAAATATTTTGTTTTCACGCATACGATAAGACGCTAATGTTTTAACCACTTCAGCTGTTTTTTCAGCTGTGTCAGGGTTTATGCTGGGAATAACACATCGACTACAGGGTTTTACCAAATTAAATACGATCTCTCCGATGCGTATTTGTTTCCAGTTGTCTTCTGCAAATGGTTCCGTTCCTGTTACAACAATATTAGGTCGAAAGCGTTTCATTTCTACAGCAGAGCTCAGACGACTGTTTAAATCATCAAGTGAAGCCTGACTTATAAGTAGATAGGGGAAACCATCACTAAAAGCAGTGATATCACCCTTTCTAGCATAATCCAGATCTACCTGCCTTACTTCATTTGCCGGAAAATAGACTAGTCGGGCAGGTGTTTTCAAAAAAGTTGAGAACCATTCTGCTGCTGTATTACCAGCGTCATATGATATGCAGGTGTCTTCCCATACTGTCGCTTTTGTAGTGTTATCTGAGTCAGGAGGCAGAATACTCAATGATTGCATACCCGTGGCTGATATCGTTAGTTGAGCGTTGTTCAGGCTGCTTTTAATTAAGCACATTCGAGGGTGTTTGCGTTGAGTTAACATAAACCCATTCTCATCAATAAGCATCCATCTACGGTCCATATCTAAGCCGAAAGGGCTTGTTAAGGATTTCGTCAGGCTAATTTGAGATGTTGATTTTATAGGGTATATGGCAAGTTCAGATAAACTAATCATTTGTTTTTGCACGCATCAAGTAGTGACTGTAAGTGTTCAGTACCCAGCTCACGTGACAGTTTAATGTTTGTATCCGGTATTTTTGTTGTGTCAGGATGGCTCTCTATGGCTCGTTGCATACTCTGTTCGCGAATAAGGTGTAATGTGGGGTAGGGTGAACGGTTTGTATAGTTTGACGCATCATCTAACTCGACTCCATCAAAGCAGTATAACGGGTGGAAATGGGCAATCTGGTATACAGAATCATAACCCAGATCGTTTAGTAACTGATTGGCGTAATCAATGAGTTCAAGAAAGTCATCGAAGTCTATAACAGAGTGGCTGAAAATAAGTAAAGTGGTCTCTGTGTCTGAATGTTTATCCAGGTATTGAAACTCCTCCGCTAGATTATGCAGGTTTGATTCAAGATCTTTATCGCTAGAAACGCTATAACGTATTGTATTATGGGTAAATTCCCGTTTAGCGAATGGGCAGAAATTTAGGCCAATAATGATAGATGATAACCAGCAGCGGGTTTCTTCGATTATTTGATTCTGTTGTGTCAATTTGATAAATCTTTAAGTAAGGGATAGGGCTTATTTATAGATTTATAATTATACACTATTCGTCAATAGAGCTTATTTCTCTGAATTAGAGAATATTAATTTAAAATACCATGCCTCATACCTGCTGGCAGAGGCATATGGTATAAGCTTTATTAAGTAACTAACTTAACTTTACCTAACTTACCTGAGCATACTCAAAATTTTGCTCAAAATTAGATTTCCAGGCTTTAAAATCAGAACGGATATCTCTGCGTTCCCGTAAGACCAGAACAATATGATACTGACCTCGGGTTGAAGGTAATCGCCAGCGTACATTTCCGGTAAGATTATAACTTCTATCACTACTGTCCAGTTTTACGACAATATCAAGGACTGAGTCAATTTCTATGGGGTGATCAACCTCAAGCCTGATGCTGTGAGGTGACATTTCAATGGCTGTTGTTGCCATGGTTTTACCCAGTAAAGAAGGATTTTCAGATGAAAATAGTATTTTTACATTTGTGCCTACAGCCGATACAAAATGATCATCTGACTTTTTATTGAATAGACGTTGAGCTAGTTTTTTCATAAGTTTCCTGCTTAATAAGTAGTTGTTAACGTTTTTTACATTCTTATAAAGAGGTTTATCATTTTGAACCCACAGGTAAGGTAATTTGTGAGTTATGTTATTCAAGCACATGGCAATTTAATATCAAGGTAAGAAGATCCCATTGCATTAATACTGTGAATCAAGTCACGCAATAATAGAGGCATAGTATTCATATAACTGTTAATTGATCGTTAAACAGTTAAAATCAACAATATGATATGGTTAGTAAGAATAATTAAGTGCGGTTTTTATGTCGAATAGAGTAATAGGCTTTGCTTTTGTATCATCTGTGGTGCTTTTATTAATAAGTTGCACTACAAATCCACCAAAGAATATGAATAACAGCTGTTCAATTTTCGAAGAGAAAGGTGGCTGGTATGATGACGCGAATGATAGCTTTAAGCGTTGGGGGGTGCCGATACATGTTCAGCTAGCTATAATTCATCAGGAATCTCGTTTCACCCATGATGCACAGACAGAAATGCAGTACTTTATGTGGATAATACCCACAGGCCGCCAATCATCAGCTTATGGCTACGCACAGGTGAAAGATGAAACCTGGGACTGGTATATTAAATCTACAGGTAACAGTGGGGCAGATCGAGATGACTTTGCCGATGCAGCTGATTTTATTGGCTGGTATGGAAAACGCTCATATGACACCCTGAAAATTTCCAAATGGGATGCCTATAATCAGTATCTTGCGTATCATGAAGGTCATGGTGGCTTTAAGAGAAAAACATATAACCAGAAACCCTGGTTAATTAAAGTAGCTGCCAAGGTTAAAAAGAATGCGAGTAAGTATGCCGCACAACTTAAAACCTGTGAGGAGGAATTACAATCAGGCTGGTGGTTCTGGTAAACGAAAGTTTTAACAAAAGCATATAAAAATGGCTAGAGCTTTAGATTTACCCGTTAATTATAAATGATAATAAATAAGAGTTATTTTTATGTATAAGCGTTCAATAAACTATATAGTCACCTGTATTCTCATAGCCTTATCTCTGTATTCATCAGTAGCTCTTTCTTTTGATGAAATTTTGTTTGAAGAAAATATCACTGAATTAAATGAAGTTAAATCTTTATTAGCGAAAAAAAAGTATACAAGTGAAAATCTTACAAACTGGACAAAACTGGCTATTAATTTAAAAAGCACGGCGGATCTATGTGTATCAGAGAAAGAAGAGATTCATTTAGCCCTGAAAGAATCAATAACCGGATTGGGAGAAGTGTCAGAGGGGGAAGATAACAGTATTACATCTGTTAGAAACCTGCTTACTGAAGATAAAAATCGAATTGAAAGTGAAATAGCTGAATGTAATGTTCATCTGTTGTCTATTGCAGAAACTGAAAAAAAATTGAATATTGCAAAAAGCTCTGATTTAGAGCGCGTGTATTTATCTAAACAGCAGAACCTGGTTGAGTTGTTGCTTGATTTTGTTAATAACCCAGCGGATTTGTTTAGTGATTCAACAGAATTTATTTTAGATCGATCAGGTATACAGAGCATAAAATTATTTGAATGGTTGATTGGTCTGGTAACTATTTCAGTGGTATTAATATTCTCATTACGCATGAGAAAATTTTTAAATAAGCAGTCTGAATCAAAGGACTGGAATAACGATTTAGACAGTTTAATACTGCATTCTACAATTACAGTAAGCGCCCGTTATCTTCCTTATATACTTGTTTCTATATCTAGTTACCTGTTTTTAAACTATATAACGAAAAATATAGAGCATGATTTATTTATTACGCAATTCTCACTTGCTGTCACTATCTATTTTGTTTTTATAGTAGTAACCAATTTGTTTCTTTCTCCTTTATCTCCAGCTAAACCAGTGCTCGAAAATATGGAGGATATTCTGGTAAAGGTATCTCAACGTTTAAAAGTATTGTTTCTGATAGCGCTATTAGGTTATCTGGCGTTTTATACTGTTTTCTCAAATAGTATGACCGAAACAAATTTACACTTACTGAGGTATGTTTTTTCTCTGTTTGTCGTTATTAATTTAGTGTGGACAATAAGAGTATTAATAGATCCCAAAAAACTCCCTAAGTTAAGCTGGGTTTCCCGTGGTGTAAATCTGGTTTTGCTGCTTACACTTATATCTGAGTGGTTAGGTTATATTAACCTGTCACTTGCCGTCAGGGGAGGAGTCTTAGTAACCTTTTTGTTATTAATTCTATTTTTTGGGGCTACAACTATATTTAAACTAGTCTTTAATTCTCTTGATAAAGGGTCTAACAAACTATCCTCTCGCATTCGTACTAAATTAGGTGTTGAAGGCGATAATGTTATACCGGGCTTGATCTGGATTAGATTAATTGTTTCAGTTGTTTTATGGGGTTCTTTCTTTCTGTTACTAGTAAATATCTGGGATTATAATGGCGGACTGTTAACGCAGTTGAAAAATTATATTATCAATGGTTTTACTTTGGGTGATTATAGAGTTGTTCCAAGTAAAATATTATGGGCAGTGTTTATTTTTTCTGGATTATTGGTAATATCTGGCTGGATAAAATGTCAGCTTGAGAAACATTGGCTTGATATGATTAATATTGATTCGGGCGCACGAGATGCGGTTGTAACAATTTCCGGTTATGTTATGTTTTTGTTATCAATTCTAATTGGCTTGTCAGTAGCAGGTTTTAATTTTGGTAATATTGCCATTGTTGCGGGTGCACTATCTGTAGGTATTGGGTTTGGTTTACAAAATATTGTAAATAATTTTGTATCGGGTTTGATTTTGTTATTTGAACGTCCCATTCGTAAGGGCGACTGGGTTGAGGTCGGTACAACCGCGGGTTATGTGCAAAATATACAGATACGTTCAACTCTAATAAGAACATTTGATAATTCGGATGTCATTGTGCCTAATTCAGAATTAATTTCGAACCAGGTTACCAACTGGATGTTATCAAGCAAGAGAGGTCGAGCTATCATTCCTGTGGGCGTGGCATATGGTAGTGATATTGAACAGGTTAAAGAAATATTATTAAAGATAGCAGATGAAAATGAACAGTTAATTCATGGTGTCAGTCAGTGGGCTCCGAAGGTTTTGTTCAGAGCATTTGGCGCAAGCTCGCTTGATTTTGAGTTAAGGGTTTTCTTAAAAGAAGTGAGTGGACGTTTAG
>Ga0316205_10003388_pt1 | contig 15166 bp, 19 predicted proteins | sample 3monthpyrite_MG_FD_204941 | JGI IMG/M metagenome (GOLD analysis project Ga0316205, IMG submission 204941) | Microbial mat bacterial communities from mineral coupon in-situ incubated in ocean water Damariscotta River, Maine, United States -... | ecosystem: Environmental > Aquatic > Marine >... | reverse complement strand
CCTGTAGTGGCTGCATGACCGCCAAATGTAAACAGGTGGGCGGCGATGCGCGACAGTTCCAGTTGCAGCACGCGCAGCCATTGTGCACGTTCCGGAACTTCAAAACCACATAGCTCCTCAACCCCGAGCGAATACACCACTTCCATCGGCACCGGGTCGGGTACGCATATGCGCGGCACCAGCGCGATATTCTGCATCCAGAGACGACCTTCCATCAGTTTTTCAAAGCCGCGATGTAGGTAACCACCATCTGCCTTTGCTTCAACTACTATGTCACCATCGAGTTTCAATTTCAGTGCATAGTTGCCCTCAATGCCCGGATGATTCGGCCCGAAGTTTAATTCATACTCATGACTTGGCGGATGCGGTATGGCCTTGTAGTTTTCGGGTCTCATTCGACGATCCCCCCGCCTTTAGCAACAATTTCCTGTAACCAGTCCGGGTTATAATCCTTCCAGTCGAAAGTTTCGTGCACAAATTTTTCAGTATCGAAGGACTTCAGCATCGGCGGAGGTCCATTCCACTCGGTCAGGATAAATTTCTCCATGTTGGGTGAGCCTTCGAAAAAAAGTCCAAACATTTCGTAGATATCGCGTTCGAAGAATCCAGCCGGTGTATGAATATCGTATACTGAAATATAAAAACCCGGATTGCGGGAAACCCGCGTATGTGCGGATATGAGAATATTGGTTTCGTACGACCAGATGTGATACACCAGTTCAAATTCGTCATCGTCTGGCCAATCCACGCAGGAAATGCTCGACAGATGCAGGTAACCGGCGCGGCCCTTCAGCAATTCCAACAGAGCCGGCAACGCATCAGGAGAAATATCCACGCGAATCCGACGCTCGGATTTACTATCTATGTGAATGCTCTCGATCTCATGCAGCACATTATCAAGCCAGATTGCCTTTGATTCTTTCATGTCATCCAATTCCTAGCGATCCGGGAGATTCGTTTTTGCAGGTTCCAGAGCAACCCGGGTCAAGTCTAGTTCTTGGTGGTGACGCAGGTATTTTTCCAGCACAGCCGTATTTTCGCCCAACGTACCTTCGCCCAACAGATTATAGTGACGTGCTTCTTCGATCACGTCGGTAGGTGTATGCCAGTCCTTGCCAAACAAGTGTTGCTGTTTACCGAGATAATGGTCATAGCGCTTGAAATAATCTTCCCAGGAAGTGGCGGCACCACTTTCAATCTTGTCACGCAGTTGCATAAGGCCTTCCAGTACTGCCTCGGGCCTCGGCATGCAACCGGCGATATACATATCGACCGGCAGGTATTCATTCAACTGTTTCGCCGTCGCATAACTTTGCCAGTACATGCCGCCATTGACAGTGCAAGAACAGATACCAATCACGTATTTCGGTCCTTGCATTTGCTCATAGGTCAGGATGATGCGTTTGAGGGTCTTGATCGATACATAGCCTGTGATTAGCAAGATATCGGCCTGGCGCGGGGTCACCATCGGGGATATGCCCAATCGTTCCATATCAAAGCGTGATGTCATGGCCGGAGGTAGCTCGATCGCGCCGCAACCTGTGCAGTAATGCAGGATAAACATGGAACGGGATCGACAGAATTCCACGAAGCTGTCGATTGCATGTTGAAACAAGCCGCTGCGGCTTTCGCTCTGGCAAGCATCGCCAGCGGCTGGCCTGATCACGGGTAGTTCATTTTTCTCAGTCATAAATATTTACCTTTATTTCGCCATCACGATGGCGAGTCCCAGCAGGCTAATTCCGGTCGGCCATTTCCATAACCAGCGAATCGCGTCTTCGGTCTTGTAGCGTGGAAAAATCGTAGTGACACTGGCCGATACAAAAATCACGGCGGCTATTTTCAGTAGGAACGTAAACCAGTTCTCACCACCGCCCAGGAACAGGGTTACATACAATACGCTGACCGCATACACCTGGAAACATTGCATCACAAACAGTGCGCCCAGGTATTTGCCACTCATCTCGACCATCGGCCCGGTCGCAATTTCCGCAGGTGCGATATATAACTCGAAAGGCTCCTTGCCCAACATTGCATAGGAACTGATCAGGCCACCGATGGCCAGTAATGGCATCATGGCAACACCCCAACTGGACAGACCGCCGGCCTGCTGAATGGCAATAATCTCGGTCAGGTTGCTGGTGCCATAGAGGATCACTGCTCCCGCAACCACAATCACGAAGGGAATATCATACGCCAGCATCGAGGTCAGAGCGCGTGCTATACCAATCGAGCCATTCGGATTGGCGCACTGACCCACACCGAGCGCCAGACCCAGTGAGGGCACCATCATCAGATAAATCAATGTAATCAAATCGCCTTCGCGTGCCATGCCGTCCATACCCGGTACCGGCAAAAATACTTCGGCAGCAATATAGCCGCCAACGACCATAATAACACCCAGATCCATAATGAAACCGTGCGAGATCTGAGTCTTCTTGCCGTACAGCTTGATAATGTCATACAGCGGTTGCATGAACGGAGGACCGACGCGACGTTCGATACGGGCGCGCACTTTGCGCATCAGCAACACCAACAGCAGGCCCACTACGAAGGCCACGATTGGCATCAAGATCAGCTCCACTAACAGGATTTTCCAGTCCACATTCATATTGATCGCACTCTCATCCGAACATCACCCAGGTCAAGCCTGCCACCACTGTGAATAACAGATACGCGGAGGTATAGGCATTTCGATAGATGCCATTTGCCAGGTCGGCAGAAAAATTCGAGATCGATACCAGTCCGGTTTCCAGCCATTGAACACTGCCGCGATACCAGGGGCCGATGACGCGCATCAGGCCAGCGTAGAAATTATGACTGTAGTGATAGCGCATATCCGCCGTCAGGAAATGCCCGCCTGCATAGTTATCAAATTGGTGCACGCGGCTGGTACGGTTACCACCATAGAAAATCAGCGCGCCTATCCCGATCGATACAATCAGGATACTGACAACCCAGATCATGTTCAGGCTACCGGTTGCCGCGGTTACACCACCCAGGTGGTGCGGGAGTGGAGCGATACCCAGCACCGCCTGCGCGGGTGCGGCCATGTCTAGTACCAAGCCGGGCAGGTAGCCGGTAATGAAGGCAATACCGCCAAGTACCAGCATTGGTACGCTCATGCTCCAAGGTACTTCTTTTACATCCCGGTATTCCAGACGCAATTGGCCGAGGAAGGTATTATGAATCAGCTTGTATACGCTCAGGATGGTGCCCAGCGTTCCAATGACCGAGGCCAGGAACAGCAAGGGCATATTTGCATCGAGCAGGGATTTGTACACCATCCATTTCGACACAAAACCATTCATCGGCGGTAGGCCCGCCAGTCCTATGATACCCAGCAGCATCGTGGTAAAGGCAAGCGGCATACGGGTAACCAATCCGCCGAGACGATCAAGGTCTGCGGTACCGGTTCGATAGACGACGGATGTCACGGCAAGGAATAATGCCGCCTGATACGAGGCATGATTGAATACATGCATCAAGCCGCCGGAGACACCCAACGGGCTAGCAACCATGATTCCCAGTAACATGTATCCGCCTTGACCAATACCATGCCATGCCAACAGCATGCGTGCATCGGTTTGCGTCAAGGCAATAAAGGTTGGAACAATAACCGTGATGGCCGCAACCCATAACCACAGTGTGCGCGCATCGAGGAAAGTATAAGGGATACTCATGTCAATCAGGCGCGCAACCCCAATCAGGTTAATCAATACAATGGCCAGCGCAAACAGGCCCATGCGCGAGGAGATCGCGCCGAGAAAGGCCGCTGCCGGACCGGGCGTCTGACTGTAGGCGGCCGCCTGCCATAAATGAAACGGTACCGCCGCCATCTTGATCAAGAAGCCGCAGGCAAACAGCAGCATGATGACCCAGACCAGCGCATTCGGCGCCTGGGCCAGATAGGTTCGAACGGTTTCGAAATCAAGACTGCCAGCTTTCTGGTGCAGTAATATGATCGCTGCCAGAATCGCCACCGCGCCAGCCGTGGCATAGAGGATATAACGGAAGGCGGCATTCGCTGCCGCGCCGCCACGCTGAGTCATGATCAGATAACTGGCCCAGCTTACCAGTTCCCAGCCGATAAACAGGCTGAGCAGGTCACCGCTGGAGAGCAGCAACAGCATCGAAAATACGTTCACAGCCATCGCGACATGAAATAAACGCATGCCATCTCGCTTTTCAGACCAGGCACCGGCGGCATACCAGGACGAGAACAAAGCAGCACCGACGGTGATGACTGCGAAGAACCAGCCGAGCCCGGACATTTCCCAGACTAGATGATTGCCGAACATCGTCGCCGTCAGGCTGGAAGAGAACAGCTGTAGGTTTGTGGTGGCTTGCGTATATTGCATTCCCATCATGATCAGAAATAATAACTGTATGCCGTACAAGCCCGTGGCACACCAGCCGTTCACGCGACGATTGCCCATGGCATACGTCAGCACGATGGTTAACAAGGCCGTGAGCAGTAGCAGATCCAGGTTGCCAGCCAGCATACTCATCAGACGTTTATCTCCTTTGGCACATCGACGGGAAGCACTCGCTGGATATACGCAGGTATGTCCGCGCTACTGCGGGCAATCCCACTCAAGGCTGCACCCAGTGGTGCCGCGACCAGTACGGACAAGAATAAGGTGCCGCCCAAAACCAAGGCCGGCACCAGCTCGCTGGCCCGATGGGGTTCCAGCGTACTGTTCTTGTGCTGGTATAGGCGTTGCAGAATGCGCATCAGGTAGGCGGCCTCGATCACCGTGGTTATCAGCAATACCGCTGCAGCAAAATAATACAGACTCTGGTCATGACCAAACAGCGCCGTTAATAAGAGATACTTGGCCCAGAAACCGGGTAATGGCGGAACACCTATCAGGGATAGCGCCAGGAACAGGAACAGGATTGCGCCAGTTTTTGAACTATAGGCGGCACCCGTCAGGCGATCCAGGTGACCACCCCAGCGCTCGGCCAGCAGGAACAGGGCTGGTTTTGCCAGCAAGTGATGCAGCATGATTGCAAACCCGGCCAGCAGGCCAGCCGTACCTGATACGGAAAAGGCCATCGCCACCATGCCCAGTTGTGCAATCGAGGAAAAAGCCAGCATGCGCCTGAAATCTTTCGCTCTGTAGGCTGCTAGTTCGCCACTGACCAGGGTCAGCAGGCCTACCACCAGCATCACCAACGAAGCAGAGGTATTTGCGTACACCGTAATCAGGACTTTCAGAATCACGACCATGGCAAGTTTTGAAACCACGCCGCTCAGCATTGCGGACACACGCGAGGAGGCACTGGCGTAGACCTCCGGCACCCAGGTATTGACCGGGAATAATTCTGCCTTGACGCCAAATCCGATCAGGATCAACATAAACGCAGACATGCCCAGCGGGCCACTCAGTAATGTTGGTGCCACCTGCGCCAGGTAGGCAAGATTCAGCGAACCGGTAATGGAATAAATCAGCGCAATACCGAGCAAGGCTAATGCGGAACCGGCCGCACTGAGAATCAGAAAACGAATAGCGGCGATCTGGCTCGGGCCGGTGGCACGACTGGCTACCAGACCGTAACTGGCGACGGCAGTTAACTCATAAAACACGAACAGGTTGAACAGGTCTGACGACAGCGCGAGTCCACTGGCTGCACCCATCAACACCAGGGATAACACTGGTTCACGAATCGGGTCCTCCATACGCCTTGGCCATAGCAAAATCGTCATGACGGCAATCGCCAGGAGCAAGATCGCAGTGAACTGGTCAACATGAAACACGATACCCAACGGGGCTGCGAAACCACCAATCCATTCCACCTGTGGACCATTCAGAGTCACATGCTGCCAGATACTCAGGGCCAGCCCCAGATTGACTGCAATAATAATGGGGCCAAATAAACGCCCGAGCACTGCACTGCGATGCGACAGCATCGGCAACAGGAAGGCGCCGAGGATCGGGATAGCTATGACCAGCACCAGACTCATCAGACATTCCTCTCTGCAGTACCAGGCACAATAGCCTTGTTGGCAGACACCTGATCCGCGCGGATCACATATGTGCTAGGTTCATCTTCTACGTGGCCGGAAATGATCATGCCGAGCACGCGTAGATCCAGGGTCTTATACTTACGATGAATTTCGAGACAGATAGCTAGCGCCAGCGCAAGTACGCCGACGCCGATGACGATAGCGGTCAGGATCAGGGCCTGTGGCACCGGGTCCACCATCGATGTGCCTACCTTATTGAGTTCGGTCACAATCGGGGCCTGCGCATCTGCACGAAATCCCGCGGCAAGCAACACCAGGTTAACACCCGCTTCGAGCAGACCAAGGCCAAGTAGAATGCGTATTAAGTGATGCCGGGTGACGATGACGAACAGGCCAATTACAATTAGGGCCAGCGCGCCACTGTATAGCAGGTAACCCATGATTTGTGTTTCGCTCATTGTCATCATGCCAGCGGCTCATCCTCTTGCAGCATGCGCATCATCAGCCCCGCCATTTCCGAGCCCACTTTCAGGCCCACAGCAATATACAACAAGGGCAATGTCCCACCGGAAAACAATTCGCCCAGTGTGCCCTGCCCGAGCAGGGGTGCGAGAAAATCACCGTGTTTAAACATGGACAGTAAACCAATGGAGATAAATGCAGTGCCCGCCAGACCCTCCAAGATGCTGACCAGCTTTTCCTGAATAATATTTTGCGTGCCGGCAAGCAAAGGAAGAAAATACGCAATGGCCAGAATCACACCACCCTGAAAGCCGCCGCCCGGGGTGAGATGACCATGCACAATGATATAAACGCCCAACAATAACAGGAATGGATGCAACAGATCCGCCGCAATACGCAGGATATAACCACCTTGCCGGATTGGATGTTGTCGTGTCTGCTTGCCCAGGACGAGCCCGACTGCAGTGGCCGCGATAAATAAAATAGTTAGTTCGCCCAGTGTATCGAGCCCACGATAGCCAAGTACAACCGAGGTGACGATATTCGCAGTGCCGGTAGTTTGCGGAGCCTGCTTAAGTATGCCTTGACCAGTTACCATCGGACCGTGGCCAAATGGCAACTCGACCAACAGTGCGGCCAGTAGCACAACCAGTCCGGCCAGAAAAACAAAACTGGTCAGGTTATGCGTCTTCATGATCGGATTCCCCATTCATCTTCAATTTGCGCAAGGTCATAGCCAGCAATACACCAGAAAGACCCATACCGACTACCGCTTCAGTCATCGCGACATCCGGTGCGCGTAAAACCACGAACAGGATGGAAAGGGTTAGTGTCACTACCGAGGTCGCCACCACGGCCGCCATCAGATTACGTAACATCACTACCGCAATTGCAGCAATAATTATCACGAAAACAGCAATCAGCGTAATCCAGATCATGACGAGGTGTCCTTGTCCTGCGTAGGTTTGACCCACGGAATATGACCGAGAATAAAAGCGGAACGTGCGATCGTGGAAGAGCCTACGGGTGAGGTCAGCAAAACAAAGAATACTATTACCAGCAGCTTTGCGCTCCATTCAGGGTGCAGAACCCAGATACCCAGGATGATTGCAACAGAACCCAAGGTGGCCGCCTTGGTGCCAGCCTGCAGTCGTGTATACATGTCTGGCATGCGAATCAGGCCCACCGCGGCCAGAAACATAAACACAGAACCCAGGAACAACATCAGATCGGCCAGAAAATTCATTCCTGTTCTCCCTGCGCATGGCTATCCAGTCGAGCACTATCCAACGCCCTTGCAATCGCGACGACACTGATAAAGGCCAGCGCACCATAGACCAGGGCAATGTCCAGGTAAATTTCATTATCAAGGTAACTTGCGATCCAGACCAGGCTCGCCGTGGTAATCACGCCGATTGTATCGGCCGCTACCACGCGGTCATGGATGGTCGGACCCATCAGCATGCGTAAAAGACTCAGAAGGACGGCAGACCCGATCAATATAACAGAAAGAATTTGCAGCATGCTCATCGCAAAATTCCTGATAAGGGTTTTTCAAAACGTTCTGCAATCACGCGCGTTGTGTGTACCAGATCATCCATACCGCGCGCATCGATCCAGTGAACACGTAACGTATCTCCCTCAACATCAATAGTCAGAGTTCCCGGGGTCAGGGTAATACTGTTGGCCAGCAATAACTTACCCAGCGAGGAATGCAGGTTAGTGTGCACTTCAACGACTGCAGGGTCGATCGGCAGTCTGGGAGATATTACACGTTTAGCCATATCGAAATTGGAGACGATTATTGCTTTAAGAAATACCAGAAGATATTGCAGTACGTAAACGGGCAGCACAACGCTCAGTTTAATGTCATCCAGAAACGCTAGATGGGAAAAGGATAGATATGCAATCACAATGGCTACCAGCATACCAACTCCCACTTCCTGTACATTCAGACTCCCCACCATCATCAACCAGGTCAGCGTCAAAAATATACTGGCTATTAGAAAGCGTTTCGAGAGGATATTTTCTTTCATGCCAAAGGATGGCCTCTAGTATCTTGAAAGTAGTCGCGTTGATCTTAAAATTACCACTCAAATGTACTCCCGGATTTTTAAAAAAACAGTGACAACATGAAGTTTGATATATACAGAATAATTGTGCATAAAGTATGCCAATCATAAATTTCAATGTTTATATGAATTTATAATATTAATTTTGTGCGTATATTGTGCATATTAACTATTATGCAGTGACATATTAGTGCAGAACGAGTTTTTTAGATGAGTGATATTCATCTCAGTGCAAAATACTCGACACAGGGAAAGCGCCTGTATGAACCTTATCTGATTATTTTTATCAGGATTACATATGTACTGAAGATGACATGTTTTTATAGATGCAGAATAGGATTTATGCTGAGTCTCGCTGAAGAAATTGAATTACTGAAATTTTCATGTCCCGTAATCGATTTCGAAACAGCTCCTGACGAAAATAAAGTGTTGTCGCTTGCACATCACGAGTAACAGAGGTATTCCAGAAACTACGAGACCAGGCCAATAAGCAAAGGCAAAATTTTGTGCGTTAGGCAAACATGCTGTGTCATATCTGATTCAAATCTGACTATAATATTTGCAGACAATCTGATGTAAAATAATATGGTGCGCTATTCTGCAATACACTCAAGTGCATCCATAAAGATGCATAACAACACTCTCTACCATAATCCTGCGCAAATAAAGTGCACTACTATCTTTCAGAATCTTGCTATCTTACTGTTTATTCTGATATTCATTTAATGGCACAAATCATGCTTCACCTATGTAGCGCTTTGTTAAAATTGAGGTGACGATATGTCATTCGATGCATTCACCATTACCGGGATCATTAGCATACTATTTGTTGCTGTGACTCTGTACCTCTTATGTAAGAAACGTGGCTGTGGAAATAACAATTCCTGATGACAATAGTGATAGCATAATGCTGCAAAGTCATCTTCAGTTTTTAAAATTTCCCCGCACCGGATCGGTAATATGGACCTAGGAATTTGTATATAAGATTTCGCTGAGATTTATGCGCCCTTTATAAATGGCGATGTGCATCATAGGCTAGTCGGTATCTGAATTGCGGTAACCCATATAGAAAATTGAAATCCCTGGTTCACTACTATATGCCTAAGTAGTTAACATTATAGCCTATGGCAATGTATTCAAGACCGCTATACGTGCATACCAGACAAATTACATACCCGAAATTTGCCAGTACATATGGCTACAGGACCAATTATGTGAAGGTGAGTGTCTACTAGACGAACCAGGAGTAAAGGGAAACCTGGATTTCCTTTCTGAAAAAAAGTAGTACATATAATTAATCAGTTATCTGATATTCTACAAGCGAAACAAGAAAAAAACTCATGAATGATCAATCAACATATACAGACTTAATACCATTAAAAATGTGTTCCGCAACCGTAACACTCGACCAGTATCAATCCGGTTGGTCACTTGCAGAAGTTGAATCCAACTCGTCACCAGAGCCGCGAAGTTTTGAATACTACATCGGCTTTGATAATCCTTTTTCAAACATACCTGTAATTCATGCTGGTATAGCCGGTTTCGATATAGATAACCAGGATACAAACCGAATGAGTTTGAGCGTAAAAGAAGTCTCTAATAGTGGTTTCAAGGTCGTCATACAAACCTGGATGCATACCCGTATTTACATGGTAGAGATTAGCTGGATAGCATTAGGTAGTGTCTAATTTCCCTATTTATTTAACAAATGGTAAATCAGTGCTATCTCAAAACTACCTTAAGCTGACTCTCAGTAGTTTCATTTGATAGACAGAAGCCGGTCAGAAGCGGACTTTCGAGCCTGGTTAAATCCTGCTAAAGCAGACATTCAACGACTAAATTAACATACGCGCGTTATACAGAGCATCATAGTTGAACGCATTGTTATGTTTTTTCGCATTGAAGCAGTCACTCCAAACATATTGAAGTAAAAGGACAGAGACATTAATTATTGATCAATTCAAGAGGTGGTTAAATTATAATCCCTTTGCCCCCTTTTGTTCTGACTCCAAATACTTTTTAACCCGGTACATTGTGCTGTTCTTGTATCAATTTATCACGGACTTCCATCAGCACTTTCCCGAATACGTTGTGGCCCCGTCCATCACGACCACAGCCCCAGTAGTAATCATACATAGTGGTCTCGACGATCTGTTTGGTGCCGGTTTGCAGCAATAAATCTGCTACAGCATGATGGGTGCGACATTTCGTATAGACTGCACGAGTCATCATTACCCGGCGAATCTGCGACCAATCCTTACGAACCAACTTCTTGTTGGCTTTAGCCAACTTTGACGCCTTTTCGGGGTGATCCGTAGAACGTATCAACTCACGCATTCCCCCCTTTTCGAACTTCATACCCTGATAATAGTGCTCAACGGATGGCCATTCGGCTCCGTCCAGTTCGAACTCGAACCTAGAATATGCAGAAAGTGGATTATCTACATCTGTACGAACCACATAGTATTTATTCTCAGTTTCAGAAGAGACCATATCATTCTCCAAATTAAAGGGGGCGGAGGAATTTAATATTGATCAATTCCAGAGGGCGTTAAATTATAATCCCCCGCCCCCCTTTGTATGTTCTTTATACAAATAACGTTTAAACTCACCGGCGGCAATGAAGCGCAGCGGAATGCCGTCCGGTGCAGTGCCTTTTTAGGCTGTACAACGCACCTTGTTGACTGAATACAGTCATCTAGCGTTAACCACTGAATGTAGTAAAGCTTAAGCCGACATAAATTCCGTAGGCAGCCAAGAGTATTCCACCTTCCAATCGACTTAGACGACGCCCTGTATGCAAAAACAGAAATAATAATAGCGACGCTACAAGCATGACCCATTGGTCGAATTGCAGAATTCTTACGTGAATTGGAAGCGGTTGAAGTAAAGCGGATACTCCTAAAATCCCCAACAAATTAAATATATTACTACCAAGTATGTTTCCAACAGCCACATCTGCGTGCCGACGTAGTGCTGCAATCACAGAAATTGAAAGCTCTGGGAGAGATGTACCAACAGCTACCAATGTCAAGCCAATGACAGCCTCAGAAACACCTAAGCTCTCAGCAATCCCAATAGCCCCAATAAGCAGCACCTGTGACCCTGAAATTAACAGTAGTAGACCAATAATCACTGCCGTTACAATCCATCCTAAAGACTTCGGTAAAGCGGTAAGTTCTTCAGCTTCGGCTTTGTTAAGTTCCGCAGCGGGTGCGTGGATGCGCTCACTCCTATAAGCCCATACCAAGTAAGCTACTAAGGCAATCAATAAGATCATGCCATCCGAACGCCCCAGTGCGCTTCCGCCTACTAAAACCAAAAATAATATACTAGCCGCTACTACAGTGACAGCATCCCGGCGTAATGCCAAAGGCTTGATTGTCAGCGGCGCGATCAGCGCACATATCCCGAGGATCAGCAAAACATTGCCGATATTGCTACCCACTACGTTGCCAATCGCAATATCCGGTTGTTGATTTAATGCAGCATTTACAGAAACCACCAATTCTGGCGCTGATGTGCCGAAACCTACGATAACGAGACCGCTTAGTAATGGCGATACACCGAGACGATGGGAGGCAGCTAACGAACCTCGGATCAACGCTTCGCCACCAATGGTAAGTAAGCCAAAGCCGAGTAATAAAAATAGTAAATTCATCAAGTTTAGCCGTCTCCTAGCATAGAGTTTAATGAGCTTACAGAGAACACCCGCGCTGCATGCTGGGCCTAACAGTTACTATACGGACCCAGCGGGGGCCAAATAGTTAAATTAATTAATTCCTATTCCGTAGGATTTTTTTTTCTCCTATATATTTTAAAGCGCTATTTATTGTTGTTTCTAAATTTTCTAGTACATGCTTTAAAATACTTTTGGCAACCTCAGAAATTTCGTCTTTATCGAAGCTTACTAGCATCTGACTAAAATTAAATTCTAATTCTTTTTCATACCTATCTTCTAACTCTGCTAGTTGTTCTAGCATATTATTTATAGGCCTAACATTTTAAATAAGCTGCGCTGCTTATGGCGCTTGCTTGATTAATTAGTTTGAGAAGTTTATGTGCAAACTCGATTACGACCTGCTTTCTTAGCTTTATACATATTCTCATCTGCTCTTTTTAATATAACTGCAGGATCAATATCTGTTTTTTCAACTTGAGATACACCTATGCTAATTGTCATCGAAATGTCTTCATTTAGTACCGCTATTGAAGTATTAGAAACAATTTCTCTTAATTTTTCTGCTACTGTATATGCTACTTTCTTATTGGTACAAGGCAATATCACACAAAATTCTTCTCCACCGATCCTAGCTATTGTATCATGTGATCTGAGGATTGATTCGCATGATTGCGCGATGCACTGAATGGCAACATCTCCAGTTGCATGGCCGTATCTATCGTTAATTTGTTTAAAGTGATCAATATCGAGCATAAGTACAGAGTATATTTCCCCACTTCGTTTGAAGCGTGATAGTTCATTTTCTAAAATTACATCAAACGATCTTCTATTGAGTAATCCCGTTAATGAGTCGGTTCTGGATAAGATCTCAAGTTTCTCTTGTATATTCTTTTGTTCTGTGACATCACGCTCAATGGCTACAAAATGCGTCACAACGCCTTGAGAATTTTTTAATGGGAGTATACTTAAATCAAGCCAATATTCCTCTCCGGTTTTTGAGTAATTTTTAATAGTTACTCGAATGGGTTTTTTTTGTTCCAGTCCCTGCCTAATTATTATTTTTGACTTTTCGTCAGTTCCATTCGATTGCAATATTCTGGGGTTTTTACCCAGAACTTCCTCTTGTGTATATCCAGTCAACTCCGTAAATGCTTTATTTACGTAAACAATCTCTGGCCCCGGCTCATCAATAGGATCTGATTTAGTTACAAGAATCACATCTTTTGCGAATTCCACTATATCTTTAAAGTTGAAATCAAATTCTCTCATAGCTGTGTTTTATTTTTATTTACTCTAATGATCGAGCTAACATGTCGGCGCGTTGTTTGCGCTGATCAGGTTGAGCGATTTGTTAGAGTCTAACCTCATTTATTAAACTTGATTGGGCTTTGTGTCTGTGTGTTAACGTTGAGAGTAAAGATATCTGGTCTAGAATAATGCCCTGTAATATCAAGATCTCGCTTTGATATGCCAACACGTTTTGAATCGACTTCCGCATAGAGAACGCCTTGTTCCTTACGCATAGGGCCAGCTATTATCTCGCCACCTGGTGCGATCACTACAGAATCGCCCGGATTTATCCATTCTTCCGTGGAAGGATACAAAGTCTCTCTATCAGGGAAGTCATCTGGGATATCATTGTTTGTGAGGGCAACGCCACTACATAAGACCCAACAACGACCCTCGCGGGCAATATGTTGCATAGTTCCTAACCAATCGTCGCCACTGTCATATGTGGGCGCTACATAAATTTCGACTCCCTGTGAATAGAGAGTGTATCTAGCTAATGGCATGTAATTTTCCCAACACAAAAGCGCTCCAACTCTTCCTGTCGGGGTGTCTACAACATTTAGACCAGAGCCATCCCCAAAACCCCATACCATTCGTTCGGGATTAGTCGGCATTAACTTGCGATGTCGGTTAAGAATATTTCCTTCCTTTCCAATTATTACGACTGTATTGTAAAGTGTTGCCTTGCTTAATTTGCTTTCCCGTTCGTTTAGACCACAGACTATAGTTATATTATTATTCTTTGCAGAATCACATAAAGGCTTGAGATCGCCAGCATCAATATCAACAGCGCTATCTAGTAAACGGGAATGAAGTTCTTCACTTGTTCCCCAGTCGCCACCGGGGCGAAGACGCCATATCCATGAAGGATAGCCTGAAATATATGCTTCAGGAAAAACGACTAACTCTGCGCCAGATGAGGCGGCTTGATCAATTAATTTAACAGCTTTTTCTATTGTTTTTTTTCGATCAAACAAAATGGGGGCTTCTTGGACAATCGCTATTTTAGTCATTGTACTATCCCTATTTTTTTATTCATGAATCTAACGTCTAGATAAGTGACCAGCCGCAGTTTGGCTGGACCAAGTACGATTTTTTTGCGCATGCCTGATATCTTGTTAGGTTTTTTTTGATATAAGCCAATATGTAACTCCAAGAGCAAACACAACAGCTGCAGTTGCAAGAACATACGGTGGTGTTATTTTCTCAAAATCAAAAATAATTACTTTACGTGAGATGGCCATTAAGGCGGTAGCAACCACCAATCGAACAGGAATAACATCGGTCTTCAAGTACATTGAAATATTGATAAAAATCTCAATAGCAATTAATACCGCAAGAAAGGCACCAAATGTGGCAAGGATGTCATTAATACTTAGAAGGAATAAAGGTGGAATGCTAATGCGCTGGTACAAAACATAAATGACATCACCTATACCCCAAACGATAACTAATACCATTAAAGCCGCTAACACTTTTACAGCATATCGTATAATACGATGCAAGAATTCAATATATGGATCTTCGTGCTCTTTGGTTAAGTCATGACCTGGCTCAACAAGATTATCTTTTTCGTTATCCATGTAAATTACCTCTTATTGAACCTAAGAGTTTGATTAATGAAACCCCGTGTCTCGTTATACATTTGTAGCGAGACCTCGTTGTTTCATCGATTTCTATTATTAT
>Ga0316205_10003387_pt1 | contig 15168 bp, 11 predicted proteins | sample 3monthpyrite_MG_FD_204941 | JGI IMG/M metagenome (GOLD analysis project Ga0316205, IMG submission 204941) | Microbial mat bacterial communities from mineral coupon in-situ incubated in ocean water Damariscotta River, Maine, United States -... | ecosystem: Environmental > Aquatic > Marine >... | reverse complement strand
AGTGGCACATAATCCGGTGTCCAGTATTTTTCGCGGTACTCTTTTACCCCTGCTTCATAGGCTTTTGACATATTCAACTCCTGTGTGTTCGCTGTTTATTGATTCAGTGTTTACTTAAAAAAAGATGTACAAATCATAGTCGTAAGCCTACAAGTAGTTCCAATCGATATTTTGTAGATAATTCATAGCTTATTGTCTATGAATATTTGTACGCTTACTCTGACTTAGATGCTTTGTTTGCACCCGGCTTTCACCATTTAAAATTCATTAAATTTGCTCATCGAGCATTTCTCAATTCATTTATTGAGGCATACGTTAATGCAATAAACCTCATATAGCCAATTAAAAATTATGCTTAATTGATAGCCAGTCCTCTATATTGTTATCGTGATTCTTTTACTCATTCGCACTCTAAATTTAAGTGCTTATTACTGGGCCACAAGGCCCTATCAATGCCACTTTATTGCATTAAGCCGCTAGCATGTTACGCAATTGGCGCGTTTTCTCGCGCATACGAAAAGTTGACCGGTTATTATTATAACGAGTCACTTCATGCAAATTCACCCATAGCACTTGGTGTGATTCATCATTACCAGGTACAGGTAAATTATCATCAATCTCTACTAAGAACCTGATATCGATATGATAATGCTGCGGATCACTGCCCATCGCTGGAATGCTATGTATATCAACATCAAATATATTTAAATCTAATAATTTAATCTGAGCTAAATCAATGCCCGTTTCTTCTGATGTTTCTCGAAGTGCTACGCGAACGATGTCGGCATCGCCATCTGCATGGCCACCCGGCTGAAACCATTGGTCCAGCTTCTTATGATGCATCATGAGAACATGGTTACGATCTGGGCTGCTTACCCATGCTGAGCCTGTTACATGCATAGGCCACAACTCACGGTAGAAACAGTCTTCGTGCTCATCGATATAGCGTATGGCACGTTGAACATGGCCCGATTCGTCCATAAAACGGGTCTGGTAACTATTGAGAAGCTTAAGCAACTGTTGGCGATGCATTGTAATAAAGCCTCAGGTTGACGCTGGGTTCTGCACCGCAGCAATAGCGGCTGCTGCAGCCTCTTCAACATCGGCCTCACGACCTGAAATCGTCAAACGACCGTATGCACCAACGGCCTTCACATCAACGAGATTAATATTGGCGGCTTTTTCAGCCTGATTGGCTGCATAAACGATGTAACCGGCTGGCTCGGTTTCCAGAATGAACATACTTTCGCCTGGCAACATCATTGAGCCGCGGCGATCTGACCGGTTGACCAACATGGTGTGATCGGCTGTCATACCACGAATAATTTCTTGCCAAGTAATCTCACAGCGCTGACGCTGACTAGCCTTGGCATTCAGATTACGCAGCACCGCATGGCCGGCTTCAATCACATCGCTTGATGTTCGATGATGCAAAACCATGGAACCGAACGCACGTTCAACTACCTGCTGCGCCAAATGTACTTGTGTCGCCTTTAACGCAATATCAGTGTACTGGTGAATGGCCATACCCGGTGCTACTTCGACCCACAAACAGGCATTACCTGGCACAGGTGGAAACCCCTGTGACACGCCCGCTATATACTCTGCAAGCTGAGGCTGCAAAGAGTCGATATAGACATAGGTTCTTAGTTCTACCATGAAATTATTTCACTACTTCTTCAATTGCACCGAATTACATCGATAGTTATCTATGATTCATACAAAAAGAGCTTATGAAACACTATGGTTATATACAAATAAATATTAGTCAGATGAACGATAGCTTATCGTCTATCAATGGATGGGAAACTGAAAAAACACTGTATTTCATGCCATTTTAAGCGCCATGTTTTGTTTTGGCATGCTTCTCCGCACTGGTGTTTTTCTTATAAATAACAGCATTTCATTGAAATAGCAGACATGCTGCTTTATTTTAAATCCCCAAAACCCATCTCTATCTATGTAAATAGTGGGCAATTATACAGTGCTATGGCTTAAACGCACCCACCGATGATCGCGCTGTAAAGAAACTCAGTCATTACAGACCTTACTGCCCCAAAAAGCATGATCTTTATTCAAAAACGCATTATAAGGAATGTAGTGCGAACCATCACATGAGAAGTTAAGACTGATGGATCCGTTAAAGATGTTCAACGCCCCTGAACGTAAATACAAGGTATCGTCCATAAACCTTAACTGCCGTAAATTATCGAGTATCGGGCGTATCTGTGATTTGGGTATCGACGCGTCTTTAGGGTATTCCCTGTTTGGGTAAGCCAAACAAACATTGGGATCAACCAATGCATCCAGACTCAGCAACCGATAGCGGTAAGGATCGTCAAAATGCCAAATCACCGAACGATTACTCGAAAAGTGAATCTTGGCATGAAAAACCCCATGATTCATAATTAACTCTTCTATTACACCCAACACCGTATCAATATGACGATCCATTTCACTGTCAGTGCGTGTTTGAGAGAACACACTCCCACGGATAGAGGGATCCCCTTTCATTTGCGTCCATTCACGGGGTTCTTCATACAAATCACGCGTTAGCGGTAAATCACGTAAATCAAAATCTGCACCTATAAAACCCAACGGATTATTATCTTTATCACGCACACGCTGCATTGCCGTCAACGAAGGTCGTTTAGCGAGCAAACTGATATAGGCCGTGGACAATACAAAGTCATTATCAGGTAACATCTCAAGCATATAGGGTCTTTCAGCACGACTACGACCAAAATGCCTTGTGACTAAACCTTTACGGCTCGCATTATCACTGTTTTGTAAGCTATCCATATCTAAGGTATAGAGGTATTTGCAATAAGGCATGGTATGCAGCACTTCGGTAAGTGCTTGGTTAAGCTTCTCACGATCAGCCCAAACCTTAGAACACGACACCGCTACCCTTTTCAATGGGTCAGTCAACATGGTGACCAATACTTCTCGTTGCTTTGAAATGCTTTCCTTGAGGCTCGCTCGTTTATCTGACATTTGATCATACATCCTGCTTGTTATGGTGCTTATAGCAACGTTTGTCTAAACACTCTCATAATATCCGAATAATTCGCCTTTGGTAATCAATTGATCACAAACGTGGTTCAACATTTGCTTCGTTTAATTTTCAAGGTAACAATCTACTCTCTGCCTGAAATATACTTTTTCGCAACACCTAATCAAACAAATAAGCTGCAAAAATGTCTATAATGCACGCAATAGGATACGCCCTAAGCCAGAGACAGAATATGAGCCATACACCAACACCGCAAAAGCCATCTACTCATAAACCACGCCCACTGATTGACCTACTGGTCAGCATTGTTATTCCATCAGTGATCTTAATGAAGTTCAGTAGTGATGATGCGCTTGGTGCAACAACTGCTTTGATTGTCGCACTGGCTTTTCCTTTAGGATGGGGGCTGTTCGAACTACTCAGATATAAAAAATTCAATTTCATTGCACTATTAGGACTAGTGAGTGTGTTACTGACGGGCGGAATCGGCTTACTACAACTTGATACGCAATGGCTGGCTGTCAAGGAAGCCGCCATCCCCGGGCTGATCGGTATCGCCGTATTAGTTTCCACGCGCAGTCGTTATCCGTTGGTCAAGACTCTTCTTTATAGTCCGACAATCATGAACGTAAACAAGATCAAACAGAAACTCGATGATCTTGGAAACACTGCCGCATTTGAAGCTCGTCTATTGAACGCCACTTATCTACTCAGCAGCACCTTTCTCTTTTCAGCGACAATGAACTACATCCTTGCCAAGTGGATTGTTACTAGCCCATCCGGGAGTACGGCCTTTAACGAGGAACTCGGGCAGATGACCCTGCTTAGTTATCCCGTGATCGCCATCCCTTCCATGCTTATGATGGTGGCAATTTTTTACTACTTATGGCGCACAATCCATGGCATGACCGGGTTAACACTAGAAGAAATATTGGTCACTGACAGCCCTGATAGCCAGTAAAACAACACTTCAAACTAAACCTAAGTTTGTCTCCCATACAACATGACTTAATATTAGTCATGATTAGAGATGCGTAATGCTAAATTATCACGTAAAATTTGATAATCAGTTCGTTAATGATCTCGATTGAAAGGAATTTAGAATGAATATATTAGTTGGCGTGGTCATGGGTTCAAAATCTGACTGGGAAACCATGCAACATACGATAGATACTCTGGAACAGCTGCAAATCGAGTATGAAACACAAGTCGTCTCCGCCCACCGCACACCTGACCTGTTGTTTGGATATGCTAGCAATGCAGCAGATCGTGGCCTAGAAATTATAATTGCAGGTGCCGGTGGCGCAGCACACCTACCCGGTATGCTTGCGGCCAAAACACATTTACCCATTCTGGGCGTGCCTGTGCAATCCAAGGCATTAAGTGGAATGGATTCATTGTTATCCATTGCACAAATGCCGGCCGGTATCCCTGTCGGCACGCTAGCCATCGGTCGTGCTGGTGCCATTAACGCAGCATTACTGGCTGCTAGCATGTTGGCAAACAAATACCCCAATATTCGTTCAAACCTAATTGATTTTCGCCAACAACAAACGGACACCGTGTTAGCAAATCCTGATCCACGAGCACCTGCATGAAAGTTGGCATCTTAGGCGCAGGTCAGCTTGCAAGAATGCTGGCCCTAGCTGGTATTCCCAGAGGAATAGAATTCGTTTTTTATGATCCAAACCCAACCTCCTGCGCGGCACAACTGGGAGAATTTATTTGTGGCGAATACGACGACCATCAAAAACTCGATCAGTTTGCGAGTAAGGTAGATGTTGTCAGCATCGAGTCAGAAAACATTCCAGTAGAAACACTTAACTATTTACAAAAACATGTCAGCGTTCATCCCAGCCCTGAGGCAGTAAGTACTTCACAAGATCGTCTTATTGAAAAAAAACTTTTCACGCAACTTAAGATCCCGGCGCCAGCATTTTTTGCAATTGATTCCGCTGAACAACTTGAACAAGTCGCACAGCAACACGGCGACACCTTAGTCATAAAAACTCGCCGCTTTGGCTATGATGGCAAAGGTCAAGCGATGTTAAAAAAACCAGAACAGGCAAACGAGATCTGGCATGAACTTGGCGCCGACTCATTAATTGCAGAACAGTTCATGAAATTTTCACGTGAAGTTTCACTGATTGCTGTGCGCGGCCAACAAGGTGATATTCAATATTACCCCTTAATACAAAATCTACACCAAAACGGTATCTTGGTAAAAAGCCAAACCAGCTTAAATGATCCGCTGCAGTCCCTTGCCGAGGACCATGCTAAAAAGATCTTATCCGAATTAAGTTATGTCGGCGTGCTCGTGTTTGAATTTTTTGTCTGCGGTGAAATATTGGTCGCTAATGAAATTGCCCCTCGCGTTCATAACTCAGGACATTGGACCATAGAAGGTGCAGCAACCAGCCAATTTGAAAATCACCTACGCGCGATTCTAAATATACCGCTCGGGGCAACAAACGCCCTGTTCGACTGCACTATGTATAACCTCGTTGGTAACATGCCTGACTCAAAAGCAGTCATGGCGCTAGAAAACGCAAGCTTGCACGATTACGGTAAATCGCCACGCGAAAACCGTAAACTCGGTCATGTCACACTCTGCAACGCAACGCCTGAAAACTTATCTGCTGTTGAAGCTATTATCAAACAATAACTTTTTTAGTTTATACACGTAAAAACAAAAACACCTCCGCTCGGGAGGTGTTTTTATCTATATAACGAACAGCGATTAAAACTGAATCGTTGCCTGAATGTAAAAATCTTCAGATTTTCGAATGCCATCTATATTGTTTAATTGCTCACCCCACACGGTTGATAGTGTCAGCAGCTTTTTAATTTTTAGCTGTAAGCCAACACCTACCGAGCTAATCGACTCCGATGTACTCACTGACCCATTTGGCATGATTAAATTCCGGTCCCGCGATCGAAAATTCGCGTAATCAAAAAACACATAAGGCTGCCATCGATCTTTGTCGCCTATGTTAAAGGCTGGGAAATACAGATCATTTCGCAATACCAGACCGCTATCGACATTATTAAACGTGCCTTGTTCGAAACCACGCACTGCACCCTGTCCAGTCACTGTAAGCTGTTCATTACTCACTAGGTTGTTATCGCTTAACTGCACTTGAAGATTATTTACGAGATTCATTTTCCATGGTAATTCAGCCTGATGTTGGTAGCCCGCACGCAGAATCGTGTAATCAGCATCAGCGCCGGCACGTACAGCTTCGTAATCACGATCATTTTGATGTCTAAATATGCCTGGCAAGTTTTTGACCAGCGAAACATCAAAACTATTTTTTCCCCACTTACCTGAAAATTTTCCGTTGTAACCAATCACAGCCTGACCAATTTCTATTGTTGTATCGGAAATTGGGATAAAACCAAATTCCAAAGCATTCTTAGATCGTTTCCACTCAAAACCGAAGTTCAGCGCGTGTTCGAGACCGCTAGGGAGAGCACTCAGAGGATGTTGGTATCGCACAGACGCTTCATCACTTTCACCACTGATCGCCAATCCAGCCTGATTTGCTTTTGTCCGAGTAGTACTTGCTGCAAATACCAAGTTCTGGCGTCTACTATGCAATGGTAATTTATACGAAACGGCATGTGCATTGAGCCCATCATGTGAGCGACCTGTCGTGTATTGATAACTGACTTGATGCCCTTTACCCCAGAGATTGCCGTAGTTCACACCCGCGCTATATTGATCCTCGCCCACCAGATCATTACCCGCATTGGAATAAGTCGCAAAAACTCTTAATGGTCTGGTATCTTCAACTTCAAGAAACAAGTCAGTTGTGGCATCAGCTTTGCCTGGACCAAACACAGGCTGTACCCGAAGGAAGGGATTTTCGCTTAACCAGTTGGCGTCCTCATAAATTGTTGGAACATGAGGTAGGTCACCAACTTCTACTCTCATTGCACTTGCCACATACCCGGTGGAAAAAAATCTATTGCCAGTGACATGAATCTTTCCAATCTTTGCCTCCTTTACAACAACTTGCAATACACCCTCGGTAATATCCTGCTCGGGTGCAAAGACATCAACAATTGGATAATCTAGGAGACGAAAATAACTGAGTATTTCATTCATCATATGACCTAACCGGCCAACGGATAATGGCTTATTCAGGTATTGATTGAGCATGTCTTTAAAAACGGGCGTGCTGGTCAACTTACTCGGTTCCGAAATCCGTGTACCTTCAAATGCTTCAACCGGATTAACAACATCTTTTGCAGATCGGTGTACCCATATACCCTTAAGCGATTCGATTAGGATGTTGTTGTTAGCCTCATCACGTGTTTTTTGCTGACCATCGACAGGCGGTTCCAATGGCTTAGAGGTGTTCTCCACTTCCAGTGGTTTTTTAAATTCCTGCGCATGTACGATCACAACCGTACACGCTAGAAATAAAGTCGTCAGAAATTTCATTATTTTTTTTCTATTGTTTGCAGACCAACTACACATGCAATTCACCGAGGGTAATTTCATATCATCTGAGAGAGTTTTAACTGGCATCACGATGCCTGCGCCAACTGAATGTTTGCCGTGCGTAACTTAGCCTCTTCAACGAGTATCTGCTTCAGAGATTCCTTGCGTATCACCATCTGCTTTTTAGCCTTGGTTCGCAGTTGCGCAACACTGCGCAGGTTATCGCGGAACTTAGTCAAATCATCGGTATAGTTTTTTTCTCTTTGCGCCAGTTCCGCCTGGGATGGGCCGCCGGAACCGCCACTCCAAGCATCAAGGAAACCGAGAACAGCCTTACCACCCGTTCCCAGCGTTTTCTTGGTTGTGTTCACAGGATCGGTGACGAAATCCTTGGCCAGCTTAACCGTGCCGATAACATCTTTGCCTATTGCTCCGGCTGTGCCGCCCAGCCGATTATGGATATTCAGCGGATTAAAAATAATCGCCTCAACACTGATGTCATATCTAAGTGCTATTTCACCAATGGCATCGGCCGTCAACGATTCCAAAATACCGCCAGTCGGATCACCACCTATCGACTCGTTTAATTCAAAGAATGCATGCACGCCACCCTGGATAATCAACTTGTCGATTTTTCCAACCTCGCGACCTTCCTTCTTCGCCTGTTCTGCCCTCGCTTGCGCACCCTTAAGTTCTGCGACATGCTCACCCAGCGCCACTTTGTCTTCCAATGACAGTGCCTTCAACTTGGGCGTCGTAAATGCTGGTATCAATCCCCGACTTTCCATGGCTGAGGTAAGTATCTCTTCTTGACGATCACTCAGCGTTGCCGGTGTATTGATATCAATATCAGTTTTCTTAAGCGCCTCCTCATTGCTCTTGTTAGGAACCGCAGCATTCCACCATTCCTGTTGCGGTGGCGGTGCCAGCGAATTCGCCATCTCGTAATGCTTCTTCATAGTGCTCTTCAGTGCATCATGTGTCGGATCGCCATGATTAAACAGATCTTGATCAAGCCCTTTGAACGATTCCATATCCAGATTTTCTGCCTGCGCTGGCGTCATACGACTAAATCGAACGTCATATAACGAAGGCAAATAATCAGGATGCAAAGTCCGGCGACCACTCATCCCAGGATCACCCAGTGGCGACCTGCCCGTCAGCAGCTTCCCTATACGATCTTTAGCGGTCTTAATTTGTTGACTCGCCGTTGTAGCACTGTTTTTCTTAGCTAAGTAGTCGTTGTACTGAGCCTTAGCCAGCCTACTACTCTCCTTAGCATCAGCCTGTTTCTTTTCGTCCGCCAATTTTGCCAAACGGGCTTTTTCTTTTCTTGTTTCCTCTGCAGCAATCCTTTTGGCTTGATCCGCCTTATTTTTAGCAATCCAACCTAGTCGTTCGTCTTCTATTGCTTTTTCGCGTGCAAGTCTTTGTGCTTCGCTACGTTGTTCAGCCGCAATCCGCGCCTGTTCTCGACTGACTTCTGCAGCCTGAGCCTTAGCAAGCCGATCTTTGAGCGCTTGAATATCAGAAGTGAGACCAAAGGTCTTCTCTGCCAATAGCACTTGTTCTTGTGCACGTTTGAAATCCCGCATAGCGACATCATAAGTACGATGCCTGTAGTACCGCCTATTCGGTCCAGCGATAAGCTTGTCCACCTGCTTGATGTATTGCTCCGAAAGATCCTGAATTGCCGTTTTGATCCCCTCGCTATCGGGCAGAATTTCTTGCGCTTCACGCAATAGTTCTAGCGCATTTTCTCCTGGTGGGGCCAGCAGTCGGCCTGCTTTCTCATGATCTTTGGCCAGATTTGAAAGTACTAAGGCTTTCCCCGTACGCTTTAATTTTTCCAACTCAGCTATCTTGCGTGCCCGACGAGCTTCAATTTCTGCCCAAAATTTAGCCGCCCGCTCTTCAACTTCCGCACGTTGTTTTCTTATCAGTGCTTCTATTCGACGCTCTTCAAGCCATTGTTTCATGAACGCCACTTTTCTTAGCTCGGCGTCCTTCAGCGCTTGCAGTCGTGCTGCCTCATCCGCTTCAGCCTTGGCCTTTTCTTCTGCCGCGAGTTTTTTACGATCTGCTTCATTGCGAAGTGTGTTTCGTTTAATGTTTTCCTGACGAACTTTTTCAAAATATTCGTTAGATCGCCTATAGGCAATTTGTGCATTGAAGGCATCAATTCTTCGTGCTTCCTCTTCATCGAGCTTTTTAGCGAACCTAGCTCTGGATTCTGCCAATGCCTTCTGGCGGGTAATTTCTTTTTCCCGTTCTAGTCGCGCCTGTTCCAGTAACTCGGCACTGTCTGCTTTGCGTTGCGCCAACAGTTTTTCTCGACTTACGGCCGCAAGTAATGACCGACGTAAAGATTCAGGTAATGCCTCGAGTGAATCTGAAGTCAGCTGTGGAGTATTCGCTGCCAAGCGCTCATCCAGTTTATTCAATTTATTTATAACACTTTGGTTGGCATCACCTGTTGCCGCCGCGCCACCGCCAGCGGAGGTTGTAGGGACTACAGGTGTAGACGGCGTCGGCGTCGAAGGCGGAGATGGTGGTGATGGAACTGCCGGGTTAGCCGTCGGATCCGCATAAGCAGCGAAATTAACTGTACCAACTGTGCCAGTTGTTGGTGTCAGAACATTTGCCGTTCCCCGTTCAGTCACCGGGCCAGTCGTATTGATGGTGCCGCCAAATGTAGTCAAGGCATCCGCTATGGATAATGTTCCAATATTGACAGTGCCTGTACCCGCTGCAGCATCACCGATCGAGACACTGTTAAAACCATCAGTAATATAATTAAATTCAGCGGCATTGATATTCAAAGTACCTGTGCCGCTACCCAAGCCAATTGATGTACTCGTGGTGTTGGCTGAAATACTTAGATCGCCGCGTGACTGAAAGTTCGTTGTCCCCGACGCATTGAATTCATTACCGACGATCGTGATATCGCCTAATGCATTTGCTCCGCCAATGGTTGATGTGCCCAATATTTTGAAATCTTCACTCGTGGGAGAGGTGCCCTGTATGGTGACGTTTCCATCACCGGTCATGTTAATGCTGCCACTGCTAATATAAATCGCTTCATTATTGGCACTCTGAAGATTGGTGCCTGTTTGACCCGTCAGTGTCACGTTACCATTTACAGCATCGATAGCGCCCTCTAGTCGAACACCCCAGTTAACCTTGCCTGATGCCGAGTTGTAACCAACTGTGCAGCCTCCGGGGAAAAAACAGTCTTCTGTCACTATGGCTCTTCGGTTTCTGCTGGTTCCGGTCACGCTAATCGATGCGGCATCGGCACCTAAACCGGTCGATATAATCTTGGTACCAGTAAGCATTTCGACGCCGATATTAAAACTCTCGCCAAGATTACCACCAGTGCCGGCAACAACAATATCGCCATCGACACTGGAAACCTGAGCGCCGTTTTGCAATATCACGCCTTTATTATTGTTTCCTCGTCCAAATGCACTTGAGCTAGCTGAAGAACCAGTACCGGTGAGTGTGATTGTTGCCGCACTCGCACCCGTGCCTGTTGAACTGATAGTTGAATTATCCAGAACGATACCCGAACTGGAATTTGTATTAGACGTGCCGGCATTGCCAGTAATAACGATGTCACCATCTTTAGACGTGATGGTTGAACCGGTGATCTCAACTGCATTGCCTGCCGTTGCACCGGTGTTGTTGATCGTGATTGCACCGCTGCCATTTGATTCAATAGTAGCCGTCGTCATTCTGAATCGACGTGTTGCGGTTAGTAACAAATCGTTAACGCTGTTCCATGTAATTGATGAATTCGCATTTAATGTAATATCACCGCTACCACCCGTCCCACTGGTCTCGATAATTAGACTGCCTACATTATTAAGGAAATTTTCAATATCAGCATCGTTCAGCGTATTAGTATTGACGGGGCTGGATCCTATTGCAGCGCCTGAGCCATCAACAATATTGATGTCGTTTGGATCGATTAAAAAGATACCCGCCTTTCCGTTCTGCGCCGATACATCAACATTCCTCAACCAGTTATCGAAGCGCCACTGTTCCTTACCCGAGACTTCGACAAAACCACCGTCTCCAGATTCAGATCCTCCACGCGCCGATACCTTGCCTTCAACTGTGGTCGCCTTATCTGAATATAAAATCACCCGACCACCATCACCGCTCACAATAGCATCTGCTTTGATGTTGGCAGCTTCTTTTACTGTGAGATTACTGGCATTAGGTAATGCACCTTTACCCTGCTGGCTACCGCCAACATTAATCTCTCCGCCACCCAGTTCGCCAGAGGCATCAATCGTACTATTGGCGCTCAGTTCAATATTTCCACCATCAGAGACCAGTAGCACTCGACCACCTTTACGCTGTAGCGTGCTGGCGCGAATGACGCCATCATTTTTAATAGCCAGTGCATAAACATTACCACCGGCCGCTGCCAATTCCACTCTGGCTGCTTCAATCGTTCCCTTATTGACAACACCCTCATCAGAAACCCGCGTGGTCAAACCCGTTTTAATTAATACTCGGCGATCACTACCATTAGCAAGTAATACATCTGAACCACCTGCTGCAACAAGTCCCGTCGTCCCTTTAGGTGCAGAAACATCACCTTCATTGCGCACTTCAGATGCAATCAGAAAAACATCACCTTCTGTTGCGGAGATTTTACCCAGATTAACAATGGCGCCCTTATTCTCACTGTCCTTGAATAACAGACTACCGCCGTCGAGAAAATCCTGATTATCAATATCATGTGTTGAAGCAAAAAAGGCAGCGGTATTAATCTGGCCTGACGGGCCAACAACAATGCCATTCGGATTGATGAGGTAAACTTTGCCGTTTGATCTTAATTCACCGTAGATTTTCGACAACTCATTGCCGATTACGCGGTTAAGCACCGCAGAATTAGCATTCTGCTGATTGAAAGTTGCCAGCTCACCGGCGTTAATAGAGAAAGATTTCCAATCAATAATCGAGTTCGGACTATTATTGATGATAAGTTGATTAGTCGTTCGGCTAGAGGAGGCATCGCCCGATTTAACCTGCATACCTTCAGGTAACGCACAAACAACAGATGTAAAACAACAACCGGCAACTAATGCCAGTATCCTAAATTTAGTAGCCAAACAACCCCCTAAATCAACCGTTTTGCACGGCCGCCCTATATTCGGAACACATACTTTTTATGGATGTATTTTTTTTGGCACGCATTATATAGAAACAAGGTATTCGTGGGCAAATAGTTTTTCAGATCATGGCAAATGGCAAACAAGTGGTGAGTGGATTTGATGCGGTTCTATATATAGCGCTATTTATAAGATTGGAAGAATTTGTAGCTGTTTATAGAAGGTTTAGGAACGTAAAAAGTATACCCCGCAAAAAAAAGCTCACGTCGTTAAACGTAAGCCTTTGATTCTATGGCACGCCTGGAGCGATTATTCGGCCTAAGGCCTCACCCCTTCGCGGCCGTCGTCGTAAACTCCGACGTTCTTCGCAGCCAAAGGCTGCTCCTCGAACGCAACCTTTTAATGTCGGGCGTTCAGATTCATCTTCAGGCGACACAAACAAAAACACCTCCACAAGGGAGGTGTTTTTATCTGTATGGCGCGCCTGGAGCGATTCGAACGCCCGACCGCCTGGTTCGTAGCCAGGTACTCTATCCAGCTGAGCTACAGGCGCTTTAAGAGGCGAGCATTATCCTTGGATTGGGCTATTCAGTCAAGATAAGTTGTGGCTAATGTAACACAAGGATTGTGCTGTCATTAAATGGCTAAAATACGGTTTTTTATAGCTTAAAAAGCGATTTAGCGGCTCATTTAGGGCTTAGTCACAGCTCAATGCGTAACTGGGGTCATTGACCACAGGGGTTTGCATACGCATCACAGCGCTGGCGGTGATGGGGAGTTGGCGATTATTGATGCAAGCTTGTTTGAACGCCCCAAAACCCGCGTCGTGGGAAGCTTGGGTGGCATCGCCAGTAAACCTTGTTACTTCACTGGTACCGGTGAACCACTCTGGAATGACTCGGTTAAGAAATGGCACGTATAGCGGGTAACAGTAAGTAACTTTAATTTTGAGTAAGGTCGCATCTTGAATGGAGACACGGCCAGCCCCGCCACCGGGTCCACTGGTGCTTTTGTCACTGCGGTAGTAAAGGTTATCAACGGGAATGGCAGTCGATTCAGTTAAGTTTGGATCAGGGAAATATGTATTGGCAATTTGGTGGTCGCTAAAATCTTGTGTGATTGGGTTTAAGCGTTCTATGCACACTTGATCACCCGCATCCAGTTCGTCCGTGACTTGCTTTCTTGCCGTGTGTACCGCTTCAACAGTGTCTCGGTGTGTATACAGCGGTGCCATGCCACGCGCGAATGCCTGTTTAACCGCAGACAGTCTGGCATTGTTAACCGCCCCTGCCCGCACCGCTTCAAAGGTTGCGTAGTTAAGGGTGATCTTTGCTTTATAAATTAAGGTGAACTGAAAAATACCGAACACCAACATGATCATCACCATGAAAATAATAATAAACTCGACCATCGCCTGTCCGCGACATTGTTGTTTATTAATTAATTGGAAATGCTTTGTCATGTTTTAACTATTCGTCTAGTTCTGATTTTGTGGCAGGTTGAACCTTTTTGCTTTCACCAACGATATCGTAAATTTTTTCTAAACGTTGTCTAGCTTTTTCGAGCAGTGGATCATTTGCTTCTGCATGTTCAACCATTGATGTGTAAGCATTCAAAGCCTGACGTAAATAAACCACGGCTAAGTTATTCCATGCCTTGGTTAACTTAGTATCTCTTACCACGGCTTCTTGATAAGCACGCACCGCAAGCTTAGGTCGCTGAGTGCGTGCATAAATATTGCCTAATTTAAACCAAGCTTCTGGATCACGTGCGACGCCTTTGGTTATTTTCAAGTAATGCTTTTCAGCATTTTTGTAATCTCGGTTTTTATACGCTTTATCTGCTTGGTTCTTTAATACGAAGTAATCAACTTTACCATCATCTTCTTCATCGTTAGATAAAGTAAGACAACCTGAAAGCAGTGCCATAATAAGAACAGCCAATAAATATTTTGCCAAGGTTTTCATTCATTTTCTTCCCAGGTGAGTACATCACCTTTCTGTATATTGTATTTGCTCAATGCGTTAGCGGGCATTTCAAGTGTCGTACTCGCGCCCCAACACATAGAGATTGTCATTGGCTTTAAGCACGCAACCGTTTTTATGACTTCACCCGTTTTAGTTAAGTAAGCGATGTCAAGCGGGTAACGCATGCCAAACATATGTACCGATGAGCAAGGTGTTATCAACAATGCTTGGTTGTCATTAAGCGGTGGATAAGCTAATAAGCCTCGTAATCGTTCCCAAGCGGTTTGTGTTACTTTTGCTTGGTTGAACAATACATTGCTATCAGACTGCCGTTGTATTGATGCCAAGATCAAAAAAGACCCTCTGCCATAAACTTCATGGCGATAGGAAAGCCAATCACTATGAACGTTACGGGAAAGATAAACATCACCAAGGGGCCAACCAATTTAACCGGTGCTTCCATCGCGGTTTTTTCCGCACGTTGAAACCGTTCGGTGCGGCGTTGTTCTGCTTGAGTACGCAGTACGGCACCCATACTGGCACCCATTTTTTCAGCTTGTACGATAGTACCAACAAAGCTGCTCACTTCGGTAATATCTAAACGAT
>Ga0316205_10003386_pt1 | contig 15173 bp, 12 predicted proteins | sample 3monthpyrite_MG_FD_204941 | JGI IMG/M metagenome (GOLD analysis project Ga0316205, IMG submission 204941) | Microbial mat bacterial communities from mineral coupon in-situ incubated in ocean water Damariscotta River, Maine, United States -... | ecosystem: Environmental > Aquatic > Marine >... | reverse complement strand
CTAAACGTCGCGTAGTCGTTACCGGTTTAGGTATCGTTTCACCTGTAGGGAACAATCTTAAAGCTTCATGGGATAATATTCTCGCGGGTAAAAGTGGTATCTCATTAATTACTGAATTTGATACAACTGATCAGGCGGTGAAATTTGCCGGCACCGTTAAAGACTTTGATGCGACCGAGTTTATTCCCAAAAAAGACCTGAAAAAAATGGATACTTTTATCCATTATGGCATTGCAGCTTCCGATGAAGCGCTTAAAGATTCTGGCCTGGAAATTACCGAAGAAAATGCCGAACGTGTTGGGGTTGCGGTGGGTTCAGGTATCGGTGGTTTGCCATTAATTGAAAAAAATAAAGATGCAATGGAAAAGGGTGGACCAAGAAAGATTTCACCTTTCCTCATTCCCGGTTCTATTATTAATATGATTTCCGGAAACCTGTCGATTAAGTATGGCATTAAAGGCCCGAATATCGCACTGGTTACTGCGTGTACAACGGGTACGCACAGCATCGGCATGGCTGCACGTATGATCGCCTACGGTGATGCGGATGTTATGATTGCTGGCGGTGCTGAGAAAGCCTGCTCTCCATTGGGAATTGGTGGCTTTGCGGCGGCACGTGCGTTGTCCCGTAACAATGATAATTTTGCAGAAGCCAGTCGCCCCTGGGATAAAGACCGGGATGGTTTTGTATTAGGTGATGGTGCTGGTGTTTTAATACTCGAAGAGTATGAACACGCAAAAGCTCGCGGTGCTAAAATTTATTGTGAAATGGCTGGTTTTGGTATGAGTGGTGATGCCTATCATATGACTAGCCCATGTGCTGGCGGAGAAGGTGCTGCGCGTTGCATGCTAAATGCAGTAAAAGATGCGGGCCTGAATAAGGAAGATGTGGATTTTATCAATGCACACGGCACCTCAACACCTGCGGGTGATGTGGCGGAAACCATGGCCATGAAAGCGGCATTTGGTGATCACGCAAAATCATTAGCTGTGACTTCAACCAAATCCATGACCGGTCACTTACTGGGTGCTGCTGGTGGTATTGAAGCGGTATTCAGTGTGATGAGCCTGCACGATCAGGTGGCTTCTCCAACTATCAACTTAGATACCCCAGATCCGGACTGTGATCTTGACTATGTGCCAAATACAGCCCGAGATATGAAAATGGATGTGGTGTTATCGAACTCGTTTGGTTTTGGTGGCACAAACGGTACAGTGCTGTTTAAAAAGATTTAAAAACTAAAGCATTTTTCCACAAATGAACGCGAAAATACGCAAATAGTTACATTGTCATTCCCGAATGCTTCTATCGGGAATCTAACGACTTTGAACCAATTAATTAAAGACACTGGATCCCCGATAGAAGCATTCGGGGATGACAGGTAAGTGTAATACTTCATGTCCAGTTCATTAATTATTCAGCAATTAGAAAAACTCCCTGACTTACTCGCTCTCCACGCCAGTAATCCCGAACGCTATCCCCATTTACTTACAAGTAATGCATCTGTAATTAATGCGGATAAAAGTAATGAACTTGCGCGTTACGATATTTTATTTGCCTGTCCGCAACAAACCATAGTTAGTGATAGCGATGATTTTTTACAGCAGTTGGATTTTGCCTGGCAGTCTGAAAAGCAAAACATCGAAAAAACGCATTTGCCTTTTAGTGGCGGCTGGTTTTTATATTTAGGTTATGAACTGGCTCAACAAATTGAAACCGGCTTAAATTTACCGGATGCCGAAGATGGGTTGCCGGTGGCATTTGCAACTCGCTTTCCCGCCGCAATTATTATTGATTCGCATGAGCAGCAGGCATATCTGGTATGCGAAGCAAAATTTAATACAAATGTAGAGCAGATTGAAGACGATTTATTATCTGACTTAACAGGTGTTAAAACATCTGAGCCGTTCAACATAAAACATATTCAGGAAGATAACGAGGCTCGCTATCTTCAGCAGCTGGAAAAACTGCACCGCTATATAATTGATGGGGATGTTTTCCAGGTGAATCTATCGCGCTGCTGGAAAACCGAACTGAACTCAGCTGAAATTAGTCATGCCAGTTTGTACAATCAGCTGAGTCAGTCAAATCCTGGACCGTTTAATGCGCTGGTGACACTCGGTGATAAAGCCATAATCAGCTCATCTCCGGAGCGTTTAATACAGGTTAAAGATGGCTGCCTGCAAACCCGCCCCATTGCTGGAACCCGGCCACGCTCTTCTGAGCAGGCTGCGGATAACAATCTATCAAAAGAATTATTAGCACATCCGAAAGAGCGCTCCGAGCATATTATGCTGATTGATCTGGAGCGAAATGATATGGGCCGGGTATGTGTGCCCGGCAGTATTGAAGTTAATGAGTTAATGGTGCTGGAAAGTTATCAGCATGTGCACCACATTGTGTCGAACGTGCGCGGCCATCTACGAGATGATATTACCCCGGGTCAATTAATCGCTGCGGTATTTCCCGGTGGTACCATCACCGGTTGCCCAAAAGTACGTTGCATGGAAATACTGGCGGAATTAGAACAGGTGGGACGGGGTGCGTATACGGGATCCCTTGGTTATTTAAATCATGATGGCAGTATGGACTTGAATATTTTAATACGCACCATCACCCGTAACGCTAAAAAGCTGCAATTTAGAGCCGGAGGTGGCATAGTAGTTGACTCGGATTCACAAAATGAATTAAATGAAACCCGCGCCAAGGCCAAAGGGTTGTTACACGCACTACAGACAGGGAACCAATGAAAATACTTATCAATGGAATTGAACAGACCACGATCGATGTTCGGGACAGAGGCTTTCAGTATGGAGATGGATTATTTGCGACCATTGCGTATACAAATAACCAGCTACAATTATGGGACGCACATTTAGCCCGTATGCAAGAGGGCTGTGAGCGTCTGGCCCTGAACTCAGTGGAAGAAACCCAATGGTTAGCCGATATAAAAAATCTGCAACTTAGTGATGATGCCTTGATTAAACTGAGTATCAGTCGGGGTGTATCCGGTCGGGGTTATGTCTACAATGATGACCAACCTGTTACCCGTGTCACAGCATCTTATCCCATGCCTGATTATCCTCAGTCAAATTTGCAGGGTATAAAAGCCATTATTTGCAAAACACCAATATCGATTAACAGTGCATTGGCAGGCATTAAGCATTTAAATCGGCTCGATAATGTACTCGCCAGAAATGAATGGCATGATAGCGATATTAGCGAAGGTTTTATGTTAGATAATCTGGGACATATTATTGAAGGCACCATGAGTAATGTGTTTTGTGTGCTGGGTGATGAATTATATACACCGGCACTTGATCAATGTGGTGTGGCGGGTGTAATGCGTCAACAGGTGATTAAGCTTGCACAGGAATTAAATATTCCGATAAATATTGTTGATATTAGTAAGCAAAATTTTTTACAGATGGATGGGCTGTTTATTACCAATAGTATAATTGGAATCTGGCCGGTGAAAGAAGTAGAAAATATAAAGTTTCAACATGGTGAGTTAATTAAACGCCTGCAAGATGAGCTGGTTAAAATTTGAACTGTATTCAGTTATTTAAGAGGGTATAAAAGAAAAGCAAATTAACATAATTTAACCATCAGGTTGATTTGTCTAAATTTTGTTTACTTGCTTTTATTTTAGTAGTATTGATGATAAAAAAAATTCTTGGTTTGATATTAATAGTTTCAACTGTACTCGCAGTTGATTTTTATTTTTTTCTAAATAAACCCCTCGGATTAAGTGCGCAAGAAATTTATAATTTCAAACCCGGCACCAGTGTGTCAGCACTGGCTTATGACCTGGAAAAGAAAAAAATAATTTCTAATCGCATGTATTTTTCGGTGTGGGCTCGCATTACCGGTAGTGCGAGAAAACTCAAGGCTGGCGAATATCAGCTCAGCCCTGAATTGACTACAATACAGCTTTTTTCTTTATTTCAAAAAGGTAAGGTTCGCTTATACAGTTTAACGCTGGTTGAAGGTTTAACATTTAAGCAAATGATGAAACTAGTTAACCAGTCTGAAATGTTAACTCATCACCTGCTGGAACTGAGTAACGAACAGATCATGCAAAAAATTGGTCATGAGGGTGAGCATCCCGAAGGACGCTTTTTTCCTGATACCTATCGTTTTCCAAAAGGCCTGAGTGATATTGATTTATTAAAGAAAGCTTACAATGAAATGCAAAAACGTTTGAACATTGCCTGGCAACAACGGGCTGAAAACCTGCCATTAAATTCAGCCTATGAAGCTTTAACCCTGGCATCTATCGTTGAAAAAGAAAGCGCTATTGCGGAAGAGCGTAAGCGTATTGCAGGCGTGTTTATAAACCGTCTGCGCAAAGGTATGCGCCTGCAAACAGATCCTACTGTAATTTATGGTATTGGTGATAAATACAAAGGTAATATCCGCTTTAAACATTTGCGTACCGATACCCCGTATAATACATACACCCGTAAAGGCCTGCCGCCAACCCCCATCGCCATGCCGGGACAGGGGGCACTGGATGCGGTGAGTCATCCGGATAAAACTGAATATATTTATTTTGTGGCTATGTCAGACAGATCCGGCCGGCATATTTTTTCTACCAATTTAAAAGATCATGAACAGGCAGTCGATGTTCATCAACGCAAAATTAAACATAAAAAGAAATCTCGTTAATGATGAACGCTTTATTTATTACGTTAGATGATTGTGAAGAGGCTTTCAGATGACTCGTCCTCTGTTTATTACATTAGAAGGTTGTGAAGGTGTAGGAAAAACCTCTAATATGGAATATTTAAAATCCATGTTGAACAATCGAAATATCGATTTTATCGAAACCCGTGAACCTGGTGGCACACCATTGGGTGAAGCATTACGCGCAATGTTGCTCGGTGAGGATTTTAAAGGCATGGCAGATGATACGGAATTAATGCTGATGTTTGCTTCCCGGGCTGAGCATGTCGCGCAGGTGATTAAACCCGCACTTGCCAGGGGGCAATGGGTATTGTGTGATCGTTTCACCGACGCAACCTATGCATATCAGGGCGGAGGCAGGCAGCTGGATGTGCAACGCATTTCAGGACTGGAAAACTGGGTACTGGGTGATTTGCGCCCGGATTTAACGCTCTTGCTGGATGCTCCCATTGCGATCGGGCGAGAACGTGCCGGTAAACGTAGTGCTCCGGATCGCTTTGAGCAGGAGCGGGATGGCTTCTTTAACCGGGTACGAGACGCCTATCTGGCAAGGGCTGAAGCCGAACCCGCTAGAATAAAAGTGGTTGATGCAGCGGGTGAACTGGACTCTGTTCAACAGCAAATACAATCAATAATTGAGGCGCATTTATAGTATTACTACGCCAGAATGTTAAGAAATCCTTAATATTTAAACTCTATTATTCGCGATATGAATATGGAACTGAATACTAGCAGAGCATTTTCAATTAAATTACTGATCATGTATATGATTAGTGCACTGCTGTTTTTGTCGTCAATTGAATTGCATATTCATACTCATGAGTCCGCAGTTTTTGCAGATCATGGTGCAGCAGTTTCCTTTACTTCCCTGCCAGATGATTATTCCAGCAACTTTGCTGTTATGGAATCCGCATCTGAAATAGAAGTTAGCCCTGATGGTATGCTGAGCGCATACCAGAGTGTACCTATGGTACTGGCAATCTTTTTTTTACTAGTATTAATTGTTAATACTTTTGTTCCGGTTTCGTATTCACGAACACGTAAAACGTATAGCAGTACTGAATTACCATTTTACGGTACCCCAGCTCTACGAGCACCGCCTCAATACTCCTGAAAATAATTTTTTAAATACAGCGTACTGCTGTGTCATCAACTGTGTTTAGAAATTTAAACACGCTTGTAATATATTAAAATTTTTACCCGGAGTTATACAATGAATTTAAAGTTCATCATTTGCTTGTTATATTTGCTATTTTCAACTTTGGTTACACCGATTGTTTATGCAAAACACTGGACGTTGCAAAGCAGTGTTGCCCAGGCAATGGCTGCCTCCCCGGAACTTAGGCAGTCGTCCGCTAAAATTGGTGAGCGTAATGCGGATTTGAAATTATCAGAAATGTGGCCGGACCCGAGCATCAGTTTAAAAGTGGATAATCAGGTGGGGCTGGATACAGGAACTGGTGATTATGCACTGTCTGAAATATCAATTAGTCAGGATATACCCCTGTCGCGTATCAAATATCAGAAATCTGTTGCCCAGGCACAATTAAGTGTAGCGGTTCATGAAAAAAGCAATGATTCCCTTTTATTACAGAACCGGGTTGAAAAAATTTTTTATGAATTACAATTGGCCACTTCAATTTATAAGCTGGCGATTCAACAGGTTAAATTTGCTGATAAGTACAATGAGCCATCACTTAAAAATAATCAGGGCCGTGTGGTGCGTTACTTAACGCCACTGGAAAAAATGCGTTTGAGTATTATTCGTGAAAAGGCACATCAGGCAGAGTCTGCAGCTGAAGGCAAGTTGCAGGAAACACGTACAAAATTTTATAAGCTGTTAGTAATAGAAGAAGATGAAGAATTGACTGTCCCCGAATTAGTACCGCTTGAAAAAATTCCAGAGCTGAGTGAGCTTAGTGATCGTCAGTTTAATCATCCAGTGCTTTCAGCTCAACAAAAAACTTTGCAGGCAGCGATGAATGAAATTGATCTAGCACGTAGCTCAGCGATGAAAGATCCAACTGTTAGTTTTAACCGCTTACGTGAAAACTTTTCCAGTGGTACTGAAAGTATTTACGGTGTCATGCTTAATATTGAAATTCCCATTCATGATCGTAAAAACTCTGTAGTCAGCAAGGCTAGTTATAATGCAAGCCAGCAGCGTATCGAGCTTGGGTATTTAAAACATGGTTTAAAGATGAATTTAAAACGTAGCTTCATGCATCTAAAGCATGTGACCGAGCAGGCCAAAGAATACAAAAATAAAGTACTGGCACCATCGACAAAAATTTTAGCGCTAAGTAAACAGGGTTTTGCAAGTGGTGAATTAAATATACTGTCGTTGGTTGATGCCAATAATACTTATTTTGAATCAAACATACAGTACCTGGATCTGATTTATCAGTCGTGGGATGAGCTTGCTGATATTAATTTATATAGTGGAATTTTTGTTTTAGATGAAACCGCTAAAATTGAAGATAAAAAATTAATGAAAAATACGCTACATAAAAAAATAGTTAATAATCGAACAGCGGGGGAGAAATAATATGATATCGGCTATTTTACGTTTCTCTCTTATTCAAAGGTTGATGGTGGCTCTGGTTGCACTGGGTATTTCTGCGGCTGGAGTCTGGTCATTTAACAACCTGCCAATTGATGCTTTTCCGGATATATCATCACCTCAGGTACAAATTATAATTAAAGCACCGGGCATGTCTCCCACAGAAGTTGAACAGCGCATAACCTTTCCGATAGAAACTGAAATGCAGGGAATTCCTGGACAGAAAGTGCTGCGTTCAACGACCAAATATGCACTCAGTGTTATAGTCGTTGATTTTGAAGATAGTGTTGATATTTATCATGCGCGTAACCTGGTAAATGAAAGATTAAACCAGGTTTGGGCATCTTTACCCACAGGTGTGGAAGGTGGGCTTGCACCCATCACGACACCCCTGGGTGAAATATTTATGTATCAAATTATCGGTGAAAAATATACTAATCAGGAATTGCGCACAATGCAGGACTGGTTGATCAGACCACACCTTCGACAGGTTGATGGTGTAGCAGATGTTAACTCACTTGGGGGGGAGGTACGTAATTATGAAGTGGTTATTAAGCCGCAGGCACTGGTAAAACACGGTGTAAGTATAGATGAAGTTGAACAGGCACTTGCAAGAAATAATCGTAATGCGGGCGGAGACCGAATCAATAAAAATAATCAGGTATTGCTGGTGCGAACCCTGGGAAAATTACACAACATTGAAGATATAAAAAATATTACCATTCGTACTCGTTACGGTGTGCCGTTGCGAATTCGTGATGTGGCTAAGGTACGCAGCGGTAGCATGACGCGTTACGGTGGTGTAACGGCGAATGGTGAAGGCGAGGCGGTGACCGGGCTTGTGTTACTGCGCAAAGGTGCGAATAGTTTAAAAGCGGTTGAAAATACCAAACAGGCGTTACAATCTTTAAAAACAATTTTACCCGAAGGTGTTAGCATTGAGTCATTTTATGATCGTACTGATTTAATAACCCAGGCGGTGTGGACTGTCGAAAAGGCACTGGGTGAAGCGGTAATACTGGTTTTTATTGTATTGATTATCATGTTGGGTGATATCCGCAGCGCTATAACCGTTGCGATGATTTTACCTTTGTCGGTCCTCTTTACTTTTATTATGATGAAAGTATTTGGTGTTTCAGCAAACCTGATGTCACTGGGAGGGCTGGCGATTGCCATCGGTATTCTGGTTGATGCGGCGGTAGTAGTGGTGGAAAACATTCACACGCAATTTAGTAGAGGGGCGAATGGTCTAAATAAACTGCATCTGGTTTATCGTGCAGTACTGGAGGTTTCTGCTCCGGTTATCTCAGGTGTTTTAATTATCGTTGCAGTTTTTCTTCCGCTGTTTAGTCTTACGGGTCTGGAAGGGAAAATGTTTACCCCTTTAGCTGTTACCATCAGTTTCGCATTAATTGGATCACTGTTATTGTCACTTACAGTAATTCCTGTTCTGGCTAGCTTCTCTATGAAAGTTCATGAGGGAGGCTCCCACAAAAATAAAAAAAATGTAGATGGGTTTTTAATGCGTGGATTAAAATTTATCTATCTTCCGGTCATGAACTGGGCGTTGATGTATAAAAAAGTATCCGTGGGAATAGCGATGATTGCGTTAGTAGCAACGGCTCCGCTATTTAATAAAATTGGTAAAGAATTTATGCCGACCATGGATGAAGGCAGTACTGTAATTATGATTGAAAAAGATCCGAGTATTACGCTGGAGAATTCACTTGCAGCGGATGCTCCAATACAGAAGGCAATGATGGAGCTACCACAGGTTATTGGAGTTACATCACGTACCGGAGCAGATGAGTTACGCATGGACCCCATGGGTTTAAATCAGACAGATAATTTTCTAATCACAAAACCTAGAGATGAATGGGGTATATCGTTAGATGAATTTAAAACAAACTTACGTGCTAAGTTAGCACCATTTGAAAACTATGATGTGGCTTTTAGCCAGCCGATAGATATGCGGGTGTCAGAAATGCTAACCGGTGTGCGCTCGGCAATGGCGATCAAACTCTATGGTGACGATTTAAAATTACTGAATCAGAAAGCAGAGGAAATTGAACGGTTATTATCTGGGATTAAAGGCTCGGTTGATATTTTTAGAACCAATATATCTGGTCAAAAATACCTACAGGTCGATATTAATCAAAAATTAATTTCACGTTATGGTATTAATGTTGAAGACATCAACCAGCTAATAGAATCCGCGGTTGGTGGCAAAGTCGTTACCGAGGTTTTAGAAAATAGTCGTCCGATAAATGTTCAGATTCGTTACGATGAAAAGAATCGTAACTCTGTTGCTGCGATTAATAAATTACTTGTTAGTACGGCAAATGGAAATAAAATTGCACTTAATCAACTGGCAAAAGTTGCGGTTGTAGATGGGCCATTACAAATTATACGTGAATCAGCTAAACGCACCGTGGTGATTCAGTCAAATGTTAAAAACCGGGATGTAGTGAGTTTTGTTGATGAAGTGCAGCGCACTATTCAGCAGAATATTAAACTGCCCAGTGGATATTATGTGACATTTGGTGGGCAGTTTGAAAATCAGCAACGTGCCGCCAGTACACTTGCACGGGTGGTACCTGTAACGATCGTACTGATTTTTATTATGTTATTTATTACGTTTAAATCTACGCTACAAGCGGGGCTTATTTTATTAAATATTCCATTTGCCATGATTGGCGGAATAATTAGTTTATATGTTTCTGGTTTGTATTTGTCTGTGCCTGCTTCGGTGGGTTTCATTACATTGTTTGGAGTGGCAGTGCTTAATGGAGTTGTTATGGTGAGTTATTTTAATCAACTCAGACTATCAGGTATGAGTTTACTCGATGCGGTAAAAGAAGGTGCAGAACGACGATTACGTCCGGTATTAATGACCGCTCTGATTGCCAGTTTTGGTCTATTGCCACTGCTAACTGCAACCGGTCCGGGGTCTGAGTTACAGCAACCACTAGCAGTTGTGGTAATTGGTGGTCTGTTTACATCCACATTGCTGACGTTAATTTTACTACCAACTCTATATGCCTGGTTAGAAGGGGCCATAGAAAATAAACAGCAAAAAAATATTGAGGTCAAATCATGAAAAAGCTTTCAATGGTAGTGCACCAGTCATTACAGCAGTCACTAGCTGATTATTTGCGTAGCCAGCAACTGGATATATTTATGTTTACCCACATTGAAGAGCACAGTTCACAAATTCAGAATGACAGTTTTTTATCCGCACGGGACAAGGTTGTAGGCTACGTGCCCCAGGTGCGTCTGGATATTATCCTTGATCAGCAGTCAATTAAACAGCTGTTGGAAAATATACGGAAATCAAATTGTGATTTTAAAGGTAGAGGTATTTACTGGGTGGCAGATATTGATGATTTTGGTAGTTTGTAGTAAAAAAATGAGCAAAATTACTGCTCTAATTGACTAAATAAATTAGGTGTTTGAAATGGTTTTTAATCGCACTTACAAATGAAAAAATAATGTTACGCCCACTAAAAACACTTAAGCGGGTTGTCTCTAAAAGTGATATTAAATGGCTGGGTGATGTACGCGCTGAACCCTCATTACGGCAAACTCGAAGATGTGACTCACATTTACCCAGAAGCTGGAATATGCCTTTGTGGGCCTGGTGGTTAGTCATAATAATCTTATTATTTGTTGTTTTTATTTCAATCAAAATGATTTTACTGGTTATTACCCGGTTTAGGGCCAGGTTGATATTGCACCACCAGTTAAAGCATGCTGTAACACATAATCAGTTACGTCAGTTGGTTATAGCGAATTCCGGTAAACGCACATTGTCTCAATGGGCAGGAAATAAAATTGAAAGACAGATTGTCGCGAATAAACTCAATAAAAGTTTTTTCTCAAATGATTGTGATGCGAAATTCAGTTTCTGAGAGATGAGCTGTTGCGTTTAAGCTAAGACAATTCTGATACAAATAATAAGCTAACACAGGGAATGTTTCTGACTTGATTCTAGTGTCGTATCAACTATTATTTAAAGATATGATAATTTTATCAGTAGTGAGGTGCCTCTATGATCGCCTGTATTCCCAGTCTCTTTTAAATAAGTTAGCTCCCCAGTTTACTCTGCTGAGCCTGCTAATTCTTCTACCACAAATGAGTGCTGCGAAGAATGAAGCTACAATTCGTTTTGGCATGTTATCAATTGCTCAGGCTTCGCGCATTTTTTATAAATGGCAACCTTTTGCTGATTACATGAGTCAGGAATTAAATTAAAAGGTAAAAGTAGGGTGTAGAATTACTTAGTAAAATGCAAAGCATGAAGATTAGGTTGTTTGTTAAATATGATATTAAGATGGAAGAATTAACAAAAGATTTATTAAAATCAAGTCGAATATAAAGATATGCTTTATACAGCTAATACTGTTTAATTATTTTAAAAGATACTTTTATGAATCTTGGGATTTTTTATCGTCTGCTATTGAGCCTAACAATGCTGTTTATACTAAGCACGGGTTTTATGGCCTATAGCTTAATTAATGAAGCTGAAGACGCCTATAAAGAAGTACGCTTACATCTAGCACATGCCATGGCACAGGGGCTTGCTGAAGCCAGTCTGGATGCACTGGCGGTTAATGATTATGAGCTAATTGAAAGCTGGCTTAGAGATACCAATGCTATCGATGATTTTGCGTATGCTTATTTAAGTAAGGTTAGTGGGCTTATTATTTTCCATACCGATATAGATCGAGTCGCAAAAATGGGGAGATCTTTAGGTGAAATTACCGAGCCATTTGAAAAACATGTTTCCTATTTAAACCGTCCCGTACGTGAAGTAGTCCACCCGGTTTATCTGGGTAAAAAACATCTGGCCAATGCCCATCTTGCATATTTTACCAATACTAAAACATTTTATTCAGAAACAATTATTTTCAACGTGATTTCTTTGCTGGCTATTACGCTTGCCATTTTATCAATGGTTACCTTCTTTATTTTACGCTGGTTTTTAAAACCGGTTGAAAATCTGGCGGATGCCATGCATAAAGTGACACGCAACAAGGATTATAGCTATCGAGTTAACAGTCAGGGAAAAGATGAGATTGGTTTGCTGGTTAATTCATTCAATAATATGCTTGAACAAATACAACGCAGGGATAGAGAATTATTAACGGAAAAAGAACTGGCAGAAAAATCAGCGAATGAGGCACAAGTTTTTGCTCATGATATTTCATTAACTAATGATGAGTTGCAAAATGAAATATCCGAGCGTATAAAAGTTGAATGTGAATTGAAAGAGTTAAGTGAAACCCTGGATCAACGCGTTAAGGAACGTACCCGAAAGCTCGAAGAGCTAAATAAAGTGATCAGTGAGGTTTCGCGTAGTGCTGGTATGGCCGAGATTGCAAATGGTGTGCTGCATAATGTAGGTAATGTTCTAAACAGTGTTAATGTATCCGCTTCACTCATACGTGAAAAGTTGCATAACTCAGTAACAACTAATTTGTCCAGACTAGTTGAAATGCTGGAATATAATCAATCTCGCCTGGGTGAATTTATAACATCAGATGAAAAAGGATCACAAATTCCGCATTTTTTAAAGTTATTAACAGAGCGACAGATTGCTCATGAAAGTGATTTGATAACAGAGCTGGATTCACTTGATAAAAGTATTAATCATATAAAAAATATAGTATCTAAGCAGCAATCTTATTCTGGCAGCTTTGGTGTGTTGGAAAATGTGAATATGCTGGATCTGATTGATGATGCTTTGAATATTAATATGAGTGATAATCAGGGGGTAAGCATAACCATTACTAAAAATTTGCAGAACATTCCTGAATTACAAATTGATCGACATAAGGTTTTACAAATTGTTATTAATTTACTCAGTAATGCCAGACATGCATTAATAGATTCTGACAAAAACGATAAAACCCTGGCAATAACTATGTATGAAAAAAACAAAACGGTAAATATTATTGTTAAAGATAATGGCGTTGGTATTGCAGAGGAAGATATGGCGCAAATATTTAATTATGGCTTTACAAAACGTAAGAGTGGTCATGGTTTTGGTTTGCACAATTGCGCATTAATCGCAGAAGAATTGGGTGGGAATATTACTGTTGAGAGTGAAGGTGCAGGTAAAGGAGCCAGCTTCAGGTTTTGTTTTAAGCGAGAAAGCTAAAACCTGCTGCATAAAAAAGCACCTCATATGAGGTGCTTTTTTTGCTATGACAAGATAAAACGTTTAATAATTAGTTATCCGACCTAATCATCTGGTTGGGGCATCGGTAGACCAGCAAGTTTGCATACTTCATGTGTGGGATCTCTTGGAAAAAGTTTATAAATATGCTTTTCATATTTTTTCTGGTCGTGGAAGTGCTTATTTTTTGAGCCCAGTTCACGTACTACTTTGTGCATTGTTGGACATACCTGATTTTCTTCAAAGTAATCCCTGAAATATAAAATTAATTCCCAGTGATCATTGTATAAATCTACACCGTCTGATTTAGCCATGGCTTCTGTGAAGTCTTCACTCCAGTCGCCAAGGTTAGCTAAAAATCCCTGTTCATTCGTTTCTACGCTTTTGCCGGCTACACTTAACATCATAATTCTGGACTCCAGTTAGTGGTATGTATGAAAACATACAAGGGGGGGAGCTAAATGCCTCATTCATTAAGCTTACACATTGATTATAGTAATATTTGAGTTTATTTATGGCATGATAAGTGAATTCGGATTAACGGTATAAACCTTTTTAATGCTGCGGATTTTGTTTTAAAAATACAAATTAAATGGCGGTTTAGTGATGTAAATAGTAAGATTCGCACACTCAGGGAGCTTTTGATCAAGTCGTAATTGCTTTATCTCAGCTTAAGTCCAGTCAGGCTTAATCAGAGGTTCCTGAATGATTTATATAAATTCGTGATCCATACTCTCTATGAAAAATATTTCAAAAAACTACCCATGGCAACAACCTCAATGGCAGAAGGTGCAGCAACAACGGGCTGTGGACAAACTTCCTCACGCCTTATTGATGACAGGCCATGAGGGTCTGGGTAAGCTCGATTTTGCCCAACAACTGGCACACAGTTTATTGTGCAACCAGATTGATGAAAATGGGTTTGCCTGTGGCCATTGTGCAGCGTGTAAGTTAATTGAGGTGGATACACATCCGGATTTATTTGTCCTGCAGGCGCAAGAGCGGGGCAAGACTATTAAAGTGGATGATGTGCGCCAGTTATCCAGCAAACTAAATATGACCAGCCAGTACGGCGGCTATCAGGTGGCGATTATTGTTGATGCCCACGATATGAATATAAATGCATCAAACAGTTTGCTGAAAACTCTGGAAGAGCCCACCAATAATGCATTATTAATTCTGGTTAGCTCTAATCCGCAGAAGCTGCCGGTGACGGTGCGCTCCCGCTGTCAGTCGATTACTTTTAATCCACCGGATACAGCGCTGGCACTAAGCTGGCTGCAAACTCAACAGATTCAGCAGGCAGAAAGTTTACTGCAACTTGCCCATGGTGCACCACTACTCGCGTTACAACTTGAGCAGGATGGGCTACTGGAGCACCACCGACAACTGATAGCCGCGTTGCTGAACGTGGCTAAAAATCAACCGTTAACGGAACAGGCGGAACAGTTGCATAAACTTCCTTTGGGGTATTTATTAAACTGGTTATTTGACTGGGTGCAGGATTTAATTAAACTGCATCAATGCGGTGAATCAGCAAGGCTAGTGCATGGGGCGCAACGGGTGGAGTTAAATCAACTGGTGGTGCGTTCGAGTTTGAGCGGGCTTTATGCGTTTATGGATCAGCTGGTTAAAAATAAACAATTGCAATCAATTCCACTGAATACGCAAATGTTGTGGGAAGATTTGCTATTATCATGGTATAAAACGTTAAAAAGGGTTTAACATGGCAGCAGCAGG
>Ga0316205_10003385_pt1 | contig 15175 bp, 14 predicted proteins | sample 3monthpyrite_MG_FD_204941 | JGI IMG/M metagenome (GOLD analysis project Ga0316205, IMG submission 204941) | Microbial mat bacterial communities from mineral coupon in-situ incubated in ocean water Damariscotta River, Maine, United States -... | ecosystem: Environmental > Aquatic > Marine >... | reverse complement strand
GTGCCAGCTTGGCGTGAATCTTTTCATTCGAAACATCAATACTGCCATACGCCCTTTCGAGCCTTATCTGTTTCGCCGACTTATCATTACCAATGTCGATTACCCAGTCGGGTATATCAACACCCAGGCTTGCCGCCCATGTATTACTGCTACCGGTTAGCGATGTAAATTCAAGCCTACCTGTTGAAACTGCGATCTTGTTTTGCTTATTTTTAATTGAAGGAATCGTTAACCCCAAGGCAAAGGGTTCACACGACCAATCTCTTCTATCAAGCTGATAACGACAGCCGATCTCCGTCAGCAATTTTACTGCTACTGATTTAATACGCGTCTTATCAAACTTAATTTTCTTTAATACTACCTGCCCAGCTTCTCCAACACGCAACTGTAATTGTTCATTATTCAGCGCCAGCTCAAGAGGTACGTCCAGCATCAGCTGCTTACCCAGGTTTTCAAGATTCGGGATCTGTAATGCCAATGCTCCCTTAGGCTGCCATGATGGGCTGTTATTTAATGGCACAAGCAAAGGCCCCTGCACGGCTAACCTGCCGTTTGCGCCTTCCGGAATTACATCAAAGCCCCATTGCTGCAGCTGTTGTTGTAATTTTTGCACGTCAATGTCGACACCCAGATCCGCCTGCAACTGGCTATCGGTAGATGTCCATTCACCTGATGTTAATTCGATATAGGTAAACGGCATTGAAGGTATCCGCATGTCAGACAATACCAATCGCGACTCGCCTGCGGGGACCAAGTTCAACTCAAGCCGCTGTGTACCATAGTCATGGGTCTTGATATCAAAATGCGCATTCGCTGCTGCTGATTGAACACTTAACTTACCGTTAGCCTCAATGTAACGAGTTCGACCTTCTCTACTCGGCAATTCAAGTTTAAGCTGCTCGAGATTAAAATCCTTAAAGGGAATATTCGCCAGCCAGTCAGCCGGTGGTAGGATACTGCTCTTTCCACTTACCTCGCTACTCTGTAACTCTTCAACAAACACGGATATCTCGGGCACATTAACCGCATCGAGATCCCCTCTGAACAGTTCAGATAGAATATAAGACACGCTGACATCATGCGATGTAATGGTATAACGCCAAGCTTGTCGTTCAAGAACAAAGCTTAGTTCACCAAGTTGAGTCGCTCCTAAACCGATATCTACGACCGTAAGGCTAATCTCGGTTGCCCCCAGCCCCTCAAGTTTAGAGACAGCGACACGTTCCAGTACAGCGGGCAACCTCGTGAGCAGAATCAACACCGCGATACTGATAACTAAAAGGACAACAATGACAAGACGACGTCGGGTCAAGATGGGTTCACTCTTTATAAATGACATATCATACTAGCAGCAAACCAGAAACCAACCGAATTCAAGATAAACAGGTGTCTATATTAGGGAAAAACGTACTCTGACCCTTTCATTCCTTAAAGCCTAACCAAATTATCCGTTATATTTTGCAATTCATTGAGCTGATACCTTGATTTATATAAGTCTGGCGCTATGTCTAGTAGTGCCCCTACATTATTCCTGATTGGTGTATAGATATTCTTTGCTAACGCAAGTTCATTACGCGCTTGTTTATCCTTCACTTCTTGTATTCTTAGTTTGCCATCACCAAGCAACATCGCATTTATCACCCGGCCTAATATAATCGCGTCTTTAGCCATTCGGTCCATTTTTTTTACAGCTTCGTCATTACCCGTTTCAGGATTGATTGCCAGTTCCGCATTCAAAACCAGCCTATCCAGAAGATCTTTATTTCTGTTACTGATATACGCAAAATCTTTTTCAGCTTTACTAGATGGATTTAAGAATATTTTATTTAAATTATTGATATGCACACTCATTTTTTTGCTTGTTTCCTTTATTTTTTTTACTAGCGCACAACTTTCAATAAATAATTTCTTGTTACTATATACCTCTGAATAAATATCAAAATATTTTTCAAGATAATTAATTAATTGTGAATTTCGATATCGTTTGTTATATATAGCATAATTCATTTCATATATAGATTTATTACAATCCTCCATACCATCTTCTTTAAGAAAATGCTCCTCGACAGCCTTCCGTAGTATCATAGTGCACTTTGAAATATTGTTTTTTATTTGAGCTTCTGAATATTTTGTTTTTTGGGCTTTGTCTGTAATTGTTGCTTTTTTATTGTCCGTGGGTGAGGCCCCACAATTAATAGAAATTATTGCGCATAATATAATTATAAAATTAGATACAATTTTCATTCATTTCTCGTCTATTAGAAAAACAGGGATCAGTGGCATATTAGAATCATTCCTATTTTATTTGTCACAGGCCCCTTTTATTAACTTAATCTCCACCACAACCTCCGCCACAACCACCACCATCACTATCGAAGAAGTTATCAAAAAAACCACCCGCATCATGTGTCGAATCTATCGTTGAACCACTGTCGCCTGCACAACCACTTGCGCAACCTATATGGCCCGCGCAATAATTACTTCCATTCGTGGGCGATGTTTTATCCTGACAGTTTATTGCATATGTAAAACCATTCTCAATGGATAACATGCCATCTATAGCAAAGATTAAAGGCAATCGATTAGGCTTTGCTGCATCAATTCTTTCTTTAGCACACGCTAAACGCCATGCGCGCTTAATGCCTTCTGTCGCAATAGTAGGACTAGCCATCGCCTCAGTGGGTGTATGATGTAAAAAACGACCTAATGACTTTCGACAGAATTTCTTATAGGAACGGGTAAATAAAATAAACTCATGCCATGCATCATCCACAACCCGGGATGGCATTGCGACATTCTTCTTTCCTGCACAATTACACATAAAGAAATAATCACGTAAACCTCTAAATACGAGATGAAGCTGATCCGCTGTAAGCTGTGGGTGTTTCGCAAGTAGTTTCGTTTTAATGGCGTGGTGAAAATGATAATCCTTGATATAGGCCAATTGTTTATTACGTCGACCTTTAATATAGAAATAACCAATCCCCAAAAAACTCAGCGCGACAACGACATATACTACCCAATTATTATCCATATGAATGCCTATGTCCTTTCCAAAGGGAAGATGCTGTCTCTTTTTTGAACACTCGTTTATTTAAAAAGTATTGTGCTCTGACCCTTTGATTTTGTTTAATATCCTACATACATACTAATGCAAATGATTATCGTTTGTCACTGACCCCTTTCGACTGGATCTGCTATATTAGAAATGCATGATCATGTTCTTAACAGACTATCCCGCTCATGTATTGGTCACCCGAAAGGAGAAAGCATGTACACGCTAGAAGAATTGAAGCAGCAGAATGAAGATATCTCACAACTTTGTGACGTCTTGTCGGTTTTGGTGGAAAACATTTCCCTGCACGACAACCCCTACGTCGAGGAATTAATGAGCCGCTTCAAGGAAAAGGTCTGGATGCATCTCGTCTTCGAAGACAACACGATTTATTCAGGTTTATTAAAGTCAGATGACGAGGCTGTACGAGACGCGGCGAAAAGATTTCACGACAGTGGCCACGAAATCAAACACCGGTTTACCAACTTCGTTAAACACTGGCGCCACATGACCGTCGCTGACGATGAACACGAACCACTTTGCAAGGACTGCCGCGAATTATTCTCCATGATCCGGGAACGGATAGCGTTCGAAAGTACGCAGATATTTCCGCTGATTGGGTAAGCTGATAACAAAGGGCGTAACGGGTTAAGATTTAATCTCTCCGCCCTCTTTTATTCTAAACCTGAAAACTTAACTTAACCTCTGGCTCATCACTAAAGCCAAACCGGAATCGCACGTCCATACTTACTAATAAACTATCATCACTTAAACTGCCGCTCTTAATTTCGATTCTCGCAGCCTGTAAAGGATAGCTCGCAGATATTTCCTCCGACGTTGTCTCGTCTAAAAGAACATACTGACTAATCCAGTTATTCAAATGGTCTTGCAGATTCGACTCATTTTTAACATCGCTATCTTTATCACTTATGATTGCTAGTACGTAATGAATATATCGGGAGGCACAAAGACTTAATATCAGGCCAGATAGTTCTCGATCTTTATCTTTACTACCGTGAATTATTTCTAGAGATGCCGCTTTGTATTCCGACTCATAAAACCAACCGCGCATTTCAACTTTTTGGCAAAGATGTTCCAACAAATGGACATCCGCATCAGATTCACTCTCATGATTTAAAATGAATGCAACATGACACATACTCGCCAATTCACTTAACTTAACGATTTCTTGCTGATCTAGGTCGCCTATTCCTCGAATAAAGAGAGCAGAATATAATTCTCCCTCATATGCTCCAAGCGCAGAAGCATAAATCATCTCGTAAAGTTGCGAGTTTTTAAGATCTTCTATATTAACTAATTCTGTAAGGAGTTTTTGAAAGTCAAAATCAAGCTGCTTAAACTTAATGTTTTTCAATTGAAAAGATTGTTCAGTTTCCACCTTATTCTCAGGCCAGCCGAATAGCCCAAATGTGACGGGTAACGTCTTTTTAACTAGCGCACCCTCTAGCTCAACATCATAAGTGATCTTTGTGCTGGGTGGCCGCACTCTCAATAACTGCCGATATCGTCCTAATGCCATCCCTTGACCTCCTGAAATATCGGACAGTCTATCAATAAAGAAGACTGTAACAAATGAAAATACGAATGATTCTTGATTTGTCACTGACCTCTTTTATTTATTCTTTAAACACCGACCTCTAGGTTCATCACCTTCATGAAGTACGATTTCGGAATGCAGGAACTGTGCAGCCTCTGCTGAATCCTTCACTTTCGGCGCACTGCGTTGCAACATTTCTGCTTCAAATTCAGTTAAGACACTTTCCCTCACACCGACTTCCCGCCATTGAGATAAGGGTCTACATCCACTTGTGATCCCCCGAGCCAGCGCCAGCGCATCCAATAGCGCTTGATTCGCTCCCTGTCCTTTGAATGGACTCATAGGGTGAGCCGCATCTCCAATCAGGGTCACTTGTGCCCCTTTCTGCAGTAATTCCGGTTCGAGTAGTGCCCGGTCATACACGGGATAACCAGAAACTTGCGCTTCCTGCGTCGCTGCTAAAATCTGTGGAATGGGATCGTGCCACTCACAGCGTCGACACGCTTCTTCTTTGAGCGCGTGAGCGCCTTGAGCACTCAAGGCCTTCGCCTCTTCTTCTGGCATGGGAAAGCTAAGCTGCCACATCACCGAATCTGATGCATAAGGCATGATATAGATCCGCTCATTGCCATTGGCGGTTTGGAATACTGTTGCCGAGTCCAGCAAAGAGCGATCAACAACGTCGATATCTGCCAAAGGACAAATACCCAAAATCACAATACAACCCAAGTAACATAATGGTGAAGCGTCTTCACCAATCAACAAACTACGCACCGCACTACGAATACCATCCGCGCCCACGACAAGATCCGCATGGGCGTGCTTCATCTCACCCGCTACCTGAAAGGTCAAATCCACACCTTCACCTTCACGTTCTTTAAAATCCACCAACTGGTGTCCCCACTTCACCGCATCATGTCCACCTAGTTGTTCAAGCAGCGCTAAGCGTAACGACTGCCTGGCTATATGCACATTGGTACGCTTCGGTGACGTTCTCGTCTCTGACCGCCCCCATTTTCTCATTCCCCATTCGGCGATCTCTTTTCCATCGGTAGTATGAACCACATGTCTGTTTGAAATAACGCCCTCTTCTAACGAGGAGATCCCCAATCCCTCGATTGCTCTGCTCGCTTGTTGTAGCGTGAGACCATAGCCCTGAGATCGTACATCGAAGTCGCTATCCCATTCATAAAGAGTGAAGGGAATGCCGCGGTGCATACAAGCCACGGCGAGTGCCACTCCACCTATTCCCCCGCCAATGATGGCAAGCTGTGGGTAGTTTTCCGTATCAACTAAAGGAGGGGTTGCAGAGGGAACCAAACCGGAGCCGTTACAATTAGAACATGCATCGAGGTGACCCTTAGGACGAACCGGCGCCGTCCCTTCGCTGTTGTTTTTTTCAAATTGATCCAACTCCTTTTTGTAGCGGAGTCTCAATTTCTTACGCAGCCGCTTGTGTTTTTTGCCGTGCCCGTAACATGCCGGACAAATAGTCCAGTGGCCCTCTTCAATTTTCACCTTTTCCACCTATCCTCTATTTAAGCCGCTATTGATTTCCCTGCGAAAAGAAAAATCTCAGCCGATACGACTGACGTTGAGGCTGATAGACAAGTTGTGATTATAACTTTCATTACTGTCTATGACCGATTAAGTTGAGAAAACTGTGCGCTGAGCCAAAATTTTATTATTCTTCGTTAACAATCAACGCCTCATATCCGGCTTTTTTGCGTAGCCAGTTGGCTGATCTGAGTATGGGTTTACGCGACACCAGCCAACGTTCAAGACGGTACTTACCGGGGAAATTGATCAGCATAAGGCCAATGATAATCGTCAACAGACCCTGCCCTGGCAATACCAACATGGCGATCCCCATTAGTATCACAACATATCCAAGCAGGTTTTTGGCGAGAAGCAAAGCCATACGAATAATAGGATGATGTTCAACCCACGCAGTGGGCTCACGTCTTGTATGACTGAAATAATCGACAGGTATCCGGCATACAAGGGCAGGCACGATTAGCAATGTTCCCACAAAGGTGATGGCCGATATCAACACCGTCCACAACACCAGATTTTCATGGGTTAGTATATATTGCAGCAACGAATCAAACATGATGTGTTCGTTTAACCTTTAAAGTATGTATGAAAAAATCCAAGATAATTTTTTCTCTGAGCCTAAATGTTCCAAATGATTATCGTTTATCACGGAACCCTTTTACATAAACTTTTCTTTCGCATCCAAGGTTAAACCAATCCCAACGCTATGCAGCATATCACCGGTTAATGCCTTGACGTTGGGGAGCATGTGATTAATGGTGTTTTGCACCATGGGGATTAAAGTTGTCCCTCCTGTATAGAAAACATAATCAATGTTGTCATTGCGCAAGCCAGACTGCCTGACTAGCTCATTGATTTTATCTCTGATAGAGGAAATAGTGGGATCGATAGCCTGCTCAAACTCGGCTTTCCCCACTTCGATATTGAAGCTGGCCTCGATGGCATCTAATGATATGGCGGCTCTGTCCGAGTCGGATAAACGCCTTTTACAGTGTTCAACATCTTCGAGAATGCGGTGACCCTGTTTTTCATTAAGGACTTTAATCAATCTGTCGGTGCGCTTTTTATCTTGTGCCGATATAAGTGCATCTTGAATGCTTTTAATCGTGGTCGGGGGATACAGTCTGTTGATCTCATGCCATGTGGAGAGTTGATGAAACCAGGCCGAAGGGATGGTGATATCGGTGCCGTTCATGGCACGCATCAAGGAATTCATCCCAAGCTCTGGCATGACTTTGTTTAGTGCCAACACTTGATCGAGATTGGTACCCCCGAGATGAATGCCTGACGTTCCCAGAACTTCAAAATTCTCAGCGGGGTTTGAGACATCCGATCTCAAGATGGTGAAATCGGATGTACCACCGCCGATATCGACGATGAGCAAATTACCATCAATATGATGATTCGATTGAAAAGCTTTCGCCGCCGCAATAGGCTCTAATTGAAATTCAATGTTTTTAAAACCCTGTTTTTCGGCAACCTCACGCAATGCATTTTCCGCCTGCGCATCCAGCGCGTCGTTAGTGTCGTTAAACCTGACTGGGCGCCCCAATACGACATCGCTAATGTCATGCCCACAATGCTGCTCTGCGCGCTTTTTTACTTCTGCGATAAACAGACCAATGATGCTGGTAAACGGCACCATTTCGTTAAGCACATTGGTTTTTTCATTCATTAACTGTGTGCCAAGAACAGACTTGATCGACAACATCAACCTGCCATGGTGGCCGTCCAAATAGGCATTGACGCCCTCGCGGCCATACAAGAAGGTCTTTTCTTCTTCATCAATAAAGATGGCGGTACGCATCAGCGACTCGTCCGATTCCAAAGGAATCATGGCCACTTCATCATGATTGACAACACCAATTACTGAGTTGGATGTGCCAAAGTCTAAACCGCAAAAAGACATGTATAACCCTAACTAATTCATTTGCGGGGAGTATATCAATAATACATTAAGTGGAGATGATACTAATATTAACCAATATGCGTTTATCACTGTCCCCTTTTATTATCAGGTCAGCAGCTTGTCCAGTTTACCACTACTCTCCAGCTCTTTTAGATCAGTTAAGCCACCAATGTGCAGACCATTGATGAATATTTGCGGTATGGACTTCTGACCGCAGCGCTCAATCATGGTATCTTTTTCGAGTGGCATCAGATCGAGCAGGTACTCCTCATATTCAACACCCTTGGTTTCTAAAAACTCTCTGGCATCCATGCAGTGTCTGCAAGAACTGGTGGCGTACATTTCAAGCTTGGCTGTCATAAACTGTGTTACTCATCTTAGAAAAAAGTTCACCATACTAATGCAGATGATTTACATTTGTCACTGTCCACTTATTTATATTTGGCCTGTTTCCAGCCACTTGCCGACTGTATAGCCCATTTCAGGGCTGTGCATCCATCCGTGTACTGCATTGCCAGTAATGTGATCAGGCACTTGCATTTCATGACTGTCATATAAATAGGCGGCATTTTTATCTTGATCTTCAAACCACACTTCCGGAACCTCGTAATTAAATCCATCGGGTGTCGCCAATTTATCCGCAAGCAATCCAACAACAGGATCTCGTGTTGAAAACAAGTTTGCAATACGCCCAAACCTTTCGGGCTGCAATTGATATAAAGGTTTATTACCCACTAACTCAGTCCGCAAATCGAATGCGCCTTTTTGACGATACTCTTCAGCCGTGAAATGTGGGCACGCAAGAAACACAGCGCTATCAATATGGATATGAGGGTTTAGTTTTGAACTTGCGCTGGCCTGTTTAACTACATTGCAACCATGGCTATGGGCAACAATTTTAATTGTCTCATCGGTGAGTGTGCCAATCACGTTTAAATATTTCGCTAAGTCATTTGCTGCGAGTTTTCTGGAAATGGCATTAACATCTCCAGACCAGAAAAAATGCCCCTTCTGCTGAGATAGTTGGCCCATTCTTCCTGTCCAAAAACTTCGCTCTGGATTAAGCTCATCTATCTCACTGACCGGAACACCGTTAACGCGCCAAACATCATTTTTCCCACCCGCGTCAATCATCCCGGCAGCCAGACTTTGACAGAATCCATTGTCGTGCCCGCTATTCCAATACCAATCCTCGGTGGCGGCAAACGTGCCATGTACGACTATTGTGGTCATCTTAACTTCCACCTTTTATTTCTAGTAATCTGACTGCCCTGCCGTCCAATTACTGGTAGTGCCGTGGGCTTGGCTAACGGCATGTTGTAGCTCTATCTGTTGTGCAATATGTGGTGAAAACTCAATCGCACCCGCAAAATTCTCACCGAAATAAGTGTTGGCGATATCGTCTACAGCAAAATAACGTGTTTGATTTGGCTGCATTTGAAAGGCCAGCCAGCCAAGATGTTGTCCGTTACCCTCATAAAAATTTAACACCACTACTCCGCCAACAGGGGCGGGTGGGGTATCACCTGGACCACCAAACACATCGCCTTCTAATTCGCTTCCGGGCACTGCCTTGTAGATAGTCTCAGGGTAAAAGAATGCGAGTCGATAATCCCAGTTTGTATCCTGATTGCTAACATAGGGAATGACACCATAACTCGACGGCCAATCCTTGGCGGCAACCTGACTCACTGTATCCTGCCAACCGGATGAGGATTGTTTTGCAACACTGACCTGGGACTTTTTGGAAAAATTCTGGGTATCCAGTGGCGGCTCAATCCATATGCTGCCAGAAAAGGGGCCTCCGGCCAGTGCCATCGGACTAAAAGCACCAACCGATCCCGGATCATTAAAATGTTCAGTCAGGGAAATAGTCGGCGGACCGGCAACAGCAACGCCATTGGCATCATACATATGCACTTGATAATCAATATCCGGAGATGGGGCGTTGGCACCATTGGTGCTTTTCACAATAATACGATCAGTACGGTTCACCCCGTCATCCTGTACATCAACAAGATACGCTTGCCGTTTGGCGTTGATTCCTCCCCATGCATTCTTGCTAATGGTGGCATAGTTATCCAGCGCGATAAATGCCCCCGGTGATTCAACAAATTGTGCACCCGAGAACGCCACGAGTTGTGAGCCGCTGCTATTTGGCCCCGTATTGCCTTGAACACCAATCTCGACGTGTTGCATACCCGTTGGGAAACTGGCGGCAAAGACATCCAGTGGATAGAACATGTGATAACCCCCTGGCGGTATTTCAACCTCAAGAGCGGCACAACCTATTCCCGGCGCTACCGGCGAATAGCGAATAAAAATAGGGTCGTTAAACCATAGATTTGCTGTAATCAACGCAGTTCTTAATTGCCCGGGGCCTTCATCATTAACATTGAGTTGATAAAACCAGGGCACAGAGAGGCGTTCGAGTATAGTGGCCTTTTGCGCCAGGGCAACGCCCTGATTATTGACGTCACGAGTTTCAAGGACACATTGCATGGCATTACTCACCCCCAGTCCTTTAATATCGACACTGCCCGTAAAGTTTGCTTGGGTGAACTGATGACTTTCACGTGGACCAAGGGTCATTACCTGTGTGCTGATCACATTACCCGCCTCATTACGGTATAGGACATCGACTTCCGTCGTGTAATTTCCTCCCGCAGTATTGTTATAAACATTAATAACGCTGTTATAGATGGCATCATTGCGAACATGGGGGAAAACACAGTGACTTTCATAAAGCGTCGATGGGGGCCCGGGATTACAGGCCGTCAATAGTGCTAGTACACCGCACGCTAACAAGGATTTCATATAGATATTTACATACATACGCTACTCCCTATTCCATAGAGATCCACAAAAGGGATCAGTGAACCCTTTTACTTGGCATGCTATCTCCTCAACATGCTCACTGCCCACATTGAATAGTCATTTTTTGAAATGACAGATCTTTATCACAACCCTTATCACCAAAAATATTTACATACGGCGTGGCCGTTACCGAATACGACTGCGGTGTGGGTGCGTAGGTATACTTATAATAAGTTTTGCTTAAGCGATTACATGCCTTCTGCTGAATGAAATCGCTCAAGCTTGTCCCTTGCAAGTAGTTCTTTACAACACCACACGATGCCGGCCGATTGTTCAGGTTACTGAATTGCTGCTGGGCACATTTTTGCAGTTTCGCAGAGGCACGGCGGCGACAACGGTTAGGAACAGCATTCCCGCACTTACCTGAAGCCTGCATAAAATCAGCTGGATTCGTTGGGCCATCAGGATTCACAAACCTGAGGGGTAGTTGAGCCTCGTGTAATGGTGCAATCAGGAAAAATGGCTTGTTGTCAGTCTTGATACCTTGGCTCAGCACAACCCGGTAAGACATCTTGCAGTGACGCTTGATCTCGGCCGACGCTGGCACTGACAAGGCCAGCATGAAAAGTGTTGAAATCACTGACAATAAAAATGCGATAAATCGATGATGATTCATGACTCCCTCCTGGTCTCGAATAAACCTGACACGGCACCTCAGACATGCGCACCCCTAACTATCACCTGAGCACAAACCATCCTGATCTACATTGATATGAGTCAAATTCTAAATAGAGGAGTCGGCATGGTGAAATTTAAATCACATGGTACACCGGGAAAAAACATGCAAATGATTATCGTTTGTCACTGACCACTTTTATTGTTTCTCTGACCCCAATTATTGCATTTTGATGGAACCATTTGCCTCATTCGGTCGTGTAAGTTAGTAAGGACATGAAAAAATGATTATTTTCACAGTTAAATATATGTCTAAGTGCATGATATTTAATATATTTATTAGTATTGTATTTGAGAGGATATTATGAAAAAAACTGACAAAAATGTACTCGACCTTAAACGCCGTAAAGCACTTTCTCGCCTTGGCATGGTCGCTACCGCTGTTTATGCCGCACCTATTTTGCTGACACTGAGCCAATCTGCGTATGCAGTCGAGCCGCCAGAGGTCTTCGTGGCACCAGAGGTCGTCGTGGAAGTAGAGGCACCAAATTCAGTTAGTGCACCTAGTGCTCCAAGCGCTCCAGGTACAAGTGCTCCAAGCGCGCCGAGTGTAGCAAGTGCTCCTAGCGCTCCAAGTGTAGCAAGTGCTCCAAGCGCTCCAAGTGCTCCAAGCGCTCCAAGCGCTCCAAGCGCTCCAAGCGCTCCAAGCGCTCCAAGCGCTCCAAGCGCTCCAAGTGCTCCAAGTGCTCCAAGCGCTCCAAGCGTAGCGAGTGCACCAAGCGCACCTAGTTCGCCTGCATCATAATCTAGCCGGGCTATTACATGTAATGTAACTCATGTTGCTGGTACTATGTTTACTCATAGTGCCAGCAACACTATATGAGTTAATCCTTTCGAACTCTGGCACGCATTACCTATAATGATTTATAAATGCGAGACTCGCTGTATCTCTATTTCGATGGCTTAGAACACCCCCTTCATTTGACAGGGTGTGAGGATCTCACTGACTATTTTCCAATGCTCTTTCCCGAGCGGGATTATCGTGAAGGAGGGCCTGATGATGTACCTATCATTTCAATACAACTCGATGATGGCGAGTACCATCTATCGACTTCCTGGTTAGATAAAACGGCTAGCTATACAGATAAGGTAGATGTGCTTTGTGACCTCATTGCAAAACTGGCTGTGGCCAGGTCGTTTACTGATCTTGAAACGCTTTACCTTCATGCTGCTGCCGTGGTCATTAATGGTCGAGCAGTTGTCTTTCCAAGCCAATACCGAGCAGGAAAAAGCTTTTTAACCGCCTGTCTTGTTACTGAAGGACACCGCTATGTCGGTGATGATGTTTTCCCATTAGCACTCGATAGTTGTAAAGGCCACTCTGCTGGTTTTGCTCCCAGGTTACGCATACCGTTACCCGACACGACAGATGAAAAATCAAAATGTTTTATCGAGAGCCATACGGCCCTGGCGGGAAAGAGGTATGCATACCTGGATCTGGGTCAGGAATTGAGCGTCGCTCGAAATGATTCTCTCGATATTGGCGCTTTTGTACTGCTCGAACGCCAGGAGGGCATAGTTGCCCAACTGGAGGAGTTGCCTGTGGCAACTGTTTTTCGGCAACTGATTAAACAGAACTTTGCCCGTGAAATTGATGGCGCCAGGATACTTTCTACACTAACCCAGGCAGTATCAAATGCGCAGTGCATCAAGCTTAGATATGACCGTGCCGATGAGGCTGTCAGATTATTGACCAAGCATTTCGCTAGCTGGCCATCTCAAACCGATTTTTTGCAACCAGAACCTGACGTAGCTGAATCAGTGGCACATGCACCAGAAATTATTTCTGATGGGTGTTTTATTCGAAACAAACTTGTTCAAAAAATTCGAATCGAAGCTGAAAACTTCCTTGCCAGCCCAAACGGAAAAGCGATTTACCACCTTAATCAAATTGGCTCTGGTATCTGGGAGTTACTGGCAGAACCAACCTCGAAGGAAGACATCATATCAATACTCGAAGCAGCATTTCCTGGAACAGAAAAATCGAACATCGAAAAAGATGTAACAAAAATACTTAAAAGATTTCAGTTAAAGGGACTAATAAACCACTAGCTTTGTTCTCTGGACGAGAAAAATAATAATGCCCGCTACAAGGCGGGCATTATTCAAATAGAAAGTGACTTCAACTCAGGAGACAATACAGCCGTCTCCCGTTGTCAGAAAGTTTGCGTTACACCGACACTAAACAGATTACGCTCATAGTTTCGTGAATCAATATTCGAGTCATTATCAAAATGATCGTAACGTCCAAATAACTTGGTCTTGGAAGCCAGTTTATAGTCGATTCCAAGCCGTGCCCGGAAGCGGTCATCGTCCCTGGTTTTGGTAGAGCCATCAGACAACAGGTTTCTATCCCGATAATGACTCATGCGATAGCGTGCATCGATCTCACCACTCCATTTGCTGTTAAAGGGGATGCGAGCATTAGCACGTAAAATGTGTCGATTAGGTGAGGCGCTTGAGAAGGTTGTCGCTGTCCTGCGATCATCACGATCATTGGTTTGATACGTATATGACAGGCGGTAACGATTGCTACCCTGTTTTATTCTTGTCTCTGCACGGACATATTGACGCGTGCCATCAAGATTAGTGAAATCTTCACCCGCATCAATAAAGTTCACTTCATAGCGAAGACGTAGCTCTGTCTTCTTTGTCAGGCTGCGGCGTCCTTCGACACCCAGTTTTGTCACCCTTTGGTAGGTCTCGCCACCGTACGTGATGTAGTCATAACCGGCGTCAAAGCGAGCTTTCCAGTCAGAAAACGTTTTATCGTAACCTGCACCAATACCTAACAGAGTAAAATTAAAATCTTCCTCGCTTTCATATTGCCGAGTAAACAAGGTGCCATTAATTCGAAAACCATCATTCCTGACGCCGCTAACATAGCGGCTAGCTCCACCCAATATTTCAAGATAATTATCATCCAGCTCACTGGCCACGGCCGATGTATCATCATCCAAGGTGAGGTTATCGTCGTTACCAACCGATGCCGACAAGATACCTGTCCATTCATGGCCATCAGGCGCTGCCTGGGCACTACCACAACAAAAAATGGCTATCAGTGTGGCCGCAATACGATTACGGAAAAAACTGCTCATACTCTTCCCCTATACTTTAACAAACGCTTATAATATGTTGAATATATTATAATTAATATACTTTAAAAACAATAATTATTTAGCCTCTTATACACAAAACCCCCTCCCCAGTAAACGGGGGAAGAGAATTTGAGGCCCTAGCTTATGGGCAATTGCCGCTACGAGCTAACTTTCAGGTCCTTCCGGCTCTTCCGGTTCTTCTATCTCCGGTGCTTCCGGTTCTTCTATTTCAGGTGCTTCCGGTTCTTCTATTTCAGGTGCTTCCGGCTCTTCTATTTCAGGTGCTTCCGGCTCTTCTATTTCAGGTGCTTCCGGCTCTTCTATCTCCGGTGCTTCCGGCTCTTCTATTTCTGGTGCTTCTGGTGCTTCTGGTGCTTCTGGTGCTTCTGGTGCTTCTGGTGCTTCTGGTGCTTCTGGTGCTTCTGGTGCTTCTGGTGCTTCTGGTG
>Ga0316205_10003384_pt1 | contig 15176 bp, 12 predicted proteins | sample 3monthpyrite_MG_FD_204941 | JGI IMG/M metagenome (GOLD analysis project Ga0316205, IMG submission 204941) | Microbial mat bacterial communities from mineral coupon in-situ incubated in ocean water Damariscotta River, Maine, United States -... | ecosystem: Environmental > Aquatic > Marine >... | reverse complement strand
TCACGATTCGACTTGATGAATTATCCACTATCTGGACCGGAGACTTTCAATTCTTATGGCAGGCACCAGATGGATATCTAGGTGATATTCGCCTTGGTGACCAGGGCAACACCGTTATATGGTTGACCGAAAAAATGAAACAATTGGTTGATGCCCAGCTATTTGTGTCACAGGTTTTTAGCAAGCCGCTGCAAGATGCGTTAAAAGTCTATCAAAGCCAACGAAATATCAATGCGGATGGCATTGCGGGAATGCAAACCATATTAACGATCAATGGTGAAACATTGGTAGGCATTCCTCAATTACAGCAACATAAGTAGAAAATAAAGGTGACTATTCAACGAGGCAAAAATGGAACAGTTACCAAATAATTTTCTAGAGATACCATCATGTCAATACTTTTAGAATCACTTAATCAATCAAAGCCGTCTACGGGGAATTCCCCGGATAGTGGCGTTCCGAGTGTGGATGATTCACATTTTGATGATGAAATGTTAAGTGATGAATGGTTGCTCAAGAAGTTGCAATTCTGGAAAATCATTTCAGCCATCTTGCTTACCGCATTATTGGTCAGTTGGACTGTTTTTTATTTTTACTCATCAAACACTGCAAAGATGGTCGACCAATCTGTTTCTGAAGCTGAAAATAAAGAACCATCTAAAACTGAGGCAGATGTTAGCAAAGTGATTGTTGATCAGATGTCTAACGATGAAGAAGTTAAAGCGACCAATAAGCCAGAGATAATATCCAGTCTAACGAAAGAAAAGTATCAACCAAAGAAAATGGAAGAAAATAATGTCCTCACCCCCGCAGAAAAAAACAATAGTACCGTCCCTGTAGAAAAGAAATTGGGGGGAGGTTCGAGCTGGAAAAAAGATATAAAGACGAGTGAGCCAGTTATCGAATTTGATTCACTGAACGAAATGGAAAAGCAGGAACTACCTGAACTCGAAATAAGTTCCTATGCTGTCTCCAGTAATCCTGCGAAAAGCTTTGTGGTTTTAAACGGCGCTTTTTATGGTCAAGGTGAAACAATAGCGCCGTTTCTGATTTTAATTTCAATCAATAAAAATGGAATCCTGCTTAAATACAAAGGAAGGATGATCAGTAAGAAATATAGTTTGTAATCCTTTTATCTCTATAACTATAAGCATGATTATAAAAAACCTCTCCCCAGCCCTCTCCCAAAGGGAGAGGGGGCAAAGTCCCCTCCCCTTGGAAGGGGAGGGTTAGGGAGAGGTCGAAGGGCCTGGATACCCAAAAATCCTGAAGATGAAAACAGTTACTCAATATATTTATTGAATAGTTACTTATATTTTATTACTTTTAGCCACCGATAATGACAAAAAAACTATTTCTGAAAAAATTCAAGTCCTTGATACTTAGATTGTCGCTCATTGGTGCATTTTTCCTGTTGATCCTGATTATTTATCTCGACTCAAAAGTGAAAGGTGAATTTGACCAACAAGCATGGGATATTCCTGCTAAGGTCTATGCTCGCCCACTCACTTTTTCTTTGGGACAATCGATTAAGTTTTCTGACTTAATTAGAGAGCTCAATTTACTCGGTTATCGAAAATCTATTAAAGCGGTTGCCAGTGGAGAATATGAAGCTTATCAACAAACTTTAGTGATACACACCCGACCATTTAAATTTTGGGATGGTGAACAAGCCACTCAGTTTATTCAGCTCACCATCAAATCTGATCAGATAAATTCACTTAAAGATTTTGAGTCGAAAAAGAATATTAATTTTCTTCGTCTTGATCCGTTATTGCTGGGTAATATCCAGGTTAATCCAAGTGGTGATACTCAAGATAGGCAACTAGTGACACTCGATGATTTGCCCACTGATTTTATTGCCGCTCTACTGGTCACAGAGGACCGTGCTTTTTACCAACATTGGGGATTATCACTAAAAGGGATCGCACGGGCATTATGGAGTAACTTCAATCAGGGGGAAGTTAGGCAGGGTGGTAGTACCTTAACCCAACAGTTGATGAAAAATCATTTTCTAACCAATGAAAGAAGCTTGTGGCGAAAAGGTCGTGAAGCCATCATGGCGCTTTTAACGGAAATACATTATGACAAGAAAACCATACTGCAAGCTTACGTCAACGAAGTGTATTTAGGTCAGAATAGAAATTCTGCCATTCATGGGTTTGCCAGAGCCAGCGAGTTTTATTTCGATCGAAAATTATCAAAACTAAACCTGTCGCAAGTTGCGCTACTAATCGGCATGGTTAAAGGACCATCCTATTATAATCCAAGAAGGCATCCGCAAAGAGCCAAACAACGGAGAGATTTAGTCCTGAGTCAAATGTTTGAACAAGGCTTGCTGGACCAACAAAGTTATTTAGATGCTAAATCAAAGACATTAATGGTGGTTAGTAAACCACCAATAAGAACCAGTCGGGTACCAGCATTTATGGGCTTGGTTAAGCGGGAATTATCGAGTGACTACAATGCTTCGGCGTTAAAAAAAGATGGCTTGAAATTATTTACCAGTCTTGATCCCATCTTGCAGGAAAAAGCGGAAAAAGCGCTCACTCAACGATTGGCTCAACTTGATAATAGCAAACTATTGCAAGGTGCAGTTATTCTGACTGATATTGCCAGCGGCGAAATTCAAGCAGTGGTCGGCGACAGGCAACCCAACTACGTGGGATTTAATCGAGCGATTGATGCCTATCGACAAACCGGTTCTGTTATCAAACCTTTTATCTATTTAACTGCGTTGCAGGACCCACAAAATTTTAATCCGGTGACACCAATCAAAGACCAGAGTTTTTCCTTGACCGGCACCGATGGCAGCGTATGGTCGCCACAAAACTATGACAAAAAGCAGCACGGCGAAAAGGATGGATTTATTCCATTGGCAGACGGTTTAATAAACTCCTATAACCTGGCTACAGCACGATTAGCAATGAAGGTGGGGATTGACGAAATTATTGAAACTATTACCGACATGGGCTTTGAAAGAGAACTGCCAGCATTTCCTTCAATTGCTTTAGGTAGCAAGGAAATGTCACCGCTTGAAGTGACAATTTTATATCAAGCTATGGCCAATCAAGGGGTGTCTGTTAGACCTCAAACTTTAATCGCGGTGCAAGATCAGTATGGCAATTTACTTAACCGATATGTCAGAAAAAGTGAGCAAGTGGTTGACCGTGAAGCGGCATTTATTGTGCGTTATTTATTAACTCATGTGACCAAAACAGGAACCGCAAAATCTTTGTCCTGGCGATTTAAAAATCTCGATTTGGCAGGTAAAACGGGAACCACCAATGATTTGAGAGACAGCTGGTTTGCAGGTTTTGATAATACTAAGTTAGCCGTTGTCTGGATAGGTAGAGATGACAATGAGCCGACTGGTTTAACCGGTGCGAGTGGCGCGCTATTAGTTTGGTCTGATTTATTTAGGCAGTTAAGCAAAACATCCGTCGATCTTAATTTGCCATCTGGTGTAGTGTACGGATATAAAAAAGGTGGCTTCTTCAGCAGTTTTTCTTCCTGCAATAATCAGCAGTTGATGCCTTTTTATCAGTCAGAACTACCACATGGATTTGAAGTTTGTGAGCCTTAAAATAAAATGAAGGGATGAGCTCCGTGTTAGGATGAAAGAATTAAGTATGACATCATCACTACTTGACCACACCACTATAAATGAGATTTGATATGCCTTTTCAACTGGATCCCAGACTAAATGCAGACAGTATTTCTATTGGACAATTTAAGTTGTGCCAATTATTACTAATCAATGATTCACAATATCCCTGGTTTGTTTTGGTGCCCATGAAGGAAAACAAAACTGAGATTCATCAACTTTCAGATAGCGATCAAACGCAGTTATGGTTAGAGTCCCGACTATTATCGATTGCTATTATGGATATATTTGAAGGTCAAAAATTGAACATAGCAGCCATTGGCAATGTGGTTTCGCAGTTACATTTACATCATGTAGTGAGATTTGACAATGATGCTTGTTGGCCTAAACCTGTTTGGGGTCAATTACCCATGAAAGTCTACAATTCGCAAGAAATAGAAGAAATTCATCAAAATATCAGTGCCAAGCTGGCTTGTTTTGGTATTTATTCGAGCCAAATATAAGATTTTGTTCTTCCAATAAGTTTTCAAATATAGCAGAAATTTATTGTTCTATTTTCTTGTATATGCTATAAATCCGCGCCTTGATAAAATGTCGTTTTCGGACTTTTGTCAAAATGCGCTTTTCGTGACAAACAGAAGTATAAAAAACTGTTTTATATCAAATAGTTAAACTGGCGGAGACAGAAATGCCAAGTAAAAAGAAGCCTACAGCTGCAACTGCAACCACTCTTGGTGCCTTAGGGATTGAGCCCTACAAGGAAAAGAAAAACGAAGAGTACATGAACGAAGATCAGGTGAGCCATTTTCGCGCTATTTTAGACGCGTGGAAAGTTCAGTTGATGGAAGAGGTCGACCGAACGGTTACTCATATGAAGGATGAAGCAGCCAATTTTCCCGATCCGGTAGATAGAGCTAGCCAAGAAGAAGAATTCAGCATTGAACTTAGAACTCGTGATAGAGAGCGTAAGTTGCTTAAGAAAATTGGTCAATCAATACAAGCCATTGGCGATGAAGATTATGGTTATTGCGAATCTTGTGGAATTGACATTGGTATTCGCCGACTGGAAGCTCGTCCAACTGCGACACTTTGCATCGATTGCAAAACTTTAGATGAAATAAAAGAGAAGCACGTTAATCGATAATTAAAACGATTTTCTGATTTTCTAATAAACAAGCGCCTTTTGGCGTTTGTTTTGTTTTTGCGGTGGCTGTTTCTATATCGTTACCTGAATCTGTATTTTGAGGTAGCACAGGTATAGGTTAAAATCAGACCATGCCGTCCTATCAAAAAAACAATAATATCAGCTCAAACGACAAAACCTGGATAGGGCGCTTTGCCCCTAGCCCTTCAGGCCCACTCCATTTAGGCTCTCTGGTTGCGGCGGTGGCTAGTTACATGATTGCTAAACAAAAAGGTGGTCGTTGGCTGATTAGAATCGAAGATTTAGATCCCCCCAGAGAAATTCCCGGTGCCAGCCATTCTATTTTAACCAGCCTGGAAGAGTTTGGACTGTGCTGGGATGGTGAAGTTGTTTACCAAAGCCAACGAAGTCATCTTTATCAAAAAAGAATTGAGGAATTAATTGAACGCAAGATCGTTTATCACTGCGATTGTAGTCGTAAGATGATCGAGATGCGTAATCAGGGGATATATGATGGCTATTGCCGTAATCGTGAATTATCGGCCGATTGTGATCAAGCCATCCGGATCAAGTTTTCATCTGGATTTGAAGTTTTCGATGATCGAATATTAGGTCGCTGTCAATTTAATGCTGATTTGGATACCCAGGATTATGTGGTCAAAAGAAGAGATGGATTGTTTGCTTATCAGTTAGCGGTGGTGGCCGATGATATTGAGCAGGGCATTAACCATGTTGTCCGAGGACAGGATATTCTGGATTCAACGCCTCGACAAAATTTCCTTTATCATTGTTTTGCACAGACGCCTCCAAGCTACTATCATTTACCTTTGGTCAAAGATAATAGCGGGGTAAAATTGAGCAAAAGGCAAGGCGCTTTAGCCGTTAATAAACAAGAAACTACTGAGGTATTGTTAAAAGCATTGCAACACCTTGGACAGGATATTGATAATCAAATGACTGATAGCAAGCCAGCTGAAATTATCACATATTTCGAAAAAAATTGGCAGTTAGAACCCTTGTGTAGAGTTTCTAGCCAAAATCAAATAACAGAGTAATTATTTTATGGATATTAAAATATCAGTTTTTATTGCCTCTAGCCTGGATGGTTATATCGCCCGCTACAATGGAAAGCTGGATTGGTTGGAAACCAGTAGTAATAGTAATAAAGTAGAAGATTATGGTTATGATGATTTTTATGGCAGTATTGATTGCATTGTGATGGGGAGAAATTCCTTCGAAAAGGTTGTCGCTTTCCCTACCTGGCCTTATCACAACAAACGGGTGATTGTGCTCAGTCGACGTTGGAAACAAATCCCCGATCAATTTGCCGAACTGGCAGAGTTATATTCCGGAAAAGTAGAATTATTAACGGTTGATTTACAAAATCAAGGAGTTAGGAATGTCTATGTGGATGGTGGGATCACTATTCAGTCGTTTATTCAAGCTGATTTGGTGAACGAAATAACAGTTACCACGGTTCCCATTATTTTGGGAAAAGGATTACCTCTTTTCGGTAATACTCAAGGTGATATGAAATTGGAGTTGATACATTCCCGATCTTTTGAGTCTGGTTTTGTGCAGGCTAAATATCGTTTTAAAATAGAGTCTAAGTTTTAAATTAACTTTCAAACACATTTCTTGGTAGGAGCGCGCCTGTATGCCGCGAAAATAGGTTGAAGTTAATACATTTGCCAATACTAGGCTCATTTCTAGCCTTAGACATCGATTCGCAGCTCCTACCAAAAGTTTAACATGTTGATTTTATTTAGTAAGATGTGATCAAAAAACAAGGTTCTAAGTTCAAACCTCTCACTTTGTTGAGCCAATCAGAGTTTCTTTCACGGACTGATTTTTAATCAATCGCCATTCTTCAATCATCTCATAGCGGACACTTTTTTTTGTTGGAACAGATGCCAATAAGCTAAATGAATTTACAATAAATTCTTGTTCAAAATCGGGAAGATTCTGCGGAAGCCCTTCTACTTTTCTAAACAGACTCACGTGAGGTTTGTAAATTCTATTTTCCAAATCAAAATGAGCGATTGAATTCAGTTGTTTCTCTATGTGATTTTTTAGCTGAGCCAATTGCTCTTTTCCATGTTCAACCTTTAATCCCATTATTTTTGAATTGGCGAAATATAGAGGGTGTTTGATAGTTGCTTTAAAAGGGGCGGTTGAAGGAGCGATTAAACCATCCATAATAGATTCTATTTTTGGCTCAGATATATTACCCAAAAAACAAAGGGTGATGTGAAAATTTTCGGCACTGATCGGATTGGCATCGATCGCCAATAGCCGATCTTGAAAGCTTAATAGTTTGGTCTTGACCTTCGAATTTAATTCAACGGCAAAAAAGATGCGGTGGGTTGGTTTTTTCATTGTGTTAGATAATTATGTCGGCTTGCTTTAGGACCAATAGGGGTTGGCTTTAAAGACAGATTTTCTGGTTTCTTCCAATGCATCGAGAATGGGTTTGTTGCGATTATCCAACCATTCAATGGTTTCGTCCTTTTGATGATTTTCCAGTTGTAACTCCGAGATATATTGATTCATCTGCAACTCTCTAATTCCGTCGATAATATCCAGCCAAGGTTGCCGATAAGATAATCTTTTTTGGCTATCAAATAGACTACCAAAAAATAATCCGGTATCCAATGCTCTTCTTAAATGGGCTACTTGTTGAAAATAATCCTGGGGTTCAAGGTTGAGATTAGCGCCGAGATCTCTTCTGAGATCTTTTCGCATATGTTCGAGTTGCTTCCGAGCGAATTCGATGATCGGCATGCTCAGATTATCTCTTTCATCTTGCGGTATATAATCCCGCCATTCCCGTCCATATAACCATTGTGACATGTTAAGCATCATCAGATTGTATCTTTCTGTGGTTAAAAGAGATTTGAATTTTTCAATCATTTCAACAGCTTCAGCCTGAATTTTTTGCTGCTGAGATTCGACTAAATCCCAATCAGCCTTCAATTTCAAATAACGGACCAAATATCGTTTATGTTTGGCCGCGTCAACAATCGGCCGCATGGCCTCTCCCAGCCAATCCCAGCTCCGGCGAAGATCTTTAGTTGCATTCCTGGGGATAAGACCGCCAAAAACCAGATAGATATGCTGTAGGCTCATTAGAGCTCGATACATTTCTAAAATGGCGCCATGAGCATTATTTTTGTCCAGAAACAGCTCATAATATTGCCAGTGGTTTAACGAAGAAAAACAAATTTGCTCAAAAGCTTTTTCTGCTTCGATTCCCTGACTCAGCTCGGCAACCTGCATGACTTTTTGACGAGGGTTAAAGTCCTTGCACAAACTGTAACCTCGGCGGGCTTTGCTGGCATTGGATAAGGTGAGATTCAATTCCTTGATCAAATATCGACCAATCGCAAAGATGTAATCAGCGCTGCCCTCCAGCAGTTCGAGCTCAACCTCGCAAATTTGCTGAGTATTGTCGCCACTAACAATTGAGCCCAGATCGAGAGCTATTTCAATACGGGTCGCATCAGAAAAGGTCAAAACACAACTCGTTCTATCAAAATTAGTTTCAAAACAGGGTTTAAACTCGCCTCCATCTTCGAGAGCCTCTTCTACCAGAATTTGTAAGTAGGGCTCCTGAATTTGGCTGATATCCAGTTGATGGGACTTAAGGTCTATTTCATCTTCATTCCGCTGGTGCAGGCCGCCAATGGCCTTGCCTGACGATTTTACACATTGGATCAGTCGCTCATCCACAGTACGAATACGAACGCCTATTCCAAGCTCTCTCAGCTTAAATTCGCTATTATCAAAGTAGACGTTGGCCAAATGTTTGCTTTGCCATGGGCTTTGAGACGCGATCCCTGGAAAGTCTAACCCTTTGATCTCATTTAATTTTTTTGGGCAGGCGGCTAATTTTAGCTCTAGTTCACTGGCCATCGATATAACCTATTGGCATGACATATTTATGGCTATTTAACCATTCATTTGGCAGGTTGTCATTTAAATATTGAGCATGGTATAGCATGGCCACCTTAATGATTGCTCACTCAGTGTTAAAATTAATTGGGCATAGGTCGCTTTAATAGATAAATAGACTTTATTTCGTCGATTGCAGACTATACAATTTCACATTAATTTTATTTATTATCATAAATCCAATACCAAAGGGTCGAACGCCATGAAAAATAATTTATATAGTATTTTTTGTCTTTTAGGTTTGGTCTGTTCGCTTGTATCAGCCAAGGCTGCATTGGCCCAAACTGTATACGTTTACGATAAGGCGAAACTTTGGACGCACACAGGCCCGTCAAATGAATACAAGGTTGCTAAGGAATTGTCACCTGGCACGCGTTTGGAAGTAATGACTGTAAATACTGAAACCGGTTATACCCAGGTAAAAGATATCAAACAACGCGAGTTTTGGATTAAGTCAGAATATTTAACCGCTACGCCGACGGCAAATATACTATTGGATGATGCGCTCAACAAAATCAAACAACTCTCGCAGCAACACCAAACAAAAGTTCAGGCCTTAGAACGTCGAATAAAATCCATGCAGCCTCTAGAAAATATCAATCAAAAGCTACAATCAAAAATTGCGGAAATGGATATTGATCTGGAGCGACTAAATCAATCTAACGAGGCGATCTCCAGTCGATTTAATCGAGAGGTTTTTTTTGCTGGAGGTCTAACAATTATTATTGGTATTGTATTTGGTTGGGTGTTTGGATTGAGGGGACGAAAACGCAATAGTGCCTGGAGCTAGTTGTCGCAATGAGTCAACTTGTTAATGCTGCTATTTCTGCGGATAAAATATCAGACGCTTTTCTATCACATGCCAAAAATTCTTTTCTAAAAGATTATCAGGTAGAGGATTTTATCAATGCCTGCTGCCAACCCTTACGAAAGAGTATTCGAATTAACACTCTCAAAATTAGTGTTACGGAGTGCCTCAAAGAGTTTGAACAATATGATCTGGTCTGTACGCCCATTCCCTGGTGTAAAGAAGGATTCTGGATTGCTGCAAAAAATTTAGACGATGAAAACGGTACGACTAAATGCAGTATGACTGAAAATTCCTCAGTGCTGGGAAACCTGCCAGAGCATCTGCAAGGTCTATTTTACATTCAAGAAGCCAGTTCTATGTTACCGCCCTCGGCGCTGATAGATTCACCAGAAAACCTAAACGATGTGATGATTTTGGATATGGCCGCTGCGCCAGGTTCAAAAACCACCCAACTGGCGGCATTAGTCGACAATAGTGGACTGATTCTGGCAAATGAAATGTCTGCCAGCCGGGTAAAAGTGTTGCATGCCAATTTGGTCCGATGTGGCGTTTATAATACCTGCATGAGCCAGTTTGACGGTCGAAAATTGGGCGAGCGTTTATCTGGCCTGTTTGATTTTGTCTTGTTGGACGCGCCATGTGGCGGTGAAGGCACAATTCGAAAAGATGCTTCTGCCCTAAAAGATTGGCAGCTATCGAAAGTTGAAGAAATTGCAAAATTGCAAAAGCAATTAATTAAAACGGCCTATCAATGTCTGAAACCTGGCGGACGACTGGTTTATTCGACCTGTACTTTATCGCCAGAAGAAAATCAGCAGGTAGTTTTACATCTGGTCGCCGAAACGGACGCTCAAATCGAACCGCTGAATGATTTATTTGATGGGGCTGAACAGTCGGTGACACAAGAGGGATTCTTGCATGTTCTGCCACAAATTTACGATAGTGAAGGTTTTTTTGTTGCTGCGGTAAGCAAACCCAAAGCCAGTGAAATCGATTATTACATCGCTACCGAAAAAACGCCTTTTTTGCCCGTAGACAAAAGAACTTTGAAACAAGTAAACCAATATTATGCAAATCATTTTGGACTAGAACTATCCAACCTTAAATTGTGCATCAAACAAAGAGACAAAGAAATCTGGTTATTTCCAAACAGATTCGAAGATATCTGCGGCGTTGTTAGACTCAATCGTTCCGGGATAAAGTTGGCAGAAATTTATCCGAATAAAATCCGATCTACACATGAATTTATTTGTTGTTTAGGCGATAAAATTTCTGAGCAAAGGGTTACGCTGGACCCTCAACAAGCAGAAGATTTTTATAAAGGTCGTAATCTCGAAATTGAATCAGATACTTTACGAGATGGTGAGGTGATCTTAACTCTTAATGGACATTCGATAGGGTTGGGCAATCTAAGAAAAAACAAAATCAAAAATCAATTGCCGAGAGATTTAGTTCGTGATCAAATTCGATTTGCGAAATAGCTTCTTTCTTTCACAAAATCGTCACTCGGTATTTTTCAGTAAAATCTTTATTCTTGAACTAGAACAGGACTGTTAACTTGGCAAAAAAGGCCGACTTCAGTTTTTTAAGAGATCGGCCCAAAAAATAATTTTAATGTTTCCAATAATGTCATAAACGAAAAAACGTCTACAAATCATCAATTTTTTTCTTCAGGTCATAGCCTTTATCAGTGACGATTGCTTCCAACACTCGAATCCTGTCTTCTAAATCCTCGAGTTTTTCGATTCGTCCCTCAACGCCTGACAGATCAACCTCTGGTTTTTCCTTGGTCCTGATCCATTCTCTGACCAGTCCAGCTATCAGCGAGGCAACAACAATAATCACCACCATTCCAAAAACACCTATTTGAAACGCTCCCATTTGCCAATTCCTCCAAAATAAATTATTCAATGAGTTATTTAATCAATTACATAGTAATATACTAGAATTCTATAACGACACGCAATTAAACAGTAACAAGATGCAAATCAGTCTCACAGAAAAAGCCCTGGCTGCGATCAAATTATTGAATACATCCTCCGAAACGAGTATGGGTGGGCGTTTATTCCAATTAATTACAAACGCTCTGGAAGTAAGCTCATTCGTTGCAGAGGTTGTTCATGGTCAATGTCAGCAGGCGGTTATTCAAACTGATTGGCATGCAAAACACCCTGGCTCAGAATTTGAAAAGTATTTAACTGAGCAAATTAGAGTATTGTTGTTTAACTCAGATATACAAATCCAACAAGGTGAAATCCCAAATTTAGATGACTATATTGAGCCTTATCAATCTGAAGACAAGATCATGGCAGTGCTTAGAAAGATTCGTCGCACTCATTCCGCAGCCATCGCCATACTGGAGTTAAATGACTGCTTGACGATAGAAGAATCTATGCGGCGTATGAGTATTTTGGCGGAACAATTGACCCATGCAGCCTATCTTTGGAGTTATGCTTTACTGCAGAAGACATTTGGCTCGCCTCGCTCAGATTCAGATAATCTGATTAGTAGTGAAAAATCATATAATCCAGAAAAAAAGCCGACCATGCAAAATCTATTGATCCTGGCGATGGGAAAATTTGGTGGAAATGAGCTTAATTTTTCCTCGGACATTGATTTGATCTTTTTCTATCCAACGGAGGGAGAAACAAGCGGCGGAAGGCGAAGCTCTTCAAACAGCCGTTTTTTTCAAAAAGTAGGCGTGCTAATTATCAAGTTACTAAATGAGCCGACCGAAGATGGTTTTGTATTCAGAGTGGATATGCGCTTACGGCCTTATGGTGATTCTGGCAATTTGGTGATGTCCGTTGAACAAGCTGAAGATTATTATCATGAACAAGGGCGAGGTTGGGAGCGGTTCGCGATGGTCAGGGCAAGGATTATCACCGGCCGACCCGAAGAAATACGGCAACTTGAAGAAATCATTACCCCCTTCGCATTCAGGCGATATATTGATTATGGGGCGATAGATTCACTGCGTAATATGAAAGAAATGATCCAGCGTGAAGTCAGGCGAAGAGGATTAAAAGGTAACATTAAATTGGGAGCGGGTGGCATTCGAGAAATCGAGTTTATGGTGCAGTCTCTTCAATTGATCCAGGGAGGGCGTGATAGCCGATTGCAAGAAAAGAGCATTTTAAAAGTTTTACCATTATTAGCTGAAGTAAAACTTTTACCCGTGAAAACCAGTATGGAATTAGCGCAAAGTTATCGTTTTTTACGAAGAGTTGAACATTGTATTCAGGAGTTGGATGAAAAACAAACGCAGCAATTACCGGAAAATGAGCAAACGCGACAGATCATCGCTAAGTTAATGAACTTTGAAAACTGGACCGACTTTGAACGAGCGCTTGCAAAAATTCAACAGCAGACTAACCAACAATTTAATTCATTATTTGGTGAAGAAAGAACTCACTCTGAACAACAGGACGATTTTTATTTATCCTTGTGGGAAGGGCATATCAGTGTGAAGCAGTTATTAGAAAAACTATCTGTAATTAAATGCACGGATTCTAGTGAGTTAATAAAGACGCTCGATAAATTTCGACATTCCAATCTGGTTACCAATCTGTCTGCCCGTGGCGCAAAACGTTTAAACCTGTTTTTTCCTCCGTTGCTTGAGATTGGTTTAACCGTCGATAACCCTGTGAAAACACTTAACAGTTTATTGCTGATTTTAAAGGCAATCTTAAAAAGAACTGCATACCTGGAGCTGTTAAGTGAAAACTTACCCATTCTTCAACATTTGGTTGATTTGGTTAGCCGAAGCGAGTGGATTGTACAACGATTAACTGACAGTCCTATTTTGTTCGATGAACTGCTTTATCCCAATAGTTTATATGAGCCTTTGCAAACCAGTGATTTACGAAGTGAACTGCAACAAAGTTTATTGCGTATTGATGAAAAGGACGAAGAACAAATTCTGGATGGCATTCGGCAATTTAAACAGATCAACGAGTTGCGAGTGGCTGCGGCGCTATTATCAGAGCGGTTGAGTATTTCGCAGGTAAGCCGATATCTTACCCAGCTGGCACAAGTGATTATTCAAGCTGCCATTAATCAGTGCTGGCAAATTCTCACTGAGCGCTACGGTCATCCTGAAGCTCTCGCTGGCATGGAACCGGATGACTTACAGTCTTCCGTGAACACCGGATTCACGGTGATCGCCTATGGCAAGTTGGGTGGGCTTGAACTAGGTTTTAACTCCGATCTTGATTTAGTTTTTCTTTTCGATCAGCCTGCCGAATCACAAACCAATGGAAATAAGTCAATCAGTGCCAGTCGTTTTTATACACGTCTTGCGCAAAAACTCATTCATTTTCTTTCAACCAGAACTAGTCTTGGAGTGCTGTATGAGGTCGATATGCGGTTAAGACCTTCTGGTAATTCAGGTATGTTGGTTAGCCATATTGATGCCTTCAATGACTATCAAAAAGAGAGCGCCTGGACATGGGAACATCAGGCGTTAGTCAGGGCCAGAGCGATCGCTGGAGATGTTCAGCTGGGTCAAAAATTTGAACAACTACGAAAAAACATATTGAACGCAAAAAGGGATTTACGAAAACTTAAATTAGATGTGATCGATATGCGTCAAAAAATGCGAAAAGAATTAGACAAATCAACGAGTGATTTAATCGATCTCAAACAATGTGTAGGTGGATTAGTTGACATTGAATTTCTGGCGCAGTTTTTGGTGTTAAGTCGTGACAATGAATGTCATTCTAATAATGATCAAGAGCAACCAAGTGCACCGCCGAGTAACACTGCCGATGCACTTAAATATGCCCAGCAAAATCAACAAATAAATTTAGAGAATTCATCAAGCTTAATAAAAATTTATCGAAGCTATCGCAATTGTTTAAATGAAATGGCCATCGTGAGTGGTGAAAAAATGGTAGATGCAAAATTATTTATCAATGAAAGGAAGACTGTTGAAAAAATATGGATTGAAATGTTTTCTGAATAAAAGGCAAAAGAATATTCACCACGGAGACACGGAGAAAAGAAAACTGAACGCCTATGAGCGTGACCTCATTAAGAAAATTGTCATTGCGAGGAGGGATGACGCGGCAATCTCCAAAGGGTTTGCACATAAATTGAACAAATGTACACATCTTCAGGAGAAAGCTTGCCCCGTGAAACGTTGTGGATATTGCCACGCTCCACTCGCACTGACACGATATTTTTAGTTAAAAATCAAAAGCGGTTATTTAATTCCTACAAATCAAACGACTTAGCAAATGAAAAATACAAAGACTCATCATCATCTAAATCACTACCGCTGATTAAAATACCAACGCCTGCATCAAATCCACCGATTTCAGTGCCATAGGATAAATCTAAATATTCGCCATCGGCCTCGTCACCATAACTGCCAAATGTGCCGGTAAACCCATTGTGCTCAATGGCTATGGTGAGTATGGTATAGTCGCGTTCGGTAGCGGCTTCATTTCCAACCACGCCATCCCATTGACCAATGTTATATGCGACGCTGAATACGCCATAACCCGCAGTTAAATTTACTTCGTTATAAGCGCTATCAAAATTCCCAGTATATTGATAAGAAGTCCCTCCAACGCCAAATGACAACCCACTTTCTAGCTCAAATACATAGCTGCCATAAACATCGATCTCCAAACCATCACTCACATCGGCTGCCC
>Ga0316205_10003383_pt1 | contig 15177 bp, 14 predicted proteins | sample 3monthpyrite_MG_FD_204941 | JGI IMG/M metagenome (GOLD analysis project Ga0316205, IMG submission 204941) | Microbial mat bacterial communities from mineral coupon in-situ incubated in ocean water Damariscotta River, Maine, United States -... | ecosystem: Environmental > Aquatic > Marine >... | reverse complement strand
CGACCCCAAATGGGTGTTTTCATCCTGGTATGACCAGTTGGCCAGCGGGGAAACACCGCCAATGGTGGTGTTGGCGCGCGAACGAATTTCAACCGCGCCGCCAACAACGCCCAAAACCCTCGCCGCCGATCTTTACACCTATTGCCTTGACCCGGCCAAAAAGGTGAGCGCCACCAATGAAACCGTGGCCATTGCCATGCCATCAACCCGGGGAGGAGCAGGATGAACAGCGAAGACATCGCCGCCTATTGGCAATCCTACCCTGACTTGGCCGAACTTTGGGCCAAAGGTATTTGGGACGACCCCCTGTTTGCCGCCCATTTCACCGAGCACGGCCAACCGGAGGGGCGGGTGATTCCGCTGCTGGCCGAACGGCCTGAAAACTGGTCAGACTGGCTCTATTTTGCCAGCCAGCACAATGAGTTGAACTGGTGGTGGCGCAAGGGCGTGGTTGAGACGGGCGTTTATAGCGCCATGATTGACGGGCCGGAAAGCCTTGACAAAGGCACCATCGAGAACAGTTTCGAGCTCCATAAATCCAGCTCGCTCTCGGCCTATGCGCTGGCGCAAGTAGCCAAAAATGCGCAGGATTTCCCGGGCGGCGGGCCCTTGTCGGCGATTCGCGGCAACAAGCTGGAATGGGCCGAGCCAAAGGCACTGGGCTTGCTGCCTTTGACGGCCGCCATCCGTTCCGCGCATCCCGGCGCGCATGGCTATGTTATTTTGCTGCCATGGCTTGAAAGCGGCGGGGCCGAACTGGTGGGCAACTGGCATTATCTGGCCGCGAAAGCGCTTGGCCTCAACCCGCTGATCATCCTCACCGACCAGCCAAACATTACCGCCCGTTTTGCCGCGCAGGAAATGAATATTCTCAACCTGCCCGCGCTTTACGAGCAAACCATGGGCAGGCCCTACAGCCATTTGCTGCTGAATGAGCGCGCCGAAATCCTCACCACTGCGCTGAGCGAGATTCGCCCCGGCATCCTGCACCTTATCCACGCTTTTGTGGGCTATAGCGCGCTCAAAACTCCGGCCACCAAAAGCCGCATTCGTGCCGCTTGTGATACGATTTTTGTTTCTGCTTTCTGCCCGCATATCCACCCCACTGGCAATTACAACGGCTACTTCCGCGATATTCCCGACCTTGTGGATGTGGTAGACCGTTTTGTCTTTGACAATGACTGGTATTTGGCCGAAATGGCCAAAACCTATGCCCTGACAGGGGCGCAATCAACGGCGATCAAATACCCCGTCGAGGCGGTGCCAGCGGCCAAACCATCCGGCAAACCGCACACCAAGGTGCTCTGGGCCAGCCGCTTTGACAGCCAGAAAAACCCCGCCATCGTTGCCGGAATCGCCGCCCTAATGCCGGATACAGATTTTTTAATGTATGGCCGGCAAGTGCTGGGAGATGACCAGATAGACTGGGATACCATGCCCGAAAACGTCAAAAACAGCGGCGAGTTTTTCAATATTGATGAGCTGCCGATCAATGAGTGCTTCGCGTTTCTCTATACGTCAAAATTTGACGGCACGCCCAATATATTGCTTGAAATGGCATCGCGCGGCCTGCCGATTGTCACGCCCGATATTGGCGGCATTGCCGGTTTTTTGGGGGATGACTGGCCGCTTTATGTCACACACCCGGAAGATGTGAGCGGCTATGTGGCGCAGTTGCAAAAACTGATCGGGAGCGATGAGTTGTCGGCAAAACTAACCCGCCAGCAAAACCGCATTTTGAAAAACGAGCGCAGCCTCACGGCCTTTGTCACCAGCGTCAAAGCTCTGGTTGAAACGACTAAAGGCGCATAAACGTGCTGATGTCGTTCTTGAAGGCGCGAAATTTCTCCTGATCACCGATATTGGTATTTTTCGGTTTGGCCTGCCAGAAGGTTTCGGTCAGCGCATCGGCATAATCGCCCAAGCCGAGCGCGGCCATGTCCTCATATTCCGGCGCCAAATAGTCGCGGACATCGTCAATCAACCATTGGTCAAACCCGAAAAACTTGCTGTTGAACCCGTATTTTTTTCGAAACCGGTTGCTGGCCTCCCAATGGCTGACCTCCGATTTTTGCATCAAATGGCCGATTTGCCGGTAGAGCGCAATTTCCTCGGGCGAGGGTGCCGGGTTGGTATGCTCAAAATCCTCGGCCTTGGCCTCAAAACCATAGCTCTCGCACATTTCCGCGAAAATCTGGTTGAGCTGGCGGCCAATGAACGGCATGAAGCGCACCGCCACCCCCATTTTTTCCAGCGGCACTTTCACATTCTTGCGTATCGCCAGCTTATCTTCGCGCATAGCGCGGCCAATGAAATCGGGAAATGGGGTGTTTTCGACAAAGGTTTTGATCTGCTGGGTATACATCGAATTGAGCCGCGAGATCGGATCACGCACGAAAAAAAGGATTTCGAGCGCATAATCATGACGGTCGCACAGATCTTTCACCTTTTTGACCGCGGGCGCATAGGTCGGGAAATCTTCCGATGAGAAAAACAGCGGCCGCCCCGCCGCCAAATCTTTGTCCAGCTGTTCAAGCCCGCCAAGTGCCGGGTCAAAGCGCTGGTCGCCGCGCATTTCATAAGCCAGATTATGGTGCCCGGCATCTGGCCGGGTCCACCCCCAATGTGGATAGGTAAACGGGGCCTTCTTGTCGTATTCCGATAAAAACTTCTGCACAGTTGTGCTGGCGGTTTTTGACGGCCCGACGTGCAAAACAACTTTTTTCATTGGGAACAAATCTCACTCATTAGTAATAAACCGGTGCGTGTATATAAATATCCATAATACGGCTAAAGCGGTCATAACACAACCTGTCGGGCGGTTCACAAGGTTTCTCTACATTATTATTTTGTGCTTTCCGCACAAGTGGTTTCATTGTAAATTGCTCGCTAAATTGACACGAAAGTGGATTGCTATGGACCTATCGAACAGCGCTCATGTTTTTCTTCCTTGCTGGCGGCAGGGCAGGCTCCTGTTTTTTACCGATGTCAAAGAAGGCTATTCCAACCGGCTGGATTACCGCGTCGCCGCGGCGACCAAACCCGGCAGCACCAAGGTTGCGCGCACCTTCAAAGCCGCCATTTCGCTGAAACAGCTCGAAAAATGCCAGACAACGGCGGATGATGGCCCGGGCCTGCAAAGGTTTTTTAAGGCCGTGGGCGGCGGCAATCTTGACCAGTTGACGGATGAAGCCTTGCTCAGCTTGCCGCCCTGTGCCGAAGGCGTCAGCCCGTTGATCTATACCTGCTCCTATCTCAACATGCTGCGCAAATACAGCGTCGACCAAACCATGATCAGGCATTATGAAGCCAAACCGGCCAACGACCGTTTTAATCTGGAAGGCAGCCTTGCGGTTTACAAAATGCTCTCGGCGCATCTTCAGCCAGAGCGGGCCAGCGCGTTGATAGATGAGGATATTCCTGATTTCAAGCGGCTGTCGGGCGCCTCAAATGCTATGTCAAATCTGTTACGGGAAGTGGCGATTATAAAATTCGATAGCGGCGATTTTACCAACGCCAGCACTTTTATGTTGCGCGCGGTCGAGCTGAATGATTCAGAAGATAAATGGCGGCGGCTTGCCGATTTCAGCATTGCCGCGAACGAGCCGCAAAAGGCGATCACCTACCTTGAAAAAGCGGAGAGCATCACCCCGCTGGCCCCACCGCCTGCGCTTAGGCTGGCCGGGCTGTTGATTGAGGATAACCGCGCCGATGACGCCATTCCACTGCTTGAGCGCGCCGAAGCCACAATGCCAGCCGCGGTGGCCAATCTGCGTAATAAAATTGCCGCGCCGGCCGACGCACCCCAAAGCTAGGCCAGCCCACACATTTCCCTTTCCATTTAGGCTGATTTATCCTATAGCGCAGGCTTCATGCGGCGCTTACACCCTTGGAGGATCGCCGCCCCAACTTTGGAGAATACTTATGGCTGAGAACAAAACACTCACCGCCACGGCACGCGAAGGGACCGGCAAGGGGGCCGCCCGCGCCGCGCGTCGTGAAAACATGGTGCCCGGCGTCGTTTATGGCGGCGGCGAAGAGCCGGTGGCGATCAACATCCAGTTCAACGAGCTGTTCAAAATGCTCAAGGCCGGCCACTTTCTGAGCTCGCTCCTGACCCTGACAATTGACGGCAAAGACGAGCGCGTGATCTGCCGCAATGTCCAGCGCGATGTGGTGCGGGACATGCCGCTTCACGTCGATTTCCTGCGCCTGTCGGCCAAATCGCGGATCAACCTGTTGATTCCGGTGATGTTCCTGAATGAGGAAACCTCCGTTGGTCTCAAAAAAGGCGGCACCCTTGTGGTGGTGCGCAACGAGGTCGAGCTGAAAGTGACCGCGGGTGATATTCCGGACCATCTCGAGGTTGATCTCGCCGGGGTCGACATCGGCGATACCGTCCACATGTCCGACATCACCCTGCCCAAAGGCACCCGCACCATGATCACCGACCGCGACTTCGTGATCGCCAACATCGCCGCCTCCAAAACCGTCGATATCGACGACGAGGATGAAGATGATGACGTGACCGACGTGGAAGACGTGGCTGTCGAAGAGTAATTCACTCCAGCCGCTATCTATGCTAAACAAAGCGCGCCCCATTTTCGGGCGCGTTTTTTTTGGAGACCTCGATGCAGCTTTTTGTCGGCCTTGGTAACCCGGGCGCAAAATATCGTCATAACCGGCATAATATCGGCTTTATGGCCGTGGACCGGATCGCGCAATCCGGCTTTTCCCCGTGGAAATCGAAGTTTCAAGGCATGGTGAGCGAGGGCCGCTTGGGCAGCGAACGGGTTGTTTTGCTCAAACCCGCCACCTTCATGAACCTCTCCGGCCAAAGCGTGGGCGAGGCGATGCGGTTTTTCAAACTCACCCCGGAAGAGGTGACTGTTTTACATGACGAGCTTGACCTCGCGCCGGGCAAGGTGCGGCTCAAAACCGGTGGCGGGCATGCCGGGCATAACGGGTTGCGTTCGCTCCACCAGCATATCGGGCCCGGATACCACCGCGTGCGGCTTGGCATTGGGCACCCCGGTCATAAAGACCGTGTGGCCAATTATGTGCTGAGCGATTTTGCCAAAGCCGAAACCGCGTGGCTCGATGACCTGCTGCGCGGCATTGAGGATGGCGCGGTTGAGTTGGCAGCGGGCGAGGGGCCAAAATTTCTCAACGCGATTGCACTGCGGGTTAACCCGCCCCGCCCTTCCAGCGGCCAGAAAAAGCCAAGTGAAAAGCCCATGCCGCCGGTCGCCAAAACCAAAGATACGCGTTCGCCTTTTGAGCGGCTGAAAGACCGGTTTTCGTGAGCCACTTCGCTGCGCATTGCGAAAAGCAGGCTGTGGCCTGTGCCGCGCTCGGTTCGCCCTTTACCGCGCAATTATGCCGCCTGTTCGGCGCGCGGCTGCAAGCGGGCCATCCGGTGGCGGACAGGCTATTAACTTGGGAAACACTGGCACCCGATGCTGTAGCCTTGCGTATTGCGGGCGGGCTACATGCGCTGGCCATGCGCCACCCTGATTCCGCGCTGGCCAAGGCCTATCCGCCACATCAAGTGGATGATGACACGTTGTGGCACGCAGTAGGCCCGGCGCTGCTCAGCCATGAAGCGTTTTTGCTCGACTGGTTGCATTCTGCCCCGCAAACCAACGAAATTCGCCGCTGTTGCGGGCTGATCCCTGCCTTTCATTGGCTGACCGAACAATTTGGCCTGCCGCTAAGCCTCTCCGAAATTGGGGCCAGCGCCGGGCTGAATATGAATTGGGATCAATATGCGCTAACGATTGGCGGGCAGGTTTGGGGGCCAAAAGCCTCGCCTGTGCAGCTTGCGCCTGAATGGCGTGGTGAAGAACCACCGCTTGCCATGCCCGTTATTGTCGATAAAGCGGGTTGTGATCTCAAACCGCTCGACCCGCAAAACCAAGCTGACCGTGACCGCCTGCACGCCTATATCTGGGCAGATCAACCCGCCCGCCACACTGCCACACGCGCGGCCCTCGACATTGCCAAAACACCGCCCGAAAAAGCCGACGCGCTGGCGTTTTTAAGCCGCCGCCTTGCCGCGCCCGAGCCCGGCACCTTGCAGCTAATCTATCACTCGATTGTATGGCAATATCTACCGAAAGAGGCACAAGAGGCTTGTGCGGCGCAGATTGCGGCGGCAGGTGCCGCAGCCAGCAGCGCAACCCCGCTTGCCTGGTTGTCAATCGAGGCGGATGACACCAAAGGCAGCGCGGCAATGCAGTGTCGGCTTTGGCCGGAAAATACCACTACGTCGCTGGGCCGGATAGACTTTCATGGCCGCTGGGTCGATTGGCACCCGGTCAAGACCCGGTAACCGCTTCCGATAAGACAAGCGTGGCCGTTGGGCAAACGGGCATTTCTGCAGCATTTTCGGCCATCTGCAAAACCCCTTCACAGTCGGGCGCTTTCTGCACTAAATCGCTTTCAAGCACATGTTGCGCCGCAGCGGTTATGGGAAAATAGGTCTGCCCGGCGAGGTCATCCAAGGCCATTTCGCTGGCCAATGTGTTCACAATAGCCAAATAGGCATCATCGGACAACGCCGTGTCGTCGGCCAGCCCTTGCGACGCCACCACAACCGCCGCAGACAACACAGCCCCGCCGGAAAACCGGCGACCAATGGAAAAACAACCCATTTCAAACTCCAATCACTCATTAAAAAACCAAGCCCGTTACACCGGACCTGCGCTTTATTATGCTCATAATACAAGGCTCACAGTCAATAATTGAGGCTTTGAATGACTGCCACCCTAGTTGTTGAATTCTAACAATTTCCTAATATTTCGCCGAATTTGTCGCGAAAATGAAACACCGTTTAACCCCACCGCGCCTGGATTTCAGACATAGGGTTAGCCCGGCAATATATTTTCCAGAACCTCGATTCTCCCGGTCCTGTCCAGCGCCGCTAGGTCAAACCGGCAGGGGGTGTTCAGGCTGGCATGGCGTGCCAGATACTGCTCGGCGCAGGCAACAAGCCGCGCCTGCTGAGCCGGTAGCAGCGCCGCCATGGCCAGTTCCAGCGTTTTGCGTGCCTTGACCTCGACAAACACAATCGTTCCGTCAAGCTCGATAATCAGGTCTATTTCGCCTTCCGCCACCTTCCAGCGCTGCGCCAGCAGCTTGCCACCCCGGGTTTCATAGGCGCGGGCCGCGATGGCTTCTGCGGCCATGCCATTGTGAAAGGCGGTGCTGCCGCGGCTCATTTGCGCCCCAGTTCCAGCGCCCGTTGGTAAAGCGGTTTGCGGGGTTGGTCAAAAGCGGCGGCCACTTCGGCGGCGGCGTCTTTCACCCGGCTGTGCTTGAGGGCTTCGATCAGGGCGGCATCAATCGCCTCAGGTGTTGCAACCTTTTTGAGCGGCGCGCCGACCACCACAACCGCCTCGCCCTTCGGGGCTTGGGTGATGCTGTAATATTCGGCGAGTTCACGCAGCGAGCCGCGCCGCACTTCCTCAAACTTTTTGGTGAGTTCACGGCACATCGCGGCAGGGCGATCCCCAAAAACCTCGACCATAGCGGCAAGGCAGTCGCCCAACCGGCGCGGCGCTTCATAAAAAACCAGCGTGGCTGGCACGGCTGCAAATTCTTCAAGAAAGCTTTTGCGGGCGGAGGCTTTTACCGGCGGAAACCCGGCAAACAGGAAACGATCTGTGGGCAACCCGGCCAAGGAAAGCGCCGTCAGCACCGCCGAAGCTCCGGGCGCGGCGGTTATCGGCAGGCCTTCCCCGATCATTCCGGCTGCCAATTGGTAGCCCGGGTCAGCGATCAGCGGCGTGCCCGCATCCGATACATAGGCCACCGATTTACCCTGCTTCACTGCCTCAACCAGTTTTGGCCGCATCGACGCGCCGTTATGATCATGATAGGGCAGCAAGGGCCGGCCACCCAGTGCCACCCCGTGAATATCCATCAACTTGCGCGCTTGCCGTGTGTCTTCCGCCGCCAACACATCGGCGTTTTGCAAAATATCGAGCGCGCGCAGGGTAATGTCCGCCGCCGTGCCGATCGGGGTGGCAACAAGGTAGAGCCCGGGCACGAGTTTTGGTGAAATGCCGCCCATGTGGTAAGCTGCCCTTTATCGAGTCGTTTACATAGCTATGCGCAGGCTTTACCCTGTGGGCTCGGTTGAGTCTATGTTACCAATTTTTTTATGCCTTTGCGAGGAATCATGTCTTTCAAAAACCGCCTTATTTCTTTCGCCGCCCGCCCGCTGGCCTTCGCCGCTCTGGCGTTTGGCCTTTCCGCCTGTGAGCCGATAAACTTTGGTAGCCCAACCGCAGCGGTTGACCCCAACGCACCTGTGCTGGTGGCGCTCATGGTGCCGCTTGCCTCGGGCAATGGCGTGACCGAGCAACTGGCGCAAAGTATGGTGAACGCCGCCAATATGGCGGCGCGTGATGTCAGCGGGGCCAATATTGACGTGCGGGTTTATGAAACCGGTGGCAATGAAACCATGGCCGTGGCCGCTGCCAATCGCGCGGTTGCCGATGGAGCGCAAATCATGGTGGGCCCGCTTTACAGCACGTCTACGGCCGCCATCGCGCCGATCGCGGCGCGGGCCGGTATCAATATACTGAGCTTTTCCAACACTACCTCCATTGCCGGCGGCAATGTGTTTATCATGGGCACCACCTTTGATACGGTCGCCAACCGGCTTGTCAGCCACTCCATTGCCACGGGTTATGGCAATATCGCTATTATCTATCAGGAAGGTGTGTCGGGCGGCTCCGGCAAAACCTCGATCGAGCGGGCCATTGCCCGCAATGGCGGTAACCTGACCACCGCTGCTTCCTACCCGCTTGGCATAACCGAAATGGGCGAAATGGCCTCGGGATTGGCTGACACCTTGCGCGCCAGCAATTCAAACGCTGTATTCTTCACCGATTCCCCGCTGCGCGGGCTTGGCTTTATCACCGCCTCGCTGGCGTCCAACCGCTACCGCACCAACCGAGATGCGCAATTCATGGGCCTGACCCGCTGGGATAGTTCCAACGAAGTGCTGGTCACCCCGAGCCTGCAAGGCGGCTGGTTTGCCGTGCCGGACCCAACCCTGACGCTCCAGTTTGAAACCCGTTACCAGCTCGCTTATGGCTCAGACGCACACCAGCTTTCGGGCCTCGCCTATGATAGTATTGCCGCCGTGGGTGCCATGATCAATGCGGCCCGCGCCGCCGGGGAAAACAACGCCTTTTCACGCGAGCGGTTGACAGACCCTGCCGGTTTTGCCGGGGTGACCGGCATTTTCCGCTTCCGGGCGGATGGCACCAACGAGCGCGGGCTGGCGATTATGCGGGTTGATAACGGGGTCGCGACCATGGTTTCTGCGGCACCCCGCAGCTTTGGCGGCACTGGAATCTAGACCTTGAAATTTGCGTTGAATGATCTGACACTGGGCGGGCTTATCGGCGCGCCCAGCGACATTTGGGACAGTAAAGCCCTGCAGACCGAGTTGAAGGAGCGGATTTCATCCGTCAACAGTAAGGCCGAAATTCGCGCCACACTGGTTGAGGTTCTGCGCGAACGCATCAAGCATGGCCGCGATCTGATCGAGGCTGCCTTGGAGGACGAACCCTATCAGGCCCGCGCCGCCACCCGCACCTATGCCTGGCTCACCGATCAGATCGTCCGCCAAGTGCTCGATACCACGATGACCCATCTGCATCCTGTCAAAAACGCCACCTCATCCGAGCGCCTGGGCTTGGTGGCGGTGGGCGGTTATGGCCGCGGCGAAATGGCCCCGTTTTCCGACATCGACCTCCTTTTTCTCACCCCCTACAAACAAACAGCATGGGGTGAGAGCATCATTGAAAGTATGCTTTATACCTTGTGGGATTTGCGGCTCAAGGTCGGCCATGCCGCACGCACGGTGGATGATTGCATTCGCCTCGGACGCGAAGACTACACCATCCGCACCGCGCTTTTGGAGCACCGCTATATTTGCGGAGACAAAGCCCTCGCCAAGGAGCTGGACCGGCGCTTGTGGGACGAGCTTTTTTCCGGCACCGAATCCGAGTTTATCGAGGCCAAACTGGCTGAGCGCGCGGACCGCCATGAGCGCCACGGCGGCGCGCGCTACGTGGTGGAACCCAATGTGAAAGAAGGCAAAGGCGGGTTGCGCGACCTGCAAACCCTGTTCTGGATTGCCAAATATGTCAACCACGCCCACACCCCGCAAGACCTGGTTAAGGCCGGGGTGCTCACCAAGGATGAATGCACCGTGTTCATTGATGCTGAATCCTTTCTCTGGACGGTGCGCACCCATCTGCATTTGCTCAACAAACGCGCTTCCGAAAAGCTGATTTTCAATATGCAGGTCGAGCTGGCCAAATCTCTCGGTTTTGCCGATAGCGCCGGGATGCGCGGGGTGGAGCGCTTTATGCAGCAATACTTCCGCCATGCCAAACATGTGGGCGAGCTGACCCGCGTTATTCTGACCGACCTTGAAGCGAGGCACGTGAAAGCCAAGCCGGGCATTGGCCGTTGGCTGCGCAGCACCTTTAGCTGGGGTGGCGATGGCACCCCGCGTGGCTATACGCTACATGATGGCCGCCTTGATGTGGTTGACAATAAAGCCTTTTTGTCTGACCCGATCAACTTTATGCGGCTGTATGAGGAAGGCCTGCGCTCTGACATTCTGATTCACCCCAATGCCATGCGCCTGATTGCCCGCAACCTGCACCTGATTGATGATAATTTTCGCAACAACCCCGAGGCCAACCGGATATTTCTTGATCTCTTGCTCTCGCATAACAACCCCGAACGCGCCCTGCGCCGGATGAACGAGTTGGGCGTGCTCGGCGCGTTTATTCCCGATTTTGGCCGTATCGTCGCGATGATGCAATTTAATATGTATCACAGTTATACGGTGGACGAACACACCATCCAATGCATTTCCAACCTGTTCAAAATCGAGCAGCAAGGGTTGGTGGAAGACCTGCCGATTGCCTCCGAAATCCTGAAAGCGGGCATTAACCGCAAGGTGCTTTATGTGGCAATTTTCCTGCATGATATTGGCAAGGGCCGTAATGAGGCACATGAGGTTATCGGGGCGAAAATCGCCCGTGATCTGTGCCCGCGCCTTGGCCTGAGCGCGGAAGATTGCGAGTTGGTGGAATGGCTGGTGCTGCACCATTTGCTGATGTCGGACGTGGCGCAAAAGCGCGATATTTCGGACCTGCGCACGGTGCAGGATTTTGTGGCGCAGGTAAAATCTGTTACCCGCCTAAAGTTGCTATTGGTGCTTACCGTGTGTGATATTCGCGGTGTCGGGCCGGATATCTGGAACAACTGGAAAGCCATGCTGTTGCGCCAGCTCTACGGGGCCACGCATGATATGCTCACCGGTGGTGCCCAATCGCAAAGCCAGTCCCAGCGCGAGGGGCAGGCGCAATCCGCGCTCACCATAGCGCTCAAAAACTGGAGTAAATCCGAGATCGACGTGGAGCTGGCGCGGCATTATACGCCTTACTGGCTTGGGCTTGATACTACCACGCAGAGGGTTTTTGCGCAGTTGATCAGTAAGCTGGCCGGCGCGCCGTTTATCTCCGATATCACGCAGGATAAAACACGCGATGCCACCCGGGCCTGTTTTGTGATGCATGACCATCCCGGCCTGTTTTCCCGGCTTGCCGGGGCGCTGGCGCTGACCGGGGCCAATGTGGTTGACGCCCGCACCTATACCAGCTCTGACGGTCTGGCGACCGCGGTATTCTGGATTCAGGATAGTGAGGGCGCGCCCTATGAAAGATCCCGCCTCAAGCGCCTGCGTAAAATGATCGCCCGGATTTTGAGCGGAGAAGTTATTGCGCGTGACGCGCTTAAATCCCGCGATAGCATCAAACCCCGCGAGCGTGATTTCACCGTGCCAACCACAATTTCCTTTGATAACGAGGGCTCTGAAATCTATACTATTATCGAGGTCGACACCCGTGACCGCCTCGGCCTCATTCACGATATTGCCCGCACCCTCAGCAATAACAATATCTCTATTGCTTCAGCCATTATCGCCACCTATGGCGAGCAGGCAGTGGATACGTTTTATGTGAAAGACCTGTTCGGCCACAAAATCCACAGTGCTGAAAAACGCGAGGCTTTAGGGGCGAGAATCCGCGATGCCATCATCCAAAGGTCCGAAGGATGATCCGCAAAATCCGCCTTGTTTCGGGTTTCTTTACCGTCGGTATCTGGACGTTGCTGAGCAAAGTGCTTGGCTTCGTGCGCGATATTATGATCGCCAGCGCCATGGGCTCCGGCCCGATGGCGCAGGCATTTTTGATCGCGTTTTCGCTGCCCAATATGTTTCGCCGGTTCTTTGCGGAAGGGGCGTTCAACACCGCCTTTGTGCCGATGTTTTCCAAAAAGGTGGAGGCAGGTGACAACCCCGAGGATTTTGCCCGCGAGGCCTTCTCCGGATTGGCCAGCGTGGTGCTGGCGACAGTGTTGCTCGGGCAGGTTTTTATGCCGTTTCTCGTGTTAGCCATGGCCAGCGGCTTTGCCGATGACGCCCGCTTTGCGCTCACCGTCAGCTATGGCCGCATCGTGTTTCCCTATATTCTGTTTATCTCGCTGGCGGCGCTTTTAAGCGGGGTGCTTAATGCCACCGGGCGCTTTGCGGCCGCTGCGGCGGCGCCGGTGCTGCTCAATGTTATTTTGATTTCGGCAATGTTTCTGGCCGAAGTCAGGGGCTGGGAAATCGGCTTGGCGCTATCTTGGGCGGTGCCTTTGGCGGGTATCGCGCAAATGGCGCTGGTCTGGTTTGCGGCGAAGCGTGTGGGCATCACGCTGTTGCCGCGTATGCCGCGCTTTACGCCCGAAATGAAGCGCCTCGCGATTATTGCCCTGCCCGCCGCGCTTGCCGGCGGTGTGGTGCAGGTCAACCTTCTGGTCGGCCGTCAGATTGCCTCGCAGTTTGATGGCGCGGTGGCGTGGATATCCTATGCTGACCGGCTATATCAACTGCCGCTCGGCGTTGTGGGCATCGCCATTGGCATTGTGCTGTTGCCTGACCTTTCCCGCCGCTTGCGGGCCGGGGATGACGCGGGTGGCAATTATAGCGTCAACCGCGCCGCCGAGTTTTCGCTGGCGCTCACCCTGCCCTCTGCCATGGCGCTGATCGTGATTCCCTTTGAACTGGTTTCGGTGCTGTTTGAGCGCGGCGCGTTTAACGCGACCGATACCGAAGCCACGGCTTGGGCAGTAGTGATTTACGGGGCGGGATTGCCGAGCTTTATGCTGGCCAAAGTTCTGGCACCGCTGTTTTTCGCCCGCGAAGATACCAAAACCCCGTTTCACTATGCGCTGGTTTCCATGGTGATAAATGCCACGCTGGCCATCGGGCTGGCGCCGGTTTTTGGCTATCTGGCCGCCCCCATCGGCACCTCGGTGGCGGCGTGGGGGATGCTGCTTATGCTCTGGCTCGGCAGCCGCAAGCTCGGCAGCGCCGCCAAAATGGACGCCCGCCTGCTGGCAAAAGCCCCGAGGCTTTTGCTTTCCAGCCTCATTATGGGCGGCGCGCTGTGGGGGGCGGCGCTGGTATTGGCCCCTTGGATGGCCGAGCCCGGCCTGCGCTATGGTGCGCTGGCGTTGCTTGTAGCTTTTGGCACTATTGTTTATGGCAGCGCAGTAGTGCTCACCGGCGCGATGCGACCATCGGATTTCAAGTCGATGCTGCGGCGCTAGCGGCTGCGAAGCGCCCTTATCCAACCCCTTATCCGGTCTTTACCATCAGGGGCGAGAATATAGGCGAGTAAAAATCCGGTGATCACCCCGGCCAGATCAGCCATCCACGAATGGCTCATTCCATACATCAACGCAAAAGCCGTGCGCAGGATCACGAACATAATGACCGGGTAAAAAGCCGGCAAAATGCTCTGTTTTTTGGCCAGCGCCTCATAAATGCGTATCCACGTATAGGTGCCGATAAAGCCGTAAAAAACCGGAAACGCCCCGATGAGCGGAAAACCGTCTTTGGCTGAAAACAGGCCAAAGGCAAGCGAACCGGCCAGCCCGCAACCGATAAACAGCACCAGCACCGCCGCCGTGGAAAACATATCCGCGATCATCTTCCCCATTGCCAGAATCAACGCTGAAGAAATCAGCACCCTGATAAAGTCACCATTGATGAAAATGTAGCTCAAAAACGGCCAGATCACCTTTGGCTCAAGGGTGCCTCCGGTTAGCACATGGTCAAACACCGCTTTATGAAAGCCGAAATTCCGCATCAGTTCCAGCCGCCAACCCTCGGCACCCGGTCCGCCAAAAAGTCGCTGTTCTCCGGCTTGCAGCACCAGTTCAACGCCCAGAATTGTGGCAGCCAGCACCACAACAACCGGCGACACCGGGTTGAAGGCTTTTTGTTTTCTGTGGCGCTTTTCTTCCATCGCGCTATCTATGCGGGCCGGGGCGGGGTTGTCCAGTTCTTCGCGCAAAAACCATGCCCAACAGCCAGCCGGCAACAAAGCCGCCCAGATGCGCCTGCCATGCCAGCAACCCGCTGAGCATAAACCACATCGCCACGTTTAAAAGCACCAGCACGCCGATGAATTGCCAAACCGGCACAAGGCTCAGCCCCATGCGTTTGCGCGCCAAATACTCAAAATATTTCCAGGTGCCGAAAAAGCCGAACACCGCGCCGGAAGCCCCAACCATCGGCGCATTGGCAGTGCTAAAAGCCAGGTAAACCAGCCCGCCGGCCATAGCGCTACCGATAAAGAGCAGAACAAGCTGACCCTCGCTCAACACAGCAGCCATACGTTTGCCCAGCGCCACAATCACCACCGTGTTCAGCGCCATATGCATGAGCGAGCCGTGCAAAAACGCATGGCTCAAAAACATCACGAATTTTTGCCCCGGGTAAACCGGTCCAAGGTCAAACCACCAAAGCCCCGGCCAAAAAGCACCGTAAACAAAGGCGCGGTTGCGCAGGTTATCGACTGGCAACAGCCCCAGATCACTGGCTTGCAACAGCAATTCAACCGCCACCAAAAAACCGGTGATATATTTGATCGACCATGGCATTGGCTGAAAATTATCCTGCTGCATCCCACCCTCCTGTTGACGCCCCGCATTTGGCGCGCGATAAACCCGCATTATTTACCCCCAAGGAAAGGGAACCATACCATGACCGAAGCGGTCCACACGCGTCGAGTCTTTTCCGGAATC
>Ga0316205_10003381_pt1 | contig 15187 bp, 11 predicted proteins | sample 3monthpyrite_MG_FD_204941 | JGI IMG/M metagenome (GOLD analysis project Ga0316205, IMG submission 204941) | Microbial mat bacterial communities from mineral coupon in-situ incubated in ocean water Damariscotta River, Maine, United States -... | ecosystem: Environmental > Aquatic > Marine >... | reverse complement strand
TAGGCAATCATTTCTTCTTCATCTAATTTCTTTTGTGAGTGGGTGCGCATCTGCCCTTCACCCGCAGAGCCCATGCCGTAACCTTTAACCGAGTGGGCTAAAATAACCGTTGGCTCACCGTCATGTTTGGCGGCTTCCGTGTAGGCGGCAAATACTTTATGGGGATCGTGTCCGCCGCGGTTCAGGCGCCAGATATCATCATCTGACATATCCGCCACCATGGCTTTTAATTCCGGATATTTACCAAAGAAATGCTCACGCACATAGGCGCCGTCTTTGGATTTGTAATTCATGAAGTCGCCATCGACGGCTTCCAGCATACGTTTTTGCAACAGACCATCGTGATCTTTTGCCAGCAATGGGTCCCAGTAACCACCCCATAATACTTTAATCACTTTCCAGCCGGCTCCGCGGAACACCGCTTCCAGCTCCTGAATAATTTTGCCATTACCCCGCACCGGGCCATCCAGACGCTGCAGATTACAGTTAATAACAAACGTTAAGTTATCCAGCTTTTCGCGGCAGGCGAGAGAAATTGCCCCTAATGATTCCGGCTCATCGGTTTCACCATCCCCTATAAAACACCATACCTGACGATCATGGGTATCTGCGAGACCGCGGTCCTGCAGGTATTTCATAAAACGCGCCTGATAAATGGCACTGATCGGGCCAAGCCCCATCGATACGGTCGGGAACTGCCAGAAGTCCGGCATTAACCAGGGATGAGGGTATGATGACAGACCATTACCATCCACTTCCTGGCGAAAATTATCTAACTGTTCATTTTCCAGACGGCCTTCAAGATAAGCCCGTGAATACATGCCCGGCGCTGAATGTCCCTGATAAAAAACCAGATCACCGCCGTGTTGGGGGGTGGGGGCGCGCCAGAAATGATTGAAACCCACGTCATATAGCGTTGCAGCGGAAGCGAAACTGGCTATATGTCCACCCAGCTCTGAAGATTTCCTGTTCGCCTTCACCACCATTGCCGCAGCATTCCAGCGAATCAACGCACGAATTCGACGCTCTAAACTCATATCACCGGGCAAATTTGGCTGCAGGTGCGTTGGAATGGTGTTTACATAGGCGGTTGTCGCTTTATGGGGCAGATTAGCACCGGAGCGACGTAACTTGTCGATCATTTGATCTAACAGAAAGTGCGCGCGATCCGCGCCATCAGATTTTAAAACCCCTTCAATCGCATCAAGCCACTCATGGGTTTCCAGTTGATCGATATCCTCAGAAAGATTGGGATGATCATTATTTGGTATAGACATGCTTCTCTCCAGCTATCACAGCCTCTATCTATAGAGGCTTTAGGACAGTGATTAATAAACTATGGGTGACACTTTAGTTCGAGAGAGGATAAAAGCAAGTATTTTTTACATATGAAATATTATAAGTATATTTATCAGTAAGATACAGTCATGAAATAATTTTATGGCTAGAATATTGAGTCAATATTTCTTAATTAACTCGTCATTTTAATAGCGAAAACAGACCATAGACAATCAGCTCTGACTCGCATTATCCGGTATCATGTCCCCCCAATCATAATAAGCCATCACCGAATTTCCCTTCCCTAGAATTTTAATTTCAGTACATAACGATGAAATCAACTTGATACCACGCCCTGAATACGCATTCTTATTCGTCAAGTCCGCAGCTTTATGGTCAAACCCTTCGCCACTATCCATCATAAACAGACTTAAGCGCCCACCTTCACCGCTGTCGGTTAATTCATGTCGCAGGGTAACCTGTATGTTACCGTCCTCAAATGACTCCAGCCTGTTGTGTTTTTCCTGATAAAAATCCATATATCCCTGAGGGGTGCTTTTTAAGGATGAGTCGAGCTTTAAAATTCCATGGTCAAGCGCATTCGCAAACATTTCGGTTAGCACCGTATGCACACTGGTGCGACCACTTTCCAGTGGCTGTAAATTATTTATAGCCTGCATAAGATAAGGCAACACATCAAATTGACGCAGGCTTTTTATATCCATTGATAATTCCATTGACCAGTTATTTGCTTGCCTGTGTTCATTTAAAAATTTGTTCTCATGTTCATATTCAACATTTTGTAGATGGCAAAGCTCCAGTAAAGTTATGTCATCTCCCTGTTCAGCGCCCTCTGAAAAACTGCAAACTTCACTTAATATAGTATCAAACAGTTCTTCGCTCTGAGTGTTTTCATCCATGATTTTTAATAGCCGATCTAAACCAAACATTTCTCCACTAACACTATGCGCTTCCATGATCCCGTCTGTGGCAACATACAGGCGATCACCAAATTCCAGTGTTTCCATTTCGACTTCGAGTTGAGATGATAAAATATTAGTTATTCCGAGTGGAATGTTTTTTGATTTAAATGTACGAAATATTTTATTATTTCTATACAGATAGACATCGGGTAAGCCCAAATTAATTATACTGATAATATTATTGATTCTATCGACATTTAAAAAAACACAGGCCATAAACATCTGGGTTGGCAATAAATCCATTAATTTAGTATTTGCCTCCTTAAGTAAATCGTTATATGAAAAGCATTTTTTCGTCATACTATGAAAAATATCAGATACAGGAATTGCCCCAATCGCAGCAGATAAGCCATGACCGGTAAAGTCACCGACAAGAATATCCAGGCCTGATGTCTGATTTTTTTCAGTTAATATCAAATCACCATTGAACATAGACATGGGTGTCATGGAATACTTCAGGCCGGTTTTGTCCCCACGCATATCATTTTTAGAGAGCTTTTCGAACAACTTACTGGTGATATTCATTTCCTGCTGCATTTGGAAATTTTTTTCACTGATCTGTTTGTTTTTTTCCTCTATGTTCTGATAAAGCTCAGCTATTCTCAACATTGAGTTTATTTTTGAATTCAGTAACACATGACTATAAGGTTTGGTTAAAAAATCATCACCGCCGGAATCAATACATCTAACCAGAGATTTTTCATCCGTCATTGCGGTGAGAAATATGACCGGTATAAATCGAGTTTGCCGATTTTTAATTATTTTGGTTGCATCATAGCCATCCATTACCGGCATCATGACATCCATCAAGATAATATCGATATGGTTATCTTCTACAGCCTGAACGGCCTCTTCACCATTAGCTGCTTCAAAAGTACTGAAGCCGGAGTCTTTAAGCAAAGCGCATAAAACCAGACGATTAGTCAAATCATCATCAACGACCAGAACATTTTTTACACCATCTGAAATAGAATGCACTATTTAGCCCAGAGTGAAAATTTTATCGAAACTGGCAATGGTTAAAATTTCTTTTATTTCATCGGAATAACCGGACAGAAGAACCGTGCTGGTCTGCGAATCCGCATGTTCTTTTAATAATAAAAGCATACCTAATGCCGAACTATCCAGGTAGTCTGTACCCGCCAGATCGACAACATATTGGCCAGACTGCAATACAACATCTTTATAGGATTTTCTGAACTCATTGTGTAGACTAAAATCAAATCGTCCATTAATTTTTATGGTAGCCGTTTTATTATCACCTGAAACATTAATTGAAATACCCATATCATTTTCCCGTTATGAACGTTCTAATTAAGTATGGTTAGAATTAGACCATTTTAGCAGGTCTAAAACCAACAGACTTGGCCAGAACATCCTTAATTTTAGAATAACTCAACATCACCTTCATTCATGTTACTCTGACTAATTGTAGTAGAATGAATTCCATTCGCTTTGAGTGTGACACTTTTTATGTTTTTATTTAATTTTTAAATTACCCCACTAACAAGGACAATTGCAGACAAACCATACTTTATTAAAGCCACTTCTGACTGCATACCTACAAACAACCTATCAACAAGTCCGATATGTGTATTAAGCTAATCCACAGCTGTCTGGCAATATCCTCAAACTGTAATGAATGCACTGCCACTTTCTACAATGCTGGCGATATCTTTAACTTCCTGTGATTTATTATTTACAAAGTGATTTTTTCTTCCATTAAAATAAGCACTTCATCCACTCTGGATTCATGCTGCATCGCCACACTCATATCTTTACCAGCACTTTCACCAACAATTTATTTTGCTATAACAAAATTAGATTTATCTACCACCGCTCGTATTTTATCATTCAGGTTGTTTGAATTAGTTGATAACGCCCTGACCTCATCAGTAATTACCGCAAACCCTCTGCCAGCCTCACCGACTCGTGCAGCCTCAATAGCCGCATTTAATGCCAGTAAATTTGTCTGATCTGCCACTGCACTGATTTCACCCCGCAGTTGGTTAACATTATCCATTTGTACTTCAATATCATCAACGGTATAAACCATGGTCATGCCACCCCGGCTCACCTCTGTTATATTCTCAACAAAGTACTCCAACACATCTTTCATTTCTTCTATAAAACTTTTATGACTTTCATCACCGTCGCTCGTATGTAAACCATCGATAATTTCATGCATTAAATTTTTCTGAGCCATTATCTGTGCAGATAAAGTTGTGAAACTTTCAGATAAGCTGCTGACCGCATCTGAAATAACAACCTTCATCACATCGACTTTAGATGCAGTCATATTCACTTTATTAGAAAAATTTACATACTTTTTTTGTGCTCTCCATAAGTCCTGCTGATGTTTTTTTCTGCTCGACATTGATTTCTAATGCTTTATCTTTCAAAACACGGCTGGACATTCTCAGTAGACCATAACCAGTCGATAATCAGATTACAATAACAAAAACAAGTTCGGGCAAACACTATATTCCAATATCAGCGAGCTGCCCATATATTAGTACCATTAAGGATAGTACAACTGCTGAAATAATATATTTCATATTGATACTCTCACCATGTACACCATTATTCCGTAAGACAGTATTTCATTATTTCACTGCCAATTTTACTAAGTGTAAACTCCTTATCTACTGCCCCGATTTTCACAGCAGCACCGGGCATTCCCCAAACCACGCAACTATCTTCATCCTGTGAAATATTATAAGCACCCTGCTGCTTCATTTCTAACATGCCCTGTGCACCATCCGAACCCATTCCAGTTAACATTACCCCCATTGCATTGGGGCCGACATTTTGTGCTACAGAACGAAACATCACATCCACACTGGGTTTATGCCGGCTCACTGGAGGACCATCATTTAAGCAACAAAAATATTCAGCGCCAATGCGCTCAACCAGCAGGTGTTTATCACCCGGTGCAATATAAGCATGACCGGGTACAATTTTTTGTCCATCGGTCGGTTCGCACACCGTAACCAGACTGGTTTTATTAACCCGTTCTGTAAACGATTTGCTAAAGGCTGCAGGTATGTGTTGAGAAATAACAATTCCCGGTGCGTTTGCTGGTAAACTTTGCAGTACTTCTTTTATCGCTTCCGTACCACCGGTGGATGCACCCAACGCAACGATTTTATTGGTTGTTTTAAAACGAATTTTTTCTGTGCGTTTTTCAAGCACTGCATCCGCATCCAGTTTTTTATCAACTGCAGATCGGTCTGCCGGTATTCTATATTCCCTTACTTTTGCCTTGCCGGCAATTTCCAGTTTTTCTATTATTTCTTCTGTATATTCTTTGAGTGCTCCCTGTACATCTAACTTCGGCTTGGCAATAAAATCAACTGCTCCCACTTCCAGTGCTTCCAGTGTAATATCTGCACCCGCCTCAGTTAATGTCGAAATCATCACTACAGGCATGGGCCGTAAACGCATTAAATTCTTAAGAAAGGTCACACCATCCATTTTTGGCATTTCAACGTCCAGCGTTAAAACATCTGGGTTAAGCTGTTTTATTTTCTCCCGTGCATCCATAGGGTCACGGGCCGTTCCAATCACTTGCAGGGTTTTAGCTGAATTAATTATTTCTGCTAATACCTGCCGTACAAGTGCCGAATCATCAACGATTAATACTGAAATTTTTTTCGACATCACTACTCCGTCAAAACAGTTCAATATCACTTTGCACTGGCTTCTTATCAATGCTGATGCGATATTTTTCTTCACGTTTTTTGACTGTATCATTGTGCGTATTTTGCAATTTTTTCACTCTTACTTTTCCAGTATCCGCAAAAAACAAAACTTTTCTCGGATAAATATCGCCAGTATCTTCAGCCATCACCTCAATACCTTCCTCCTGAAGATATTCATGTACAAATTTTATATTTTTATTTCCTATATCAATTTTACTCATACTTGCCAGAACGTGTCCGCCGCCAAACAGTTTCACCTCAAGATTTTTTCTTCTGCCGCCCGCTTTTAAAATTTCATTTATAAGCATTTCCATAGCAAAATTCCCGTAGCGTGTGGCACTGGTTAAATGTATTTTCCCAGCATGCTCATCCTCATTTCCCATTGGCAACATGAAATGATTCATACCTCCTATGCCCATTTTTACATCCCGAATGCAGGCGGATATACATGAGCCTAAAACAGTGCTTATTAATTCTCCATGCATACTCACATAGTATTCACCAGGTAAAATTTTCGCAGAAAATGTGTTATGTCTTTTATCCCAGAACCGACTAATATGCTCCAGTCCCGGCAAACACATTGGCATAGATTTTTCCATCTCTGCCTTTGAAATTATCTTTGAAACTACCACCTTATTTTTCCTTTCTATAAATCGTCTGTCCTATAGATTTAAATCTATCCGTTACTTTAAAAAGCGACTCGGAATGCCCAATAAAAAGGGAGGAGTTTTCTGCCAATAAGTCTGCATATCTATCAAACAGTTCGCGCTGGGTATCTTTATTAAAATAAATAACAACATTACGACAAAACATAAAATCAAACGGCCCTTTAAAGGGCCAGTCATGTAACAAATTTAGCTGTTTAAAGGTAATCATGTTAATCAGGTTCTGATCCATTTTTACCATACCACTGAGTTTACCTTTGCCTTTCCTTACATAATTGCGTAAATGTTTTTTATCCAGACCGGTAACTCTATCTTCTTTGTAAACACCTTTAGAGGCTTTTTCTACCATATCAAAATCCAAATCCGAAGCGAGTATTTTTATATCCCAATCTGGCTTGTTTTTAAAATAGTCGAGAATTGTCATGGCAATAGAATAAGGCTCTTCACCGGACGAACATCCTGCTGACCATATCCGAATGCGTTTATTAGTTTTGTTTTTCTCTAACTCTGGTAAAACTGTTTTCGTTAAATATTCAAAATGATGAGGCTCACGAAAAAATGATGTCAAATTAGTGGTGATAGCATTGGTAAATGAAATCAATTCTGATTCATCACCGGTTTTAAGTAAGTCACAATACTCTGCAAAATCACTAACTTCGCACTGGCGAATTCGCCGGGCAATACGACTGTAAACCATCGTTCGTTTAATATCAGTTAATACTATACCGGTGCGATCCGCCACCAGATTTTGTATGAAACGAAAATCAGCATCAGTAAAAGGAAATTCCTTTTCTTCGAAGTTCACTCCGTTAGGGCTAGTGTGTACACTCAATGGATTGCCTTTTTGTTATCTTTAAACTTAACGAGTAAAGAACTTTAACTTCCCTTTCGTCACCTTCGAATGACAACTTTAAAACTCTTCCCACTCGTCATCATCATCCGCTACCGGTGTTGCTACACGTTTAGTTCGCTTCAGTGCCTTCTTTCTCTTGGGTGCTGACGTCTCTTCTTTCACAGCCAACGATTTTCTGCGTTTACGTTTTCTTACCACTTTTACCGGCTCAGGCTCTTCTTCACCCGGATCAAAGAATTCCATCAAATCGTTCATCTCTTTTGCTTCCTCATTCATCGACTCACTGGCAGCGGTCGCTTCTTCTACCAGTGCGGCATTTTGCTGGGTCATTTCGTCCATCTGGGTAATCGCTTTATTGACCTCTTCAATGCCTGCAGACTGTTCCTGAGCTGCAGCTGCGATTTCCGCAATAATGTCGCTGACTTTTTTTACGCCGTTAACAATTTCTTCCAGGGTTTTACCGGATTCATCAACCAGTTTAGAGCCTTCATCTACCCGCTCAACACTGTCATTAATCAGACCTTTAATTTCTTTTGCCGCTCCGGCTGAGCGTTGTGCAAGATTTCGAACTTCGGCGGCAACCACCGCAAAACCTTTACCCTGCTCACCAGCACGGGCAGCTTCCACAGCTGCATTCAGTGCGAGTAAATTTGTCTGGAATGCAATCTCATCAATCACGCCAATAATATCGGCAATTTTCTTACTACTGGTGTTAATTTCACCCATGGCATCCACGGCTTTCTGTACCACATCACCACCTTTTTCAGCCTGATCTCTGGCAGCGGATGCTATCTGATTAGCTTCACGCGCATTGTCCGCATTCTGTTTTACTGTAGAGGTCATCTGCTCCATGCTTGATGCGGTTTCTTCCAGACTCGATGCCTGCTCTTCTGTTCGCTGACTTAAATCTGCATTGCCCCGGGAAATTTCATCCGATGAGGTTAAGATACTTTCCGAACTATCCATAATCTGCTCAACCATTTCAGAAAGCACATTATTGGTTTCATTGATGGCATTGCGCAACTGGGCAAATTCTCCGGAGTACTCACCTTCCATTTCTTCGGTTAAGTCACCTTCTGATAATGCTTTAACCACGCGCTGTGCTTCCTGCAAAGGTTCAACCACTGCATCCATTAATTGATTAATGCCCTCACTCAGAACTTTCATAAACCCGGTGTAGTCTGATGCATCAATGCGTGTGTCTAACTGTCCCTTCACGGCCTTATCGATGAGCGACTGAATCTGATTTTCCGCATCTTTTTGTTCAGTAATATCACCCCACTCCACCATACTACCCATGAGGTTTCCCTCGTGGTCAATAATAGCCGTGGCATTTAGCGAAAAATCCAGACCTGCAACTTTAATATTAGATTTAAACGGCAGGTTAGCAGTATTACCTAATAATTGACGCTGATGCGCGGGATTTTTATGAAACTGATCAATGTTCTGACCAACCAGATTACTCGCATCAAAACCGGGGAACACGGCGCGTAAAGCTTCTGCCCGTCCCCCCATCATGTTAACGACTGAAGGGTTAGCGTAGGTAATATTTAAATCCGTATCACAAATCATTAAGTTGGCTTCAGCACCATCTACTGCCGATTGTAAGCGCGCCACTTCAATTTCTTTTTGTCTGATTTCGGTAACATCATTCCACTCAAGCGCATTGCCCACGTAGTTGCCCCGACTGTCCATCGTTGCAGTCACATTTAGTGAGAATTTTAAATCACCAATTTCGATGTCGGTATGAAAAGGCAGGTTATTGGGATCATCTAATAACTTGCGTTGGTGCGCAGGGTTTTTATGAAACATATCAATACACGAGCCAATAATTGCATTTGCATCAAATCCATGAAAAACTGCTGAAAATTGAACCTGGTATTTTTTCAATAACTTCATGGTTGCATCATTCACAAAGGTAACGATTAAATCACGGTCAACTAAAATAGTAGCCTGCATTGATGATAAAACTGCGCCTTCTAAGCGTTGACTTTTTTGTGATTCTTGTTTTTGCTTTGTAATATCGGTGGCAAATTTCATAACTTTAAAAGGCACACCGTTCACATCTTTAATTGGGTTGTAGGATGCTTGAATCCATACTTCCTTACCTCCTTTACCGATGCGCATGTATTCAGCCGCATCATATTCACCACGGCCTAGCTTTTGCCAAAACTGCGTGTACTCCATAGTGTTTTTAAGATTAGGCTCAACAAACATACTGTGATGCTTGCCTTTAATTTCGTCTAGCGTGTAACCCATTGCAGCGAGGAAATTTTCATTGGCTGTAATTACGCAGCCATCCATACTAAATTCAATCACACCCTGTGATTTATTTATAGCATCCATGGCTGAACGTAAGATTGATAGCTCTTCGTTGTTTGAATCATTCATTTCATTAGCTCCTTGAGGGGTGCATTTTATTTCATTCTGTTGTGTGCTGTTGTTTGTTATGTCAACTTTGTAGGCATCAAGCATGACCTTGGCGATAACATTTAATGCCTGGTCCCAGGCGGACTCAATCGTGTCCGTCCAGACATCACCGGCCATTTCCTTCATAACCTTTATCAGTGATTCGGCAACAATCGGATAATGTGCGGGCAAAACACCGTAACCCTGATGACGTTCGCCCATGGTAGTTAGTACTGGCGCCAGTGCTTCGGGATTACGTACGTTTTCCACCACCAACTTAAACGCCGCGAGTAATTTTTTTTGTTGTTCAGCTGGCGCTGTATTTTCAAACATGGGTTTTACCTGCGGTGCGCGCCGAAATAATTCCTCATAAAACCGCCGTACCAGTTCATCACCCCGGGGGGCTAATAAATTAAAACTGGTTTCCAACGTTGCCACATCTAGACCTAAAGGTGACACATAATTATCAAAACTCATTTCTTATCCTTATTTATTACTACGTAAAATATTACTTCTCTTTAGGAATGCACATAAATTTTTAACAAATATTATCAATTCAATTCCAGTATTTTATGCACCCCTAATGTCTTCGCCGACTGGGTTAATACTTCTGATGGCTCAAGCCAGTTAATCACTAAATTATTTTGATGCGCATAATTAAATAAGGCGCATAAGAGCTGTAACGCGGAACCATCGATACGCTCGACGTCGGAAGCGTCAATGTTAATTTCGTCATTGTCATTTACCAGCGTTAACATATCGTTTTTAAGCGCCTGCGATTTACTAATATCCTGAATGATATTTAATACCAAAACCGGATGTAAAAATTTAGGGGTAATTTCTTCGACTGACATTATTTTCTCTAGATTATCGTCCGCTGGTTTATCTTCATCTGGATCATCTTCATCTGGATCATCTTCATCTGGATCATCTTTGTCTGGATCATCTTCCTCTGGAATTTTCACCATTGGTTCTGCCTCCAGATGCGTTTCCTTTGTTTGCTCTTCATAAGCAGCGCACATGGTTTCAGCTGATGCAATTAACATTTCCAGCCATGCACTATTAATAGCTTTAGTCCAGGCGCGGCCAATTTTATTTTTGAAACTTGCCACCAGTAACTCAGCAACAATTGGGTAATGATCCGGCAAAGCACCATACGCCTGATGCCTTGCCCCCATTGAAAGCAATGTAGCTCTCAATGCATTCTCATCATGTAAATTATTTACCAGCAACTTAAGTGCTGCACTGAGTTTAATAGCCTGATCTCTGTCACTGGTATTTTCAAACAGAGGTTTAACCGCCGGATACAACTTAAACAACTCAGTATAAAAATCAAAAACCGCTTCATCTAGCACTTCTGATACCAGTTCATAGCCTTTTAATAATGCTGTTTCATCCAGGCTATGCTCTAATATTTCTATTACTACTTTTACTGGTTTTTTAGTTTTTTTCTCTATGTTTTTGTTTGCTGTATTATTTTCTACTGGTTTTTTTTTCGTCGTCTTTTTTTTATTAGCTTTCGTAGTTTTATTTCTGGTTTTATTTTCAACCTCATCATCGAGCCATGACAGGGGGTCAAAACCGATCATTGATTTTTTTTCACGTGCCATTAAAAAGTCCTTCCATTACTAAAATCTTTCGCCAGATCACGATAGTCATTTGCCCCGTTACAGCCTTTTTGATGCTCTTCCACGGTTAATCCAAAACTTGGACTTTCCGCAATCGCTGTAGTCTCGCGTATTGATGTTTTTAATACCTGGCCTGGAAAATAGGAAATCAATTTTTCTTTTACATCCTGCGCAAGGCGTCTGCGTGGGTGAAAACGGGTAACCACAAACCACTTTTTAATATCATGTTGTAGTCGCTTCTCAAAACCTTTTAATGTACCTAATAAATGCGACAGACCATGCAATGTTAAATAATCACCGGAAATGGGTATTAACACTTCATCGACTGCATACAGGGCACTAACAATTAAAAACCCTGATGATGGTGGACAGTCTATTAATATGTAGTCTTCATCCGACAACTGATCAAGCACCTTCTTTAAGCCTTTGGCTATTGATGATGAATCTTTATCAATATGTTCTGCCTGTCCTAAATTATTACCGCAGGGAATCAGGCGTAAATTTTTGCGGGTTTCTACAATGACATTTTCCAGCTTGTCATCATGTAATAACAAATCTTCTATTCCTAACTTTTCCTGCCAGTTCACACCCAGGCTAATAGTTAAGCTCCCCTGTGGGTCTAAATCTATTAATGTAACTTTGTTACCTTTTTTTGCCAACATGTATCCAAGGTTCACTGTTGTGGTGGTTTTACCGACACCACCCTTCTGGTTGATGACTGCAACCTTTCTGGTCATTCGTTATTTTCTTTATTAAAAGTAAAATTCATCTTCTGCTGACACTGCGTATTTTGTTTTTTATAACCACAGTTATTCAGCGATTTGATCAATGACTGCGAGCTCTGCAGCATTCAGCATATGATCTATATCCAGCACAATAATCATTTTTTTTTCTATCGTGGCGAGACCGGTTACAAATTCAGTATCAACCGCTGTACCAAAATCCGGTGATGCTTTTACATCATCAATCGGTACGTTATACACATCAGATACTGCATCTACCACAACCCCCATGGTTCTGTCTTCCTTGCCTTCATTCACTACATTTAAAACAATCACTACCGTAGTTGCATCGTATTCTTTCTTTTCCAGATTAAAGCGTAAACGCATATCAATAATCGGTACAATACTGCCACGAATATTTATAACACCACGTATATACTCAGGGGTGTTTGGAATATTGGTAACAGAATCCCAGCCTTTTATTTCCTGCACCCTTAAAATATCTACACCGTATTCCTCGCCTGCTAAAAAAAATGTTAACAGTTCCTTAAATTCTTTATTGGCTTCCTTCTGAGATATTTCGTCTGCAGATTTTGACATTATTTTCTCCTCAAGCGGCAATTCCGCCACCTTTAATTGGAACGACATTAGCCATATCTTTTTGATATAGTTCGATGAGTCCGGCAATATCTATAATGAGTGCAACAGTTCCGTCACCCAAAATGGTCGCTCCAGATAATCCTTCAATCTTTTTAAAATTAGTTTCTAAACTTTTTATAACCACCTGTTGCTGTCCGAGCAAATCATCCACATATATGGCAATTTTTTTGCCTTCGGCTTCTACCACAACTAACAGGCCATTTTCTAATTGTGTTGACACTGGCTCGATACCAAAAATCTGATATAAACGCACTATAGGTATGTATTCCTCACGCAGGCGATAAACTTCAGCATTTCCTGCAACTGCATTAATATTTTCCTGTTTCACCTGTAATGATTCGAGAATGGAAATAACCGGCAGGATATAAGTTTCATCCCCTATACCCACTAACTGACCGTCAAGTATGGCGAGGGTTAACGGCAGTCGAATCGTAAACACTGAACCTTCACCTGGTGTCGATTTAACCTCGACTGCTCCCCCCAGTTCGCGAATATTTCTGCGCACCACATCCATACCTACACCACGTCCAGATACATCGCTAACCACATCGGCGGTGGAAAATCCAGGACGGAATATCAGGTCGTAAATCTGCTCATCACTAAGACGTTCCTCATTACTAAGCAGGCCATTTTCTTTTGCCTTGTTAATTATTTTATCTTTATTAAGTCCAGCGCCATCGTCCTTAATTTGAATAACAATATTTCCACCCTGATGAAATGCGCTGAGTTCAATCACACCGGTTTCGGATTTTCCGGCTTTAATTCTTTCCTGCGGTGATTCGATACCATGGTCCAGGGAATTACGCACCAGATGTACCAGCGGATCACCAATTTTTTCGAGTACCGTTTTGTCCAGTTCGGTGGATTCACCGGTCATCACCAGTTCAATTTTTTTATCGAAGGTGGTGCTTAAATCATGAACCAGACGTGGAAAACGCTGAAAGGCAAAACTAATTGGCATCATGCGAATGCGCATAACACTTTCCTGTAATTCCCGGGTATGTCCTTCAAGTTGTGCCAGGCCATCTTTTAAACGTTCAATGGTGGTGGGATTAAAAACTTCTGCTTCACCAAAACGACTTAGCATAGACTGGGTAATAACCAACTCTCCCACCATATTTATCAAATCATCAACTTTGCTAATATTAACTCGAATGGAGGATGACTCTGCAGATTTAGCCGTGCGTCTTTCGGTTTTTCGTCTTTCAGGTTCAATTTTTCGACGGTTAATATCGCGGCGTTCGGGACCGACATAACTTTCTTCTTCCGCCAGCGATTCAATTTTTAAATCACATTCATCATCAACCCAGGCAAATACTTCGCGAATATCATTTTCACTAATTTCACCGCCAATTAAATTTATGCACCATGATTGATGACAATCTTCCGGGTCTAATTCACTTAACGGGGGCAAAGCATCATTATTGATGATCACTTCAGCATCTTCAGCCATTGAATTTAGCTCACGCAACAGGCGTACTGTATCGTTGCCTGTTTTCATTATGTCTATGTAGGGGCTGAAATGTACCCGCCAGCCTTTTCTGGCAACCGGTGAATTTTGAGTGTCATCTGTTGTTGATTGGGTATTTTCTTCGCCGAGAATACCTTTAATAGAAACTGTCATTTCAGCGACGCTGTCTACATCAATGTCAGAACCGTCGCGAATGGCATTAAGCATATTTCGCAACACATCGACACTGCCCAACAAAGTTTCAACGACAGGCTCACTCACCTGGCGCTCACCATTGCGCATCTGATCCAGCAGGGTTTCCATATCATGGGTGAACTCTGCAACAGCGCTAAAGCCAAAGGTCCCGCTGCCACCCTTAATTGAATGTGCAGACCGAAAAATAGTATTAATATTTTCTAAATCGACGTCACCTTGTTCAAGCTCTAAAAGGCCGGACTCCATAATATCTAGACCTTCAAAACTTTCCTCAAAAAAGGTTTCATGAAACTGCTCCAGATCAATTGACATTTTGTACTCCGCAAGTATTTTAACCCAATACTTTTTTAACCGTATTTAATAACTGATCCGGATTAAATGGCTTTACAATCCAGCCTGTGGCTCCCGCCGCTTTACCCTGAGCTTTTTTATCACCCGCCGATTCCGTCGTAAGCATTAACATGGGAGTAAACTTATAGTTGGCTTCACCACGTAAATTTTTTATAAAGGTAATACCATCCATTACTGGCATATTCACATCCGTAATAATTAAATCAAACTGCTGAGACTTAGCCTTATTCAGCGCTTCCTGACCATCTGCTGCTTCAGTCACCTGATA
>Ga0316205_10003380_pt1 | contig 15190 bp, 17 predicted proteins | sample 3monthpyrite_MG_FD_204941 | JGI IMG/M metagenome (GOLD analysis project Ga0316205, IMG submission 204941) | Microbial mat bacterial communities from mineral coupon in-situ incubated in ocean water Damariscotta River, Maine, United States -... | ecosystem: Environmental > Aquatic > Marine >... | reverse complement strand
CAGAATTCACACAACTACTTAGAGGAGGACCAAAAAACGAATTTATAGTTTCAGCAATCATTCACCAGATTGGAAGAGTCTGGAGTACAGGCGATAACTATCTGGTTACTTACTTCAAGCAAAGATAAGAGGAAATACCAATGAGTAAAAACCCAACAATATCAGCTCCACCCAGTCAAGGTGGAAACAATGGAAACATGGTTGATTTGTCAGGATTTATGTTTAATCCTGTGAATTCTACTATCGCCCTTATTCAATTAATAAAGAATCTTTTATTCAGCATTCTGCGAGCATCCTGTGTACCTGCTGAAATGATATTCAGAAGAAAATTCGGTGAGAGATATTTTAATCTCTGGCTATATATTGCCGGAACGACGTGGCTGTATATATTTGCAGTGGGAATAATAAATATTCCGGCAATGTTCGGTTTTGATACATCCGTAAAGATTCCCAATTATGTGATATTTATTTTTGTGTGGATAGTCTTCTTCTGGTCATTCCTGCGTGAATTATTCTTACGTAAGTTCAGAAAGATTGATGTAGATCTTCACACTCGATATGACGGTGATCCATTAAAGTTTCTGTATAAGCTTCCCTTTGCAAAAGACAGTAATGGGAAACCCACTCGTGGGAACCCGAAAGAATATTTTGTGAGACAGGTTTACGAGCCTCTGTTTTTATTACTGTCTGGAGTAATGACTTCGATCATATTAAACCCACAAACAGGGTCATGGTTAATCATTTCTGCTATCGCTATGGCACTCAAGGAATATGTAAAGTCTCAACATACCCGCAATATATTACTTGATCATATTGATGCTGAAATCACTTCTCAGAATATCAAGGCTGCACTTGCCGGAGATCCTCCTGCAAAGACCAAAGGAATCTACATTGCAGGACTGCCAAGTGATGGCAAACAACGTGAGCAGCTGAACGGCATTCTGAATAAAGATCAGGAAAGATTCACAGCGGTGTAATGGACTGTGCCTGTGATTCATTCGTTGAATCACAATGCACTGTTCGCACCATAATATTTATGGTTCTCACGCTCAAGGCTGATCGTACATCCTGTACTCAGCCAGATAGCAACAGTGAGTATTGATGAATCAAATCTACGGATAGATTTGATCTTTAGTCATGCAAAAGCATGTTAGGTGCAATGTGATTTTAAGGATTAAATCACAGGCACAATCGAGATTGGCACAATCAAACAAATAACGAGGTAATTATTATGAACTACAGAGATACATTAGACAGTCTTGAATATCCGGTAGATCGCGCACATGAAACCGCACAGGATATTCGTGAAATATTAAACGACGACTCAATCTTTGGTGAGCTTATTGCAAATAGTGTCGGTGAAGCAATTGCTCGAATGATTGATAAATCAGGTCTTGATAACTTCGTAAATGGAGGTATCGACAATGCTAAATCAATGGTCAATGACTCCTTACAGGGTGCCGTTCAAGGAGCAATAAAAAGCGATAAGTTCACTACCGAATTAGCAGAAGCTCTGGCAGTAAAAGAAGTGGGTCGTGATCTCGATGATTTCCATAAAAACGACAAGGAAATGGAGCCTTAACCATGTGGTTGATTTACGGGATTTTGTTCCACCATCTCGATGGTATTTAGGTGTGCATCTTGATGCAGAAATATTCTGTGAATTTTCTTTGGAGTGACAAATAGATGACCACCAAAAGACGGTAAAACAGGTCATTATTTCGCCATGGATTGGCATGTCATAAACCGCCTGTTGGTTGCTTTATATGGAGTTGTTACAACTGGCAATAGAAATTACAAGGCTGTATATCAGGATGATTCAGCCTCCTTCTGAACTGCGCGAAGCAGTGCAAAGGGAAGACGTCTGATAGAAATAAATTGTTAGCTTATAAGTAATAGCTTATCCAGTTGTTTAATTGTGTGTAAGAGGAGTAACTGAAGATGTTACGAGTTTATCAATCAAAAAATGCTGCTCAGGCAAAGAGCTATTTCAGTAGTGAGCTGACTCAGGCTGACTACTACTCCGAAGAACAGGAGATAGCTGGAAATTGGGGTGGAAAGTCTGCTGCCATGCTAGGTCTTTCAGGTGCTGTAAACAAGGAAGCATTTAACCAGTTAGTTGATAATATTAATCCTCTTACGGGTGAACGTCTTACCTCTCACAATAAGCAGAACAGAACCCCCGGATATGATTTAACTTTCAATGCCCCAAAATCATTGTCATTACTCTATGAAAGAAGCAAGGATGAACGACTGTTAAATGTCTTCCGTGATGCTGTAAATTCCACTATGGAAAGCATCGAAGAACACATGCACGCAAGAGTACGTAAGGGAGGTAAAAGCGAAGATAGAAAGACAGGTAATTTAGCTTACGCGGAGTTTGTACATTTTACTGCCAGACCTGTAAAGACAAAAGCTCCAGATCCGCATTTACATGCTCATTGCTACACCATGAATGTCACCCATGATGATCAGGAGAATCAGTGGAAGGCAGGTCAATTCAGACCAATTAAAACCGATGCTCCATATTATGAAGCAATGTTCCACTCTCACCTATCCAAATCTCTAACTGATATGGGATTAAATATAGAAAGAGATGGCAAGTTCTGGACGATAGAAGAAATTGATAAATCAACACTGGATAAATTTTCTAATCGTACAGAACAGATTGAAGAAGCAGCAAATAAAAAGAACATTTCCAACCCTGATATAAAGGCAGAACTTGGAGCAAAATTACGTATTTCAAAAGAAAAAGGAATGACTCGTGATGAGCTGCGTGAAAACTGGTGGGAACGTCTGGATGATCAGGAAAAGAACATACTCGATAACTTACTCACTAATGACGGTAATGATGGTGGTGATGGAAATAATATAACTGCACATGAGTGTGCTGATTATGCAATTAATCATCAGTTAGAGAGACAATCTGTTATCCCCCTCACCCGTCTTAAAGAAACTGCCTTACGATATGGTGTAGGACAGGTTAATCCAGAGCAGATAGAACAGGCATTTAATGCTCGTGATGATCTTATGGTAACCAGTAAACATGGACGTGAGATAGCAACCACTAAACAGATATGGCAAGAGGAACAGGACATAATAGGCTTTACTCTTAAAGGCTATGCAAGACACGCAAAACTTAACCATGATTATGAAATCGGAATGGTCACAGATCATTCTACAAATACACAGTTCGAGTTAGGTGATGAGCAGAAAAATGTCGTTGAGAATTTACTACAAAGTCGTGATCGAATCATGGCAGTACAAGGTAAGGCTGGCACAGGTAAAACCACTACCCTCGCAACATTAATTGACGGTATAGAGAAAAATGGATCATCTACTGTAGTTTTAGCCCCTACCGCAGATGCTGCTTACGATACTTTACGAACTGACGGAGAGAAATATAAAAGCGAGACAATGCAGGAAGCAAGTACGCTTGCCAGATTTGCCGTTGATGATCGTTTATGGAAGAAAGACGCGGTATTAATTGTAGATGAAGCAGGTCTTATGAGTGTGCGTGATATGCATATTTTATTTGCGATAGCCATTGAGAATAATAACCGCGTCATTCTCACCGGAGATACGGCTCAACATAACAGTGTAAACAGAGGTGATGCGTTCAGGCTACTACAGGAGAAAGCCAGTCTTGCACCTTTGGAATTGGAAGATATACGCAGACAAAAAGGAGAGTATAAGAAAGCTGTTAAAAAGATTGCCAAAGGCGATGTAATTAAAGGCTTCGACAAGCTTGATGATATGGGAAATATCAATGAGGAAGATGATGACGAAACACGTTACCGTTCTCTGGTCACTAATGCCATACGTAAAAAACTGAAAGATAACAAACATATCGGTACTAAAGAAACAAGCGTTTCAAAAGCAACGAACTTACATTTAACCGATGCTGAAAAGAGTGATTATCATTCTTATGAAAAAGGACAAATGATCCGCTTCCAGCAGAATGCCAAAGGGATTAAAAGGGGCGAACAATTTACCGTATCAGAGGTAAATAAAGATAATGTTCTGATAACAAATGAGGCAGGACAGGAACAGAATTTAAACCTTGATGAAGTGGGTAACCCCATTATTGGGCGTTTTAATATCTATAAACGTGAAGATATTTCTCTATCTTCAGGAGATCGGATACGTATTACCGAAGGCGGTAAGTCAAAGGATAATCGTCGTATAAATAATGGAGCTATCTATCAGGTTAAAAACATAAATAAAGAAGGAGATATTGTACTCGATAATGGTCGTATACTAGACCATAAAAAAGGTAACTATGATTACGGCTACGTTACAACTTCCTATGCTTCACAGGGAAAAACTGTTGATCATGTATTTATAGCCCAAAGCAGTGAAAATGGTGGAGCTAATAGTGCAGAACAATTCTATGTATCTGTATCGCGAGGCAAGCAGGCAATATCACTTTATACCGATGATAAAGCAGAGTTACGCCAGCAGATTGAGCGCAGTCATCAGAGACTGAGTGCTTCGGAATTATTTGAGAAACCCAAAGAACCAAAAGATTATTTTAATGGTGTGTCTGCTGCCGTTCGCTATATGGCAGAGAAATATCGTGTACAGAAAAACAGGCAGCTTGAGAAAGCAAATAATTCCCCTTCATGGCAGGAGAAAATCCGTCTTGAGAAGCAACAGGAACCGGATCTATCCATATGAAAACAATACAGGACGACAAGACAAGGCTGGATTTATTTAACAAGCCTCAGGTTAATGATAATCACCTACCCACTACATCTACCGATTATGAGAATAATGAAAACATTTTATATGAGATGAGTAATGGAGGAATAAAAGTATTTCCCAACTTTTGTATATCGGAAACAGATCTTGATGAAAAAGGAATTTTACGTGTATTTTACAGCAGAGGAACAATCATAATAAGAGGCCGTAATCTAAGCGAATTAGCAAAATTATATGCAGCGAAAAAGATAGCTGCTATTCGTGTTACACCTACAAATATAAACACTGAGAAGAATGAGAACCTCACTGGTGGGAGTTCATTTTCTATCGACAAAATAACATTCGAGGAGAATTAAATATGACGGACAATATAATCTATTTAAGCGATTACATAAAAGAGCCAAATAAAGACAAGAAAATCACTGTTAATACAGACAAACCTAATGCTGTAATGTTTACAACAGAAACTGATAGCTATTCATTTTTTTACAAACATTTACAACATGTCGGTATGAATAACAAAACAGGTGATATTGATATAAATTTCACCATTGGGAAAATTGTAATTAAGGGAAAAAATCTTGATCAGTTATTTATGAAATTACATCACCAAACAGTAAGTGATGTAAATATAAACAATGAAGGCATTGAAGATATACAAATCATACTCCATAGAGACTACCGTACACTAAAACATGAGGACTAAATCATGAAAGAACTATTTAACAAATCTAAAGAACAAGACAATATTTCCCCTATCTCTGAAAAGGAGAGCATGATTGCAAGCGAGCTTGAGAGCATGATCGAGATCATGAGTGATGATGAGGTTAAAAAGCTCATCTCCGACTGCAACAAACTCCTTAATAAACGTGAACGCCAGTATAAAAAACAAGTTCAGGCACAGATTAAGAAAATGGCTGTCGAGGCAGGTATTAAAGTTTCATTCGCTAACAAGCCTAAAAGTAAATCGGGGTAATCATGGAGAAATTATTACTCCAGATTCTGAATGAATTAAAGGCGCAGCGTGCTGCCGCCTCTGAACTATGGAACGTGGATGATATAGCCAGATATATACGCTTAAGCCGTTCCTCTATACAGTCACGGATTATATGCAGGAAGGATTTTCCACGGGCTGTAAGAATCCCAACTGACACAGGACTGGGCGGAAGGCGTTGGTATGCAGCAGAAGTTAAATACTGGATTTCAAAAAACAGAGAGCCGGCATTGTGATACCGCCTCTCTGTTTTTTACACTCTGTATAGAAGATACAAGCTATTTCAAGCATCAGAAATCACCTTTTCTTTTATAAGATTATCGTATATGGTTGTCTCCTAAGTGCCCATTGGGACATTTGTCTTGAGTTTTTATTATAGATTAGGAAGTGTATGGAACCAGAAATTTTACTTGCACAATTACGAGCTATAATCGAACGAACTCCTGACTTTGAACAATATTCACCAACGTCAAGAGAACATATGATGTGGCTTGGACAGGCTCATGCCCTTGTTTCTCGATGGAACAATATGGAAGCCATTAGTTTTAAAAGTTCTACAGATTTCCTCGCTATGGAAGCAACCCGTAGTAATAATGTTGCCACTATTATGGGAATTCTTCATCGTGCCCTTGCAGACTTAGAATTGAACGTTCCCGAAAAAGACAAAGTAGCTTTTGCCGCAGGTGAAGTTTATGACTTTTTTCGAGAACTTAATAAAGTAATTGAATCTGCTGATAAATCCATATTTATTGTAGATCCCTATTTAGACCACACAGTATTTGATCATTATTTAAATTCTAGGAAACCAGACGTAACTGTTAAATTATTGCTCAATAAAAATGCGGAGAGCGTTAAAGTAGCAGCAGATAAATATATTAAGCAGTTTGGTGAAATTCTCGAGTTACGAAAGAGTAGAAAAATTCATGATCGAGTTGTTTTTGTTGATGGTTATGTTTGTTGGGTTGTAGGGCAATCTCTTAAGGATGCCGCAAAAGCAAAGCCCACATATTTAACCCCTCTAGCGCCAGATATTGTGTCAGAAAAACTTCAAGACTATGAATCTATATGGACAGAATCGGAAGTTGTTTAACAATACACCCTATACATTAAATGGCTGCTATTGGCCCAGCCTAAACTAAAACATAGTCCTGACAGACACCAACTACCAAACCGGTAGCTGTCAGACTAAGTTGTGACTATTACATCTTGAATTAGTTAATATATTATTATGCCTTACATATTAAATAGTTTCCTTTTCAAGCTGCTTTAGAAGCACCAGACTCATCAACGCTGATTCATATAATTCATCAAACTCATCAGGATCAGCACTGCCGTTACTGACATTCTGTTTGTGAAGAGCAATGATGGTATCAAGCTGCTTTTCTGCTGCCCTGATTCTTACCTTCAAGAGATTAAATTCCAATATGTTGGATATAGCCATAATCTCTCACCCTAACCTATGGGCAATTTCTTCTGCCGTAGCATTGTAATAAATCATCAGAGAGCGTGGATCTCGATGACCGACCATACGGGCAAGATCGAGGACATCAAGCTTTCTGGCAAGACGTGTGAGAGCTTCATGCCTCGTATCATGGAAGGTTAAGGACTTTATACCCGCTAATGTAAGACAGCGACGGAATATCGTGGCTGAGGATTGCTGATTGGTATTAAAGACTTTCTCATTATCAGTATCTAAGAGGTTCAATAATCTCACTGCTTCGGTAGATAAAGGAACATCCCTACTCGTGCCATTCTTGGTATCAGGCAAACGTACAAAGCGTTTATCCAGATATACATCAAACCACTTCATAGACCATATCTCTCCCTGACGCATAGCAGTCTCCAGAGCAAACAGAAAGGCTATGGCGATTTCATGCCGTTGATTGGCAACAGTCTCACCATCAAAGAGTAAGGCATCCTCTATACGACTGATTTCTACCTCACTGATTCGACGATCACGGGGTTGTGGGTTCTTCGGACGTTTAATTCCACGTATGGGATTAATATCCGTCCAGTTCCATCTTATAGCCTGCTCAAAGACACTACTGAGTAAATTAAGATCACGATTAACACTACTGCTTTTAAGACTGGTTAGAGCTTCCTGTATCCAGTCATAGAAGTGAGATTGTGTAATATCTGCCAGAGGGATTATTGATAATGGGTGGCGCATGAATTTATTAAGACGGTTACGTTCTGTACGATAGCTTTTTTTGGAAGGTGATATTTCATCGCGATAGCGTTCAAATATATCGGATAATCTCTTACCACTGATCAGTGTATCAGAGGATAGTTCCTGCTCTGTCTCTACCGCCCAAGCCATAGCCTGTACTTTAGTAGTAAATGTTTTTGATTTGTACTGTCCGAGCTTACGGATTTCAGCAAGGAATTTTTTGCTTTTGAGCTTTCGTATAGTAGCCATTAGTGTCTCCGTTCGTAATTTCGTTCGTAATTTATTCGTAAAATTACGCGAAATATGATCTGTTATGGCTATATATGCTAAACCACAACACTAACGGATCAAGACTAAGCTATTGAATTGTATAATATAAAAAGATATAGCCGGATATGGCTATATCTCTTCATTGGGAAATGGTGCCCAGGGCCGGATACAGAATCTCCAATAGATTCAACAACATACATTATTTGATTCGCACATAATTCGCGTAATACCCTCTAAAGTGATCTGATCACCTTCGACATGGAAATTCTACCTGCCATGGACACCATATTCAAGATACGCCTGCCAGATAAGAAAAATAGCTAAAATGGGGAATCATCTCCCTGCTTTGAGACACCATCAAAAAAGGCGAGGTTTGATTTTTCATCAAAAAAACATTTTGCGGTAGCATCCTCTAGAAATACTTTTTTATCATCAATATTTAATAAACCTGCAATCCTACTCCTTTCTTGTTCTTTTGCCTCGTTTGCTGACTCACCTTCTTTAAAAGTTGGAGAAACCGTTAAAATCCTAGCATATTCATTTCTCATAACAGCCTGCGCAATGAGTTTGTTAATATAATCATCACTAAAGCTATAACCAACTGTTACAATAAACCTGAGTGGTTCTTGAAGCGAATACTTTCGGAACTCATGCACGTAGAACAAATATGGATCAATTGAACTAAGTTTTGCCGTTGTTCCAAAAATTAATTCTGAATGAGATTGAGGAGAATCACTCTTCTTTAATAAATTCCCAGACTTTACATCTCTAATCCAATCAATAGAGCCATGTAGTTTATATAGATAAATCTGAGCATTAGAGTTAGGATCATTATCAAATTTTGATGCTTCCCAACATCTAGCTTCATTAAAACCTAGTTCTAGAGGGATCTTTTTATTATCAAGAGCTCTCTCAACACACAGATCATAGTTCAATGTAAAAACTCTTAAAGCACTCCCAACTTCATTTGCAAAAGATGCCAAGTTGGAAAAATAATTTGATTCATCGTAACTTTCTATATTGATCCACTTGTAAAGCTGACTTCTTATAAGATCGTCCAATTTAGTAACTTTTTCAAAATCTTTACCTGCAACTTTTTGTAAATGAACATTCCAACTTCCTATAAATGGATAAAGTTTATTATTATGTTTCTGTTTGATTTCTGCAAGAACACTCAACAAATCTTCAATATTTACATCTTGTTCAGAAAACAAGCCTTCTAACCCTCTCTGATAAATGATAGAACTTTTCAAATAGTTATATAAATCCTTAAATTCTTTAAATTCTTCCCTTGAATCTATTTTTTTCTCTATATCATCAGTCATTGCTTTCGCATGCATAATACCGGCATCAACGCTTGCACCCGCCCCTAGAAGAAATATTATTGAGTCTTCTCTTATGGCCATTTTTCCTCCTATAAGAACCAAGGAGCCACAGACTCCGCCTTAACAATATCTAAGTCATCTACCCCATCAAGATGAGAAAATTCCTTCATAAAGTCTGCAATCAGTTTTGAGTAAAGGATAGAAATTGGCTGTGCTTTAGAATTAAAACCTCGCCAATTAGCACCTGTCAAATTTAGTATATCTTGAAGACAATCTTTCTTGCTGTCCCACGTTTCAGGAGGCTCAATAAAGTCAACTAAAAGAGGCTCTGATATCCTTTTGTGTAAAACCTCTTTACCGTACTGAAGACCTTCTGGCCAAATCAGAAACATATTGTGGGATAATTGAACCAAAGAGCTCTCATATGGAACTCTGGTATTGTGATCACTAAATCCCATAAATTTATGGAAAGTATTAATTCGTATAACAATTACTTCACATTTATTATCAGTATTGATTGAATTTACAACTTCCTTAATAGCCTCAACTTCCAATCTTTTGATTTTAAAAGGAAGGTGCAATACAAAAGATTTATAATGATTCCCTAATTCACTTAAAAGTATATCTCTAAGACTACTCTTGAAATCTGTCAGATAACTGCCTTCATTATTAGAAGAAGATAGTGGGCGTATATATTTAAAATCTCCACTTGAATCTAAACATACAGTATATGCAAACCATTTCTTAGTCTTACCATCTATTACTTCATGTGAACTACCTAATCCCAAAATTAAACATTCGGTTTTTGCTGGCTTAACCAGCCATGGTGCCCCCCCTAGCTTGCTAAATATTTGCAATCCAATATTTGACATAGACCATTTCAATAAGTCCTTTTTATAGAAGGTGTCCTCTGTTACAAACTGACAATACATTTTGTTTTCCAATGCAATTAATTTTACGTGTCCATATGCATCAAAAGAACTATTTTCTCCTTTGAAACCTTTAGGTAGGATTACTACCAACATAATCTTCTCATTAGAATGATTTTCTTTGTACGTACTTAAGAAATCTACGAATTTTCCTAGGTATACCTTTGAGAAATCATCTATTTCATAGTGATCCACTAAACTTTTATTTATCTCAATGTTAAACATTCTATCCAGCCCCGGGAATTGAGAAGGAAAGAGTTTTCCTGTTAGCCCCAAATAAACATCTCTTCCAAGAGAACGAGTACGTTCTGAAAACAAAAACAAATATCTCACTTTTTCAGGGATAGATCTGTATGGACCTGAGCTTTTTATTCCCATAAATTGGGACTGAGAAATTTGATTTTTTCCAACCATATAAGATTTTCTATCCAGTTCTCGAACATTCATTCGCTGAAGATCTATTCCAATAGAATATGATTTATCCTTACAAAATTCATGAAATGAAGAAATTATGAATTCACGTATAAGTGCTTCCTTATCCCTATACATAAAAGTATTAGGTTTCCCAGACTTATCTAGTGAAAGGCTTTCTATCTGAGCTTTTCGATTAAATCCTTCGGAGTCATTCAAATTAAACTTGCTTTGGAACAGGAACCCTATACATTTCTCAGACTTTAGAAAATACGGATGTATAATTATCTCCATAGTGCCTTTGCTTTTAATTTCTATATCAAAAACAACTTCTTTATATTTCGATTTTTCAGGAAAAGTAAAATTATAGGGATACCCTGATTCGTTAAGATCCTTTTTCAGACAGTTAAAAAGGTAAAATTCAGCTAAAGTACGATTCAGTAAATATGTACAACTGAACTCCTCAAATCCATTTTGTTGAATAAGTGATATATCGTATAACAACCATTCAACACTAGAGTCTGATGGTAATTTTGTTCTGTAAAGGATATCTTCTTTTCTCTCATTACCATCATCAACAAGTTTACGATATACTAAAAAATTTTGGTCTTGATTTAGAAGCGGCACAAAATTTAACTTGATTTTTTCCACTATAAGATAATCCCTAATATTGATTTAATAGTACAATTGCCATTACATTCTATAATGTCATACACCTATTACTATAAGTAGCAAAGATATATTTATTATTATTTCTAGCCCTACTCCCTCCACAGCTTAATATAGATCATCATTATTTGCGATCTGGTTCACATGAGACTTCTGGTAATTTTCAGCGTTGAAGCTGATATTCTGCCTGAATTTCTGCGATAATCACCAAAATCTTGGCATTATCAATCTCGGCTCAATGAAAAAGGATAATTTTCATGGCACTACTACCATCCGATGCTATTCGTGATACGCATCTAAAGTCACTACTGGACACTGTATTAGAAAACTCTAAAAAACAACTCACTCTTCTAAGAACACAATTAGAGGAAGATCCGAACAAGCTGGCAAAGAAAGAGCGTGAATTCATCTTCAAGGAATCCGCCAAACTGGAAAATATCGGTAATCTTCAAGTCAAACTCGATGAATACAGGGAAGCAAATAGCAAGTTAAAGGCCGGTCAGAAGGCAAAAGAGGCTCTTTCTACCAGTAACGGCGAGAAACTGGGCAATCATCTGCGTGCTATCGGACAATTCAAACCAAATAAACACTGGCACGCCCATCACATCGTATGCAGCCGACATGCCTCTCACGGGGCAGCAAGATTCAAGCTCTTTGCATATTTAGGTATAAATGACCCCTTCAATGGCTGCTGGCTACCACAGAAGCATAAATATGCTACAGGGACAGTGATGCCTCATGCTGTAGGCCATTCCTATGTACATACAAACAAATATGCTGATTGGGTACGACGTGAGATACGCCCATCAAACAGTAAGAACGACCTGATCATGAGACTTAGGGATATTAGATTAAAGTTGATTGATGCACGTAATATTCCTGATATCCTGACCGACAAGGGTAAACAGGATCTGAGAACCAGCAGTTAGGAATATATGGTAATGAGCATTTACAGAATAAGCAGTAATATTGATGATTATTTGTTCTTCACAATTGATGATCTTGATGTCTATGAGAAGATGGAAGATTTTGATATTGATGGATTTGGACAAAAGCTGGAATTCAAGTGGAAAGCACCGGCAGCAGAATTTATCCCTAGTGATTCAGGTTCAACCATTCTTCCAGATATTACACAATGGAATGATACAGATCTGATTATCTCGGGTAATGCCAGAGAGCTACTGGATAATATACTCAATGGTCTGGGTGAGTATTACCCACTATCAGGAGGATGTAAGGATTACTCTCTATTTAACCCTGTAACAAGAATGGGTAATGATATTATTGATCTTGATATGACCAAATCAGTCTATTTTGATGATGGAAGCTGGAATAGATTGGAAACTCTCGTCTTTAACGATAAGGCAGATACACTCGCACCTGCTTTATTTACCATAGAGATTGATAGAGGTGTAAATCTCTATTGCAGCGACAGTTTCAAAGATGATATTGAGAAAAGTGGTATGAAAGGACTTAAATTCGAGAAGATATAATAAATTATAGTAGCTCAGACTTAATCTGACAGTTCCTAGCTTTTTTAGGATAATTCTATACGCAAGGTCTTGCCTACAGCACGTGCAGCATTATCAAGTGTATGCAATGTAACGGAGGTATTGGCTGGGTCAAGCAGACGATCAAGTGCTGAACGACTGGTATCCATTAACTCAGCCATTTTCTTTTTGGAAATATGCTCTGCTTCCATTTTCTGAGAAATCTCCCACGCAATAACGCGCTTGATAGCAATAGTATTAACTTCTGCCAATTCTCCGGTTTCTTCCAGAAGATCATCAAGGGATGATCCGATATGTTGATTATGTTTAGCCATTATCTACCTCTTTTTTCCTTTTCTTAGCTAACTCCAAGTCTGGTTTAGGTGTTTTCTGCGTCTTCTTGATAAAACCATGTAGCAACACCATTTTTCCATCCTTAAAGCAAAACAGTACACGTGCAATGCGCTTATCATCAAGATTGGTTCTTACTTCATTTAGTCCATCGCCCATAGGACGACATACAGGCATACCGACAGGCCAACCAAACTCAACGGTCTGTATATCACCGCCAATAGCCTTTCTATCTTCTTTGCTACGCTCCAACAACCATTCACGTACAGGCTCATTGCCACTTACAGAACGATAGAAGACAGCAGGCACTTTCTTTCTGCTGTGATCAGTCATATATGAATGTACCAGAATTGGTACGTATTGTCAAGCCTATTATAGTTTCCCTGCCCCTCTCCTACTTCCCCTTGCTCCATTCTTTCCATAGAGGCTCTAATATCACTGAGTAATGGCAACCCAAGCCATTACTCAGCTTGAATATAGTCTCCAGACTCGCAGATTTGGCTCCACTTTCTATATCCTGATAAAAACGGGTCGATATGCCTGCTGTAGAGGCGAGACTATCCTGTGATAGACCGGCTTTCTCACGCTCGGATCGTATTATATTTGCAAATTCTGGGGCAAATTTCTGTTTCAAGCTGATAAAAACCTATTCTGCTACTTGTCTTCATCAGTTTAAGTAATGTAATATTCTTAACCACGATCTATAGATCGTGTTCTCACAAGAGAATTATAACACAGACCTTAAAAGGTACTTCCAAATGAACAAAAGCAAAGAACCGTTGAAAAAACGGTTCCTCGATGCTGTCAATTGCGGGGAACTGGGAACAATAGATGATTACGGAGTAATAGTTACCGTCAGGGAGTTCAAGAATTATTTCAGAGATATCAAAACAGATTATACAGGCTCGTTTCTGCCTGCTGCTTCCATAGAGGAAGGACAGACAAGTGCTACCCATACCAAATATCTCTTTCATATTAGAAAGGGTACTTACAGAGTGCATCCAGATGCTCTGAATGGAGATGCTTTAACAGACAAAACAATTATGGCTAAACATACAGGTTTCAGGTTCTAGAACCGAGGTTCTAGAACCAAGGTTCTGAACTTCTATTCTCGAACCGTGATTCTGAAAATAAGTTCAGGATCTGGAATCGAGATTCTAAAAAGAGGAAATAAAAATGAAAAAAGCAATTATAGGAATATTATTTATCACCACGTGGTTAAACATTACAGGCTGTGGTGGCGGTGGAAGTAGCGACCCTGATCCGGATCCAGATCCAAACGCAACAACATTCAAATTCTTCCCTGAAGGATTTTTTGTTGCAGGTTACAGAGAAGAGTTTGATTTTAATGGAACGAGAATTAATGCAGTAACAAATGATCAACTGGATATATTTACAAATAATCCCGTGATTGTTACACAGCCCGAAGGCGTATTTAATCTGACATCTGTAATTCCTGTACTCGATGTTGGAGAAATCTCTCTGGCCTTTGGAACAGTAACTACTCCTGTATCTGTAACGCAGCATTATACGATTGATAATAATGATCGCAGGCTTATTGGAGAAGTAGTTGTAATATTTGGTGTTACCACTACTACCACTCCTGTTACAACAAGCCCCATACCAGAGACGGTACAGATAGGTGATTCAGGTAATGTAGGTACATATCTGGATAATTTCGGCTCAAGACTTATTATCAGCTGGGATGTAGAAAAAACAGCTAATGATAATCAGGCACGTCTCACATGGACTACAAATATCGAGAATGCTGCAAGCAGCATTCAACTCTCGGAACGAGAGGATATATTTATTATTGATGTAAATGGAAATAGAGTTTCAAAGGAAATATATTTTGAATCATTTAACTTATCACCTGA
>Ga0316205_10003379_pt1 | contig 15193 bp, 12 predicted proteins | sample 3monthpyrite_MG_FD_204941 | JGI IMG/M metagenome (GOLD analysis project Ga0316205, IMG submission 204941) | Microbial mat bacterial communities from mineral coupon in-situ incubated in ocean water Damariscotta River, Maine, United States -... | ecosystem: Environmental > Aquatic > Marine >... | reverse complement strand
CTAAAGCACTGGCTGTAAATATTAAAGACTGTAAAAAATTTCGCCTTTCCATATCACTCACCTACGTCATGCTGCCTCTTATACTGTTTACCTAAATGACCTGGCCCCTGAAATTCAACATCACGTGTCGTTGTAACAAACGTCATTGCATCTGTAGGGCAGATAGCAATACAAGCCGAGCAGTTATTACACTCCATGCCAAAATCATCATGCAATGGATCAAGACCAAATTCACATATCGCATTGCATTTGGCACAATCATTACAGTTTTCAACAATGCGCCTGATACGAAATATTCTGAAACGACCTAACAACGAATACAGAGCACCGCCAGGACAAACGTAACGACAAAAACCTCGATGTGCCACCAGCAAATCAAATAACAATGTAATCACAAAAAAGGCGAGGCCTGCGCCGAAGCCACCCAATGCAATACCAAAATATAATTCACGGCCGATAATGGCCGGTGGATAAATGACGGAAATGAGAACCGAGCCACTAATTGCAGACAAAGCCAGACCAACTGCAAGCACCAGATATTTTAAACGTCGGTCAAACTTTCTATTACCGGCTTTAATGCCAAAACGATGAAGCCAGAGCGACAGGATTGTATTTAGTTCATATAAAAGAGTAGCGGGACAAATCCAGCCACAGAAAAAACGACCGAACAAAACAGTCGCTAACACTGGAACAAGCGCAGTCAGTATAAATGGCCAGTATAAAGTCAGACCTGATGCTATTTGCCCAATCACTGATAACGGATCAGAAATCTGATATCCAAAAAAATTACCCGACCAGGTAGTGCCTTTAATATTATCTAAACCATTTGCCGGATCACTGGTAAAAGGAGCTGTTAACATTTCCATAATGTCATACAAGCTTTTTTCACCAGGCTCTAATAAGTCATAGGAAAACGAGGCAACGAAAGTCTGATATACATGGATAAATGGCAACATAACCAGCATAAGAAACACTGTTAACAAAACCAGCCATCTCATTTTATTTAAATGACGCCAGAGGAAAAAAGGTTTTATTGCTTCAGACATATCAGGACACCGGATTTAAAATATGATCAGGAATAATTCGAATGGCTTGCGGAATCTGTATACAGGAACGCTCACATAAGCCACAGCCAACGCAGCCATCTAAGACGACCGGTTGTTCTAGTAATTGTGTTTTAATCGCAACATCTGCCAGCGGGCACGCTCGATAACAAACACCACAGGTTTTACCCTGATAAGATAAGCACAAGTTTTCATTAACACGCGCCTTGCCCATTCTGACATAACCAAGAATATCTTCAGCGGTTCTATCAAGCTCTTTAATCGCATCAGTCGGACAAACATCACCGCACTTCATACACAAAATACAGGCTTTGGCTCTGGGTGTTATGTAAGGTGTGTTAAGTGAATCTATACCATTCTCAAGATCAAAATATTCAATGCAACGATTCGGGCAAACTTCACCACATTGTCCACATCGGATACAGCGACTTTTAAACTCTTCTTCTTTTAATGAACCAGGCGGACGTAAATAACGCTGATTAGTCTGCGCAGAAAAAGCCGCCTCAGCCAGACCAGAACTCAGAGCCGTCGATGCAACAGCACCTGCAATTAATTCTTTTAAAAAATTTCGTCTATCCATTACTTCTCATCGCGTTTAATCTAATCATACGTCACGACATACCTGAACTTGTTAATACAGGTCAATGACGCAGCCTTCTAGTTCCTTACAAAAAACAATGTTTTTGTTTTTCTTAAACAATAACGGCACACAGAATACTGTGTGCCGTTATCACCTTTTTTAGAGACTTAACCACCAGTCCGCACTTTCCTATGCGGAAGTTTTATCTCTCAGAAACAACTACACCTTTTCAATTCGACAGGCCAGTTTCTTGAAATCCACCTGACCCGAGACCGGATCATAAGCACGACTTGATGTCGCATTTACCAGCCATTTGTTTTTCTTCGGATCAGCACTATCAGCAACAGACAAATTCCATGGACTGAACATATAACCCTCAGGTACCGAGTTACGCGCAGGTTTAACAATACTGTTTGTACCCACCTGTGCCCTCGCCTGATACTCGCCTCGACGTGTAATCAGTTTCACCTGATCACCATCTTTAATACCCAGTTTCTTCGCATCATTCTCATGCATTTCAACATATTGCTCTGGCACCAGACGACGAGTAGTCGGACTACGATTCGATTTCGCCGTATGGAAATGCTCATAGACCACACCTAAACCTAACCAGAATGGATATTTACCTTTAGGCACATCATTCCATTTTCTATTTCGGTACTTCTCATCTGGAATATCAGGTGTTAATCCCATGTCACGAGCCTGCACCAGCAGCTTTTTATTATCGATACAGAAGAAGTCTTTCTTCACACCAAAGTCCATCAGCTTCTTAGTGATTTCTGTGCGACGACTGTAATCCTGCTTACAAATCTTCATGTTCACTTTGCCATCTTTGGTTCGGAAGTAACCATAAGGTTTATTTTCCCACTTACCTTCCTGACCCATATAACGACGTTTTGCACCACCTTCTTTAGCAATGGTATAGGTTGGCGCAGGCCACTGAATACCACGGTGATCAATCAACTGTTGATACAAACCAATGCCATCCACTTTTTCAACTTCCAGCATACCGGTAAGATCAGCATCGGTTCCTTTTGAGGCTTCTATTACTGAACGGAAAATCGCTTCCGCATCATAGTAACCTTTTTCATTTTTGCCCCATGGGAATATCTTGTCGACATTTTTCATGCCGAGCAGATGAGCAATTTCTTTACCTTTGTCGATAACCATATCCAGATCAGGACGACAACCAGGAGGCGGTGTACCACCGGCCTGAACAATATTAATGCGACGTTCCGAACTGATATAAACACCGTCCACTTCACCCCAGGTTGCTGCAGGGAAAATAACATCGGCGAATAAATTATTCGGTGCATGTCGATAAATTTCCTGCACCACATTAAAGGTGTTCATCAAACCGGGACGAACCAGATTATGCTGATCAGGTAAATCAATATGCGTTGCATACACCAGGAACATGGCTTTAAGGTCACCTTTAACAGCGCGCTCCATCATGCCGATAGCCATACCACTGTTATCACCTTTCAGTGCAGTTTCCAGATTTAACTCAGGAACACCCCAGTGCTTCGCCATATGCTTTCTGGCTTTTTTGCTTTTCAGCGGCTGATTAAATGGCAGACGTGCAGTCAGACCACCCGTGAATCGTTCACCCATTGCATTTGGCTGACCCGTCATTGAGAAAGGACCACAACCCGGTTTCGCCAGGTTACCGGTAAGCGTTAACAGATTGATGATTGATATAACGTTATGCTGACCATGAATGTGCTGGTTATAACCAATACCCCACATGATGATTACGCCACCATGACCATCACCACCATGACTCATCTTGCTGCGTTTTAAACGCTTGCGGGTCGCATCTGCAAACATGCCTGCCACTCTGCGAATCATTGCCGGTGTCACTTTGTCACTACCCATACGATCCTGAACCTGTTCAGGACTGTAATTTTTCTTCACTTCTTTGACGTATTTTTCCCAACCATTCGCATGCTTTTTAACAAAATCCCAGTCGATAATATCTTCGTGATCTTTTAATAAAACATGAGCCAGTGAATTTAAGAAACTGATATCGCCATTTAGAATTGGTACATGCACATTGTTCTTTTTATTGATGTCGTCATAACCCTGACTTGAACCGGTATAACGAGGATCAACAATAACAGTTGGAATATCTTTTTTCTTTTTGTGATCAGCAATACGCCAGTAAATAATCGGATGCGCTTCACGAGGGTTATGACCGAAGTGCATAATCATGTCAGCTAATTCAATATCTTCATAAGCCAGCGGCGGGGTATCAGAACCTAAAGTTGCAAAGTAACCGGTTACTGCAGAAGTCATACACATACGCGCATTGGCTTCGATGGTATTGGAACCCATGATGCCTTTCATGAATAAGTTTTCGAGATACTGGCCTTCCATTGTTAACTGACCAGAACCATATAAACCTATTGAGTTACCGCCGTATTTTTTAACAAAGTGCGCCACTTTACGTGCCACCATGTCAGAAGCATCGTGATATGGCACACGTACAAACAAATCTTCATCAAATGCGTTTTTTGTTTTACTGGTGAACTCCATATCACCATGATTGGGTTTATTCCACTCAGCCCATACATCTTTACGCACGTAAGAATCACCTTCCATACGATCTACATATATTGGTTCAGCCGCCGTCAGACCTTTAATACATTGCAGGCCATAATTGGTTGGGTGATCTTTGTCCGGGCGCATTGAAACTATTTTACCGTTCTCGGAAATAATAACCGTGCCGCAACCCACACCACAATACGGACATTGTGCTAAAGCCGTTGTACGTTTTGTTGAAGAAGTATTATTTGGTGCAGCCTCCAGTTCCGGATTGTCCCCAACAAATAAACCGGCACCTGCTGCAGAACCAGTTATGAATGCACTATTTTTTAAAAAGTCGCGTCGATTTGCATCTTTTATACGTTTCATATTTTTATACCTATTTAATCTCTATTTAAGCCTCTAAACTGTTCCATGAGACTTACAAAAATTTTCTTAAATACTCAGCGGATAACCGAAAATCATCTGCCCCGGTCATTACCTTTATCAAGCGTTCTCATATAGGCAATAATGTCTTCAATTTCTTCTGGTTTTAAGTTCACCAGTCCTTCCGGACCGGTAAAACCTAACATGCGAGTATTAGAACGACCGTGTTTAACCGTCTCACGAATAAAGCCATCAGATACTTTTCTTAAAAAATCTTTATTACCAATGGCGGTACCCACAACACCATTTGCATAGCCTTTACCTTCCTCACCATGGCAAGTTACACAAATTTGGTTAAACCAGAACTGACCCTGACGCGCATCTCCATAAGAAGGCGCTTGTGCATTAACAGCTTTTGAACGATTAGGTGTTGTTTCATATGTTCTGAGATAAGCGACAATAGCCTTGATACCTTTTTTACCCAGATGAGCAAATGGCGGCATTCCAGTTCCGGTGCGACCATCTCTGATTGTCGACATAAAGAACTTGTCTGAAGCCAGGCTTAATAATTCTTTATTGGTTAACGAGGGAGCAAAACCTGCTTTACCGATTGCATCCGCCTGATGACAATAAATACAGTTTTGCTCATAAATACGTTTACCTTCTGCAGCCAGTTTTGAGGCCGCCAGTCCTGTTGAGCCAATAGTAAGCAGGGTTAAACCAACCACCCCTTTTATTAAACTTTGTCGCTTCATACCTTTTCCCCTGGCCATTGTTTTCATATTCTTTATATGTCTGAACAATACGCCTCTATAAAGGGTGTAAATTGATTTAGATCATCTAGTGCGACAAACTGACGCAGCTAAAAATTTAAAAGCACCACTAAACTACTACTAAAGTAGTAATTATTGACTTGCATATATGTCGTTGATTACATTAGTTAATTAAGAAAAAATACAAGAAAAAAACACACAGCCTAAGGCGCAGATATTCATAAGTAGTAATTTCAACTCGCTGATCTCAAACCGCTTTCTGAAACCAACACTGGAGTGATGCCATATATAAATGCATAATGAATATTATGCATTTACGTTTTCGTGATTCACTATTAATGAGCATGGGTATTGTTATGTCAGCAATTACTCTGCTCGCCTTTGCCAGTATGACCGCTTCTATTTTTATTACCGATACAACACAAGGGCTGGCCACTGCCATTAACGAATCGGGCGCCTTACGTATGCGCTCCTACCGTATTGCCAGCAACCTGATACACTACACGCCAGATGACAAACAACACTGGCAAAAAACATTTAAACTCATCACTGAATTTGAAAATCATTTATACAGCAGCAACCTCAGCAACGTCTTACCCGATAACAACAAAAACAAAATCACATTCGCCTACAGCAAAATTAAAGCTCAGTGGCAAAATGATATAAAACCACTTTTTAATATTTATCTTGATGGCATTGTTGGTGAATTACCCGGCACCAACGACGGGCTTGATATGTCAATCAGTGAGGATGCCGTTGACAACTTACGCAATCGTTACTTACTGGTCGTGCCGGATTTTGTAAATAATATAGACCATCTTGTTACACTACTTGAAGAAAATGCAGAAACAAAAATACATGGACTACACAACTTCCAGTTAATTGCTATTATTTTAACCATCATCTTAACGATCACCGCGCTTATTATTATCTACAAGCGAATTCAAATTCCTCTAAAACAATTACTAACGGGCGCGAAACGCGTCAGTCAACGCGACTTTTCTTTTGCCATTAAGTACACCGGCAATGATGAACTAGGCCAGCTAGGTTCTGCATTTAATGCCATGGCAGAAGACCTTTCAAAAATATATGAGGAACTTGAGGAACGTATACAGAAAAAAACGATCGACCTTGAACAAAGCAATCATTCCTTACAGTTACTGTATAAAACCGTTAATTGTTTAAATGAAGCAGAATCACCTCACCTGACCTACACCACTATACTGCAAGACATAGAAAAAACGCCCGGCATTGGTAAAGCTGCCATCTGTCTCAACGACAACAAAATTGAAAACACCCATATGCTGGCATCAATACTCTACAGCAATGACGGCAGCAGTAAGCGATGCGCAGAGCCTGACTGCAGTAAATGCCTTAGCGAAAATAAAACACTCATAAAAACGATAAGCGACAACAACAATCAAACTAAAACTATTATCGCCATACCTATCAGCGATCAGAACATTCAGCACGGCATGCTGATTATTGAGCCAGATGATGGCACAACCATCGAAACCTGGTTACTACAGTTACTTGAAACAATAGCCAGCCATATTGGAATAGCAATAAAGCTTTCTCAACAGTCCACCGCTTCTCGCCGCCTGATATTAATTGAAGAACGCGGCGCCATCGCAAGAGAACTACACGACTCTCTGGCACAGTCTTTAACTTATATGAAAATACAATTGAGCAGACTACAAGCCATTGCTCATAAAAATAATGCCGAATCAGAAGAAATAGATATCATTGCTGAAATGCGCGATGGATTAAATAGCGCATACAGAGAACTAAGAGAATTACTAACTACTTTTCGTTTAAAAATAGACGGCAAAGATTTCAACGACGCATTAATAAAAACTGTGCTCGAATTTAATGACCGCAGTGAAACACAAATAACGTTTAGCAATCAGATTGCCTATTGTAATCTAACACCAAATGAAGAAATACATATCCTGCAGTTAATCCGAGAAGCACTATCAAATACAGTACAACATGCTCAAGCCACTTCATCGACTGTAAGCATCCAACACACAGCTGATGAAGATATAAAAATCATTATCTCGGACAATGGCATAGGTATTGATAGCAGCCTCTCAAAAACTCATCACTACGGCCTTAATATAATGAAGGAACGCGCCAAAACTCTGGACGGTGTACTCAAAATCACAAATAATTCAGAAGGCGGCACACAAGTTATGTTAGTTTTTACACCAACGAATGCTGCTGAGCCTGTTCACCTTAATATAATAAATGAGTAAATTTTAGTGTATTCAATCCTTGTTATCGACGACCACCCCTTAATCCGCAGAGGCATTAAAGATCTGGTCGCTATGGATGACTCTTTTGAGGTTATCGGCGAGGCCGACAACGGCGCCAGCGGACTAGAGCTTGCCAGAGAATTGCAGCCCGACATTATTCTGCTTGATTTTAATATGGATAAAATGAATGGACTGGAAACCTTAGAAGCAATGAAAAAGGCAGAACTTGATTGCCGAATAATTATCCTGACAGTATCAGACAATGAAAAAAATATTGTGTCTACTCTACGTGCCGGCGCTGACGGTTACATACTAAAAGACATGGAGCCTGAAGACATGCTAAAAAGTCTGCATCAGGTAATTGACGGACATATTGTTTTAAGTAAAAAAGTTTCAGAACTTATCGTCCGTGGTTTGCATGAAGAGTCGCGTAAAGAGTCACGTAATAACGCCGAACTTACCCACCGTGAAAAAGAGACCTTGCAACTTATCTCAAAAGGAATGAGCAATAAAGAAATTGCACGCAAACTGGGCATTGTCGAAACCACGGTTAAGGTACATGTTAAAAACCTGCTTAAAAAACTCAACCTCAGAAGTCGGGTAGAAGCCGCCGTCTGGGCAGTGGAACAAAGCAAAAACAAAACAAATTAAGCCTGAAGAATAACTGCCAGAGATTGTAGATATTACCTAAATATGTCTCAAACTGACGTATAGTTGCCAAGTCAGCTATTGACCCATAGCAGACAATCATAAAAAGTAATTATCATCGCTTCCACTTCTCTAAAAACTCTAAAAATACTTTTAGTTTAGAAGGAATCCAGTGACGACTAGGGTAGACAGCAAACAGTGTCATTAATTGTAAATTAGATTCCGGTACTATCTGCTTAAGCTTATTCGCTGTTACTTCATCTTGCACAACTTCAACAGGTAATATACTTATCCCAAGCCCTGCCATGGCTGCCTCCTTACATGTCAGGATGTCGTTTATTTTTAAATTTCCATTTATATGCTCAATATTATCGGCGTTGAAAAATCTATCAAACTGGAATACTGATTCATGCTCTTTAGAAAAAATGATAAACGGATAGTGTTGTAAATCAGAGAGATTATGTGGTTCTCCATGCTCACTTAAAAAATCTGGTGAAGCAAACATGGCCATTTGAATATCAAACAGTTTCTTACCAACAAGGTTTGAGTCTTTTAAGGTGCCAGGGCCGATACGTAATGCGAGATCAAAACGTTCGGCAATAAGATTTACTTCGCGGTCAATGACACATAAATCGATTTTTACATTGGGATAAGCCAGCATGAAGGGCTTGATGAGTTGCTGAACCAGTAACTGGCCAAAATCCATTGGCACGCTTATGCGTAACACACCTTGCGGCTGGTTGGTAAATGTTTCCGCAAAGTGATCTGCTTCGCTGGCGCTTTCCACCATTTGCCGACAAAACTGATAATAGCCTTGCCCGGCTTCGGTGAGGGTAACCAGGCGAGTCGTGCGATTCAATAGGCGCGTCCCCAGACGCTTTTCAAGCTGTGAGACCTTAGTGCTGACTGTCGATTTTTCCATCCCCAGTTCTTGCGCAGCTTTTGTAAAGCTTTGATTTTCAGCGACTTTTGCGAATACAAGGAGTTGATTTAAGTCCATAAATTGAGCCATTGTTCGTTTTACAGAACAGTCTATTATTATTTAGACCTATTATCAATTTAATATAAACAGTGCATTCTATAGCCATGTTCCATCTGGAAATGAATGAAACACAAATACTTTAACTAGGAGAATTCAATGAAGAACTCAATTTTTAAAACTGCTTTTAGTGCTACTGCTATTGTCATCGCTTTAAACGCAACCTCTGTTTCAGCGGAAGTCGCGACAGCAGGTTCCTACAAGATCGATCCAGCACATACCAACGTGCAATTTTCTGTAAGCCACCTTGGCACCAGCAATCTTATCGGTCGCTTTAATAAAGTGGCAGGTGACATTAGCCTTAAGTCTAATGGTAACTCAACGGTTGAGGTCACAATACAAACCAACAGCGTCGATTCTAATCATCAGAAACGCGACAAACATTTACGTAGTCCAGACTTTTTTAATGCGAAGCAGTATCCGGTAATGAAATTTGTTTCGAATAAGGTGAGCAATAACAACAAGGGTGAGCCTGTTAGCGTAACAGGAAAATTAAGCCTGCATGGCGTAACAAAAAATATCACGCTAGCGGTAACACCGGTTGGTGCTGGTAAAGATCCATGGGGTGGTTATCGCGCTGGTTACGATGCCACAACAACCATTAAGCGTTCTGAGTTTGGCATGAACTTTATGCCTGGTGGCATTGGTGATGACATCAGTATCACCTTGAACATAGAAGCGATTAAACAATAAAAGAATCGGCTACGGTCCAGTCATTAAACTGGACCTTGCCTGTCTTGTTTTTAATTAAGGGATAAAATATGGAAACACTCATTCAAATGATATTACCCAGTGTGGTTTTACCTTTGTTGCTATCCGCTTTGCTTTGGTGGGTTTCTAGATTTTATTCCGTTACATTATGGCTACTGCCGCTGATCTGGCTGCCCTCGTTAGTATGGTTAATAGGCTGGCCAGCTTTTTTACCTTCTGAGGCAAATGAATGGTTAATGTGGTTAGTTATTATCGCAACCTTAATTAACTTCACGTTCAAATTAAAACCGCGGGCACTTGTTGCAACGCACACTCTTCTTCTGGTCTTCACATTAATTGCGATTGCATGGCCAGTAATAAAATATCAGTTTGATGTGATGATGGTTATCGAAATGATCGTCGTCACTATTGTTGCTTTTGTGTTGTATCGATTTTCTGTCATCGATCGGGCAACAACGCCTTCGTTATCAATGGCAATCAGTAGTGGAGGCATGGGAATAGTCATCGCCCTTGGAGGCAGTTTATTGATTGGTCAACTAGCCGGTTCTTTAGCCTCTGTACTTGCTGTGTTTGCAATGGTTGAGGTCATTCGAAAACGGCAACAACCCTCGCTCAGTGCATTGAACCTAATCCCTGTCATGCAAATATACCTGGCCATTCTAGTGATTGCCTGTATCTTTGCTGAGATTCCATTGGGGCCATCGGCTTTATTGTTAGTCGCGCCACTTGCAGGACTCATCCCAGCAACACGTTATGCATCAGCATTTAGTGCTGTGAGTGTTATTACTGCAATTAGCTGGTTACTGCTAACAGCGGATTCATCCAGTTATTATTAAGAATATTGAGAGAAAGTTCATGACTATGATCCAAGATCAAACAATGCCAACGCTCTTTGTTAGTCATGGTAGTCCTACGCTAGCGCTTGATGCTGAGAAAGGAAATGACTACAAACAGTGGAGTTATATGCTACCCAAACCCAAAGCGATACTGGTATTTTCTGCGCACTGGGAAAGTGAGCAACTGGCATTTGGTGAAACCACTAGACACAATGAACTTGTTTATGATTTTTATGGTTTCCCTGAGCTACTTTATAAACTTGAGTATCCTGCGCCCGGTTCGAAATGGTTAGTAGACCAAGTACAAAATTTGCTTGATGACAAGGCAACATTACCAGTCACTAAAAGAGGATTAGACCATGGCGTTTGGGTGCCGTTTCTTCACCTCTGGCCCAAAGCAGATATTCCTGTTTTGCAAATGAGTATACCAAAAAAGATGTCAAACGCTGAGCTCTACGAACTTGGTGAAAAACTTGCACCGTTAAGAGAGCAGGGTGTTCTTATTGTTGGCAGTGGAAGCATCACACACAATCTCAAGACGTGGTTTACACAACATCATGAAAAGCCTGTAGAGTGGGCAAAAGCATTTGATGATTGGACAAAGGATATTTTATTAAGCCGAAATAAAGAAAGCTTACTGAATTGGGAAACACAAGCACCTAACGCGAAACAGAATCACCCAACATCTGAACATTTTCGTCCGTTACTAATCATTGCCGGTGCAGCCAATATGCAAAAGGTTAGATTTCCTATTGAAGGTTTTGATGCAGGAATCTTAAGTAATCGTTCAGTACAGTTTTGTTAAATTATTGCTGGTTTAAAACTAGCTTCAAGCTCTGATAGCTGTAAGGGTTTTTTTATTGTTAGTTAGCTTGTATGTCTGCTTCTTTGTTTGAAAAGGTTATGATGATTAATGCAGTGTAATGACTACTAAAAGGTGACTGCAGATATTCATGTTAAAATTTGAATGGCAGCTTTCGGCCAGAAGCGAAGTGTTTGATCTCTTTTAGAGTGACTGCTTTTAGTTATCAAGCATCTATTCCTGTAGATGCTTGCTTGAGAGAGCTTAAACTTCAGTTTGCTCAGCCATTTCAAGAGCGTCATCTACTTCAATACCTAAATATCTAACTGTACTTTCTAACTTGGTGTGTCCAAGCAGTAACTGAATAGCTCTCAGGTTCTTTGTGCGTTTATAAATTAATGAGACTTTAGTTCTGCGTAAAGAATGAGTGCCGTAATCACTTGGGTCTAAACCAATACTCGAAACCCAATGATTGACAATCCTAGAATATTGCCGAGTTGATAAATGAGATGAATCATGTAATCTACTTTGAAATAGATATTCATTACTTGTTAAACGACCTAACTCAATCCATTTAATAATTGCTTTACGAGTATTCTCTGTAATCTCAAATTGAACAGGCTTTTTTGTTTTCTGTTGCATGATCATGGCACGCTTTAAAATGTGTGTACCATGAGAAATATCCCTTAGTTTCAATTTAACAAGGTCACAAGCCCGTAATTTACTGTCTATGGCTAGGTTAAATAAAGCAAGTTCACGAACATTGTTAGAGTCCTGAAGTCTTATTCGAATTGACCATACATCTTTAAGCGTGAAAGGCTGCTTTTGTCCAATAAGTTTGCCTTTATTCCAAGGGGTATGCTTGATAAAGTTATGAGTAGAATTTTGCATGAGGAGAACTCCTTACTGCGTGAATGGAACTATAAGTATTGCCTGTATGTGATAGACAGTAAACTGAATAAATAGAAGTAAGACTTCTCTGTTGGAGTAATTGAGGTAAATAGTGCTCTATAGTGCTGAGGATATATAGCGGTCATCCTGGAGCTTTGATATAGGGGGCATATATTGACCCTTAGCCGCCATTGATGAATGGCTAATACTCGGACTGTTCTTTGACCCTAGCAGTCGTTCGATATGTCATGACTAATACAAGTATTAGCCAGTAGTTGTGTAAAAAAACTACTGGTATAGTGCCTGTATACATCCTTAAGTAGACACCCCCATCCCCTACTAAAAATGAATATTAACGATATATTAATATATCGTTAATTGCTAATTGCTAATTGCTAATTGTTAATTGTTAATTGTTAATTGTTAATAAAGTGTGAATTTCTTGAATATAATTTTAAGGTAATGAACATGATGCCTGTAATTAGGCTATAACTTTTAAGATATATATTATTCTTCTTATTCATGAGAGATTGATAATTTTAAAATTTTGGGGACTACATGCTTACTATTAAAAATAAGTTTATTTTTGCCGGTATCGTGGCATGTCTTTCTATGTTCGGAATGTTGGCTCTTGGCCAATATACAACTCACAAACTTAAAGTGTTTGATGCCGTCAGTTTTGAGGTTAGTCAAGTCGAAAGTGGTATGTTGATGCAGCGTCGTAATGAAAAAGATTTTCTTGCGCGCAATGATTTGAAATACAAAAAAAAGTTTGAGAAAAATTTTGCAATTCTTGACAAAAGAGTGAACTCTTTAGAAGAGGCTGTGGACTCAGCTGGTTTAGATACAACACAAATATCCACACTAGAAAAAACCTTTGTAAACTACAAGAATAGTTTTCTTAAATTGACTGCAATACAGCAAAAAATTGGTTTGCACTCAAAAGATGGTCTTTATGGTTCACTACGTAACGCTGTTCACCAAGCAGAAACAGAAATCAAAGCATTAGATGACCATCAACTTCGTGCAGATATGCTGCAACTACGTCGCAATGAAAAAGATTTCATGTTACGTCTGAACTTGAAATATCTTGCAAAATTTAATAAAAATATTGATTCATTTATACAACATCTGTCTCAAAGTGAGCATTCTGCTGCTAGCAAAGACAAGATTCAAGGTCTGATGCAACTGTATCAAAGCGGTTTCGCAGAGTTAGTCAAAAACGCTCAACTCAAGGGGCTTAATAGTAAGCAAGGTGTTTTGGGAGACATGCGTTCTTCGGTGCATGAAACAGAAGCCCTTCTTAAACAAATATCTCAAACAATGAATACAACGATTGAAGAAGAAGTTGGTAGTCTGGATACCTTTGAGCTAATAACTAGTGCAATTGGTTTTGTTCTTGCAATGTTAGTTTTAGCGACATTAGCTTGGCTTGCGATTGGAATCCTTCGACCAATGCGTGACCTAGCCGATACAATGACACAAGCCGCTAATGAAAATGATCTAACCCTACGAATGACAATTAAAACTCAAGATGAGATTGGTGAAACGAGCCAGGCTTTCAACAGTATGTTAGAAAAATTTCAAGCGAGCATCGGCCAGGTTAATGGATCATCTACACAAATAGCCGCTGCTTCTGAAGAGATGTCTGCTATAACGCTACAAACAACTCAAGGTGTACAGGAACAGCAATCACAGACTGATCAACTTGCTACAGCAATGAATCAGATGACTGCCACTGTACAAGAAGTCGCTCGAAATGCTGCGGAAGCAGCCAATGGTGCTGCACAAGCTACAACTGAATCAGATACGGGTCGTCAGATTGTGAATACCACAACAGAGATTATTAACTCACTCTCTGAAAGTATTGGTAAAGCATCTTCTGCGATACAGAAAGTAGAAGGTGATAGTGAGCAAGTTGGTACAGTTTTGGAAGTCATCCGTGGTATTGCCGAACAAACTAATCTATTAGCATTGAACGCGGCCATCGAAGCTGCACGCGCAGGTGAACAAGGTCGTGGATTTGCCGTTGTTGCCGACGAGGTAAGGACATTAGCAAGTCGTACTCAGGAAGCTACTCAAGAAATTCAACAGATGATAGAGTCACTACAAACTGGTGCGCATGAAGCGGTACAATTAATGGGTAAAAGCAGTGAGTTTTCACAGAATGGTGTTGAACAAACTTTAAAAGCAGGTGATGCATTAAAAGGTATTGTAAATGCTGTGTCGAATATTAATGATATGAACATGCAGATCGCGACTGCCGCTGAAGAGCAGGGTGCAGTTGCAGAAGAGATTAATCGAAACGTTGTCTCCATAAGTGGAATCGCCGAACAAACAACTGAAGGTGCTAAACAAACTGATCAAGCTAGCGGAGATTTAGCTCGCCTGGCTGTTGATCTTCAAACATTAGTGAGTCAATTTAAGACATAAAAATAACGTTTTTCAGAACTAAACTTATTTATCTAACTGTACTATAAAATAGAAAATAATAAATATCATCTATTGGCAGCAATTATAAGTTGATGCTAATAGATTTAAATAACTGAGTTAGGGTGTTACCTGAATTCTAAAATAAATAATTCTACTGACCGCTTTCGGCCAAAAGCGGAAACAATTTTTACATATTATCAGCTTTACTCCATGCAGCATTTTTTAAATTTTTTACCGCTGCCGCA
>Ga0316205_10003377_pt1 | contig 15202 bp, 16 predicted proteins | sample 3monthpyrite_MG_FD_204941 | JGI IMG/M metagenome (GOLD analysis project Ga0316205, IMG submission 204941) | Microbial mat bacterial communities from mineral coupon in-situ incubated in ocean water Damariscotta River, Maine, United States -... | ecosystem: Environmental > Aquatic > Marine >... | reverse complement strand
TGTCAACATGCGCCTTGCCTTTATCGCCTCTATCGAGTGCAGGCAGAGTAAAGGGATGAACATAAAATTGAGCTATCTGGTTGCTTTCGCCAATTAACCTGAAAAACTGTCGCTCTGTGGCTTCCAATGCAGCATCAGGCATCATATTCAGCAGGCCAATATGCAACTCACGAATATCTTGATGCAGCGCAGCATCCGTAGAAACGATGGTTTCACCTTCTGCCTTTAGTCTTGCAAAAGCAGGTAATGTTGAGTTAGCGACGAGTGGCATGGCAATATCAGTAAATTATATTTAAACCTTATCGTGAGAGAGCAGTTTCAATCAACTTCATGAAATCCTGTTCAGTTTCAATGTTAGAAAGTTCATCAGTGGTAATGGTATATCCATAATCATGAGCAATACTTTCATAACGTGGAATTCTTGAATAGAAAAGTTGCGGAAATATCCAGCGTACAAAATCATCAGGGTCTATCATCGCAACATAATCCAGTTGTTTCTCTTTTAGGTATAAATCCAGTTGTTCATCTAGAAAATCCCCCCGATAATACAGTGGTTTGGGAGATGTCTGTGCACGCTTAATGAGTGTGGCTTCATCCTGTTGGCTCGCTTTTATATAGATCACCAGACTGTGTTTGGCGATAACTTCGTACACTTGTTTATCTTCAAGTTCGCAAACACTACCTCCTGCATCATTGATGAAGTGCTTGTAACCATATATCTCTCTGGCTTTATTAATAAATTCGGGAACATCTTTCATCGCATCTACTTCAGCGATGTGATGCAAATGCTGGCGTCGTTTGAATTCGTCAACGTCCAGACCACCCAGAGCAGGATTACCCAGTTTACCAAGAAAACTGGAAACCGGATTCAGGTTATTGACGGTAATATTATTTCTGATGTAGATAGAATCTGAGCGAAGCAAATCACGTAAAAAAGGTACCTGCATAACCTGATGCTTGATATTGTCTAAAATCGCCTCGTCCAGATAGCGAGTACCAATACGATAATCGCCAGAATAGTGAAACCAGTCATGTGAACGCAGAATATTAGCCAGGCGAGTTTTACCCACACCCGACATACCCAGCAAGGTGATTGATTTATTATTCCACTGTATAAATTCGTCAGGTGTAAAACGCACGAGGAATTCCTTTAATTGACAGTAATAGTATTTATGATGGTCATTCTAGAACAATTACAGGAAAAAAAATACGATTGTGTGGCTTTATACGATAAGTTTTAAACGTGGCCCACAGAGTCACAGAAGAAGATAGACCGATGTAAGAACCACAACAACGAGCAGAATACCAAAGGCTATTTTGGCGAGTAGTTTTGCACTATAGCTGTTAAAGTCATCAGCAGCTAACAGTTTTTTCAGGTGTTCATTCTCAAATGCTACGGTCGGTTCCGATTCCATGGTTAGCATCGTTCGATCATAATCAACATGATTTTGTGTAACCCGTTTACCAATTTTTTTATTTTTTGTTTTTGTGGCAGGCGCAGTCACTGTTTTTTTTGTCCCCGGTGTTAACACGACCATTCTGTCTGGATTTTTCCTTAATTCATCTAGCGGTAAAGTTTCTTCGAGCACGGGGATATTTGACTCTGTTTCGTCGATATTCGGAACAGCAGTCTCTTGTCTATTTTCAGATGCTGAGGGTGGTACCGAAATCGAAAACCCTGCCAGGCCATCGTGCTTACCGTTGGCCTTCTCGATAGCATCAGCATTCGAATGATTTTTCTGTAACTCAGAGGAAGCAGTCATAATAGACTTGATTTCCTCTTTGTTAACCAGTGCAGTACGACTATCTGCATCTGCCAGGTCATGCACATCACTCTTAAATAAAAGTTGTAAATTGCCAATTGAAATGACATCACCATGATGAAGTGTGTGACGAATGACCTTCCTGCCATTGACAATGGTACCGTTGGTACTGTTTAAATCCTGAATAAATGAAGATGTAAAAATAGTGACAATTTTGGCATGGTACGAACTGGTTGCCGCATCAGCGAGGCTAATGTCATTATCATCAGCACGCCCGATACTCAAACTCCCTCTGTTCAAAGGTATTTCATCAAGTTTGAAATTGCCTAAATTTACAATAATTTTATTCATAAATAGAAATATTTATTCGGATTCCATTAGTACGCCAGCACTAAATATAATTTTTATAATAGTATAGAAATCATAAAGTTCTAATGTTAATTTCATGTATTGCTGTATGTCAATATGATTATGTCATGTACTTGATCCTGAAATAGGAAAAGCACACAAATAATCATAGCGACACAATCCATATAAACTTAATATCTTCTTGTTTCTGAATGTAATTTATCTATGTAACATACTCCGATCACGGATTTATCCAAATGTTCCTCTGAAATAATCAGTTTGTGATCATCGTTTGTTATTTATTCAAGATTATTGCTAAACTCATTGCTTAATTAAGACAAGCACTCACTTATTCTGTACACATTATCCCAATGGGAAGCCACATAAGCTAATGTTATATAACAAGATATTATTTATTTTACTGATTTCTTTCAGTCTACTCACGGGTTTGTCATGCAGCTCTACAGCTATCAAGGAATTATCTGATATCGAGTTAGCCCAGCAAATTATCCTGGAACGGCAAGAAACGAGTAAGGAGGAGGCTGCGCATTCCATTAAAATTCATGTCACTCAGCCTGAAAAAGTCGTTGTCGGTAAAAGGCTAGACCTGGACATTGAGTTGGTATCCAAGGAAGACTTACCTGAATTGACCCTTGTTTATGAAGAGGGTAACGGATTGAAATTAACCCGTAAATGGTTACTGCTGAAGCAGCCAAGCATCAAAACTGTTATTAAAAATATCAAAGCCGATAAGATTTACCGTCACACTGTTTCACTCATTCCGGAAGAGGAAGGCCTGTTAGAATTCAAGCTATACCTCCTTTATGGTAGTCATGATGACAAAAAAGCTCGCCAACAAAGTATTCATTTGTCGATCGGTAATTCGCTTGCATTGGAGAAACAACAAGCGAGTCAATAATTAAACATGGCGCGGATTTCAACCTGTCACAGGTACTAACCAATGGCCCGCGATAAATGCTTTTTCCCTCCGTTTATCAATATTTCCAGTGATGCCTTCAAGGCTGGCCAATAATGCTGACCACTCATATTGACCCTTAGAGTAGTGTTGAAGCGCATCACTAATGGGCTCCATTGAACCAGTATTTCCCATCCCCATCTGTTGCTTGATGGTCATGCTGACAAAGTCTGCCAAATGATGACGATGGATACTCAATTGCATGATCTGACCAAACAATAACCGATATCGATTCAATCGCTCTTGCGTAAATTCAATCATTATTTCACGTATGATCTTGTCCAGCATCATGGTTTTTGTCTCTGACATTGACAAGACTAACGGAAAATAACAAAGATGTAATTCATACAAAGCTACAGCTGAGTTCTCCGCATTAATGGCTTGCATTAAACGAGCGTAAGCATAAACACGTAAAATAAAAACTACCCTGGACTGCGTTGATACCAGATTATCATCATTAACAATGGGTAATCCTGGATGAGTATCGGATATTTTTTGGACAAATATCCCTGATACTTGTTGGTTTAACAAGGTGCCTTCTTGAGTATATAATTTGGTCGAATTCAGGCCACAGCTGGGGGACTTGCTTGTTAATATTGCCCCACACAGGTCAGGATGACGATCAAGAAACCTTGTGGCATATTGTTCTAATTGAAGCGTTACATCATGTGATTTGTCTAAAACGCCTACTGCACGAATCTTGTTGATGTATTGCACCAATTGTATTGGGGGACGGGGAACACCTAATCCAATCCCCATTTCAGGACATACTGGTAAAACATCAAGGTTTTCCGCCAGGGTGCCGATAATAATGTTATTGCGTTTGTTATGGCCATCATATCGTACATTTTCACCTAACAAGCAGCTACTCACAGTTACTTTTGGTGGACTGCGAGTTAATGTGAAGTCATGATATTGATCGTTCATACAAACATCAGGATTGTGGACAAATATTTCATAATTATTAGTTTATTATTTACTAATAATAAGTTAAACATGAATATAATTATGTCTTAACTTATGCTTAAATTAACACATTATACTTATTCAATTAGGAGCATTGACTAATGCGAAGCAAGTTCTTTTTATACCTGATAACCCTGTTAGTTAGTATGAATTTTAGTTTGGTGGTAAAGGCCGCGACCAAAGAGCTAACCTGGGCGGGTTGTGGTATTTCAAAAAAAGGGTTCATGAATGACCTCGCCAAAGCTTATGAAAAGAAGACGGGTATAAAGATAAAAATTGCTGGTGGAGGCGCTACGAAGGGCTTGCGCCACGTAGCTTCAGGAAAAATAAACCTGGGTGGAAGTTGCAGGCTACCACTAGTATTCAAAAAAGATGATGGGACATCCCAGGTACTGGGTATTGAGGAAAATCTCAATGTTATTCCCGTCGGCTGGGATGCTTTGGTTGCTATTGTGCAAAAAGATAACAAAATGATTGATTCAATCAGCACTGCACAACTCAAGGATATATTCATAGGTAAAATAACCAACTGGAAACAACTAGACGGAAAAACGGACAAACCAATTAATCTATATATTCGAAAAGGAAAGATTTCCGGCGTAGGATTAACCTTAAGGCAGCAATTATTCAACAACACTGATCAGGAGTTTTCCGAGTCTGCAAGGGTGCTGAAATCGTCTGGTAAAATAGAAAAAGCACTGGAAAAAGATCCGTATGGCATTGCTGTCAGTGGCATCAGTAGTAGTCGACACAGAAAACTGACCATGCTAAAACTGGATGATGTAGAGCCTACAATGAAGAACCTGCGAAAATCCAAATACAAATTGTATAGGATACTTTTTCTTGTCGCTCCGAAGGACTACTTGAAAAATCCTGACTTGAAGGCTTTTGTAGATTTCGCACTCTCTATTAATGGCCAGAAAGTGATTGAAAAAGCGGGTACATTACCTTACCGTCAAGGTTTCGGTCTGTTAAGAACAGCTGCCAGCTTTGAGTATCTTCGTGCTATGGATATAGTTGACCGACAAGGCTTATATACGCTAGGTGGCCACTAAGTAACATGAGCACCTTAAAATAGGGCGCTTATTGTTACAGAAATTACTATTAGAATAGTCCCTTTGTTCCCTGATAATGTTATGCTAGCATTAAACATTATCAGGGAACGCTACCACTTGTCTCACTCCTTACTGAAGATGATCTAATGACAGAACTCTTTTATGACACCGAAACTAATGTCGTGTCAGAGGTATTCGCAGTCATTTATGCTCCCAGGAAAAATCGAAAACGTTTTCCCAGTAATTGCGTAACCATTGTCGACTCCGCAGAAATAGCCATTCAAAAAGCAGATACAACAAACAAGCAATATCCTGCCAGAGTAATGGGGCCATCAAGATCATCAGAAGGACTCATGCTTTACTACTTAGTTGAATGGATTTCCTGATACTAAGTCTGTTAGCTACGCCTTCTCGATGTTCTAAAATAATCTTTATTATCATAAAAAGCTGGATCAGCATTTCGCTCATCCCACCCAGGCACACCAAGCAAAGGAAATGGATCAAGTTGTGAAGGGGCAATATTATTATTCGCACTAAAGTAATCGACAGCCAATTTATCAAGCGCTTTAGTCTGTTGCTCAGGCTGCAATGAAAAAAAGTTCTGATCAACAGTTAAACAGATACAATGGGCAGTCATGCCTATGTACGGATTCAGGCATTTCTCATAAAGTGCATGGCCAAATATAAAGCACTTAATGCTTTGATTAAAACAGTCTCGATGATGAATAAAAAGGCCGGGCCAGTCAAAATCTTTTATTTGTTGCAGCAATGCAGGGTTCGAGCTGACTATAATCGCACCACATTCGTCAAACAAGGTAAGGCTGTTCTCCACATCACTTCGTTTACCTTTCTCCTCATGACTTGATAACCTTGATGATAGGGCAGAATAATGCATTTTATTGATCATTGATTTTGTCTGGCTATATTGACACCAGATCATAACTTGAAAAAAATCATGCCAATTTTGAATGCGGGTTTGAATTTTACCGGACAAGTATATTCGAGCTTCGTAGTAATCTTGAAGTAATGTTGGTTTTTGACCCTGGCTAACAAAAGACAACGGTTTTCCCGATAGTGACTGTATATTGCCAAGCAATGAACTCAGCAGGTTATTGTAGTCTTTTAAGGTAGGCCATTGCCTATAATCAGAAAAATGACTGGCAGGGGAAACTAAATCCTTAAACAATATTGATTGCTGATAAAAGAGGGGCGACCAGTTATCACCCATAATGCAATTCCATAAAAATCCACAGCTAATATTATAAGGCTAGAAACTATCTATCTATTTTACTTATTTTAGAACCTTCCAGTGTCAAGTTATACATCAATCCCTTATTACCAAAAATAAAGCCGACTATGGGTTTGTTATGAGAAATCGTATCAATTGATTTACCTGTTCCAAGTTCTATCAAAGCAACCGATCCGTCAACGCCTGCTTCCCAACCATCACTTTTTCTAAATTTATTGAGTGCGGCCGACTCCAGGAAGACAATCATTACATTTTTTATCTGAGCGCCGAGCTGAAAACCAATAGAGGCAGAAGCTGTATTATAATAGGCCACTGTTTTACCTTTTATTTGTAAAACACCTTCACCGTATTCACCACCAATTCCAAAACCGGCCTTTACGACTTCAGGGAAAATAAGCACGCCCTTTGCTTTACTAAGGAAGCTGCTTGCACCATCTACCGTTTTACTAAATTGTTTTAGAGCTTGGTTAACTTTGATATCTATTTCTTTTTTATCAGCAGCAAAACAAATGTTAGCACTAATAAATAATAAAAATAAAATGAAATAGGGGGTTTTTGAATACATAGTTACGCTGAGTCGAGTCAATTAACTGACTTGTCCGTAGCGTAGCTGATTAATTTTGGTATTAATAAATTTATCTTTTAGAATCATTTTTTGAAGAAACTTTAATGTTTCATTATCTGCTTTGCGAAATTGTATGGCAATACCATCGTTTGTTTTTCGCAAAAACTTAGCCAATATACGTGGCCGCTTTAAAGTTTTGCCGCACATTTGAGTGAAACGAATTTCGAGTACTCGATGCTTGGGAAATGTTACATCGTAGGTGAGTAATTCTGCACCCGCCATAGAGACATCCAGTGTTTTACAGTTAAGAACTACCTGACCATCAGGACGCCACATACTTATTTCAACATCCAGAGCAATTGAATCCCTCTTCCATGTTCGCTGTTCCATGTCACACTCCATTCATTAGTTTTTATTTATTGAGCCTGGTATCTATATTTTTATAATAATTCAGTAAAAATATCAATTATAAGTTGAATATTAATACTTGCTTATTAAGCTTGTGCTTATATTATTTTTGAACGCTATTAAAATATAACATTAGTTTATGAAATATGGGCTTATATTGCTTCGATAGGGCAGGGGTTTTTTGTTGTAGAGTGACATTTTCATCCTTTAAAAACGAAACCGTAAACACCCATCAATCAACCCAGGATTACCAGAATTAGACATAGGCTTCTGAATATGACAAAAAACAAAAGCCCAATACCGCAAGCCATCAAAACGAGATTGATTAAACAGTAGTAGTTTTATATAGTATTGAAAATACTCATATTAGTAAGGTATCAATTAGCTCGCATTATCTGTAAATAGATGTCATTGTAAGCCATGAAAAAAGTAACCGAACTAATTAGTCCCGATAAAGCCTTGCCAGGGCATGAAACCTGTATGCCAGTCACCAACAAACATTTTGTTCTAGGTACACCTATCAAAGATGAATTCCCGGAAACGAGTGCAAGTATTATTTTTGCTCTGGGATGTTTCTGGGGAGCAGAAAAGCTCTTTTGGTCTATTGAGGGGGTCTATGCAACCGCCGTGGGGTATGCAGGTGGCTATTCGCCTAATCCTAGCTATGAAGAAGTGTGCTCCGGTTTAACAGGCCATACTGAAGCAGTGCTGGTTGTCTATGATCCTCAGACCATTTCATTAGACGACTTGTTAATTACTTTCTGGCAAGAACACGATCCTACACAAGGTATGCGACAGGGTAATGATATTGGTACTCAGTATCGTTCAGCTATTTATACCTTTAATCAGGACGATTATAACAAGGCGATACTAAGCAGAGATAAATATCAAGAACACTTGCAACACAGTGGATTCCCGGCAATCACAACTGAAATTGCAATCAACAAAGATTTTTACTATGCAGAAGAATATCACCAACAATACCTGGGTAAAAACCCATCGGGCTACTGTGGGCTTCGAGGAACAGGTGTTGCCTATCATTCACCTTGAAACTGATAAACACTAAACCGTGAAAAACAATAAAGTTCTGTCAGCAGATTTAATCGATGATTTAATACCAAAAGCCATTGAAAACCCACGACGACGTATCAATCATAATATTCACTCAGGATATAATAATCAGGTACAGCGTTTTCTGAATGTACTCGATTATAACTCCTATGTAAGACCACACAGTCATAATAAGGTCAATGCGTGGGAAGGTTTTGTCATTATGAGGGGAGAGCTGAGTGTCTTTCAGTTTGACGAAAAAGGCTCTATCTTGAAACGAACAGTCCTGTCAGACCAAGGTCCCATTTACGGTATTGAACTGGATAGCACGGCATCACATTGTATCACTTCACTCTCTGATCAAGTCGTGATTTTTGAATATAAAGAAGGCCCTTACGAACCTGATAATGATAAAACATTCTCTCAGTGGTCTCCCGAAGAGGGTAGTGAGGAGTCTCAGTCGTTCAACCTATGGTTGAAACATGCCCAGCAAGGTGAGATGTTTCCTTCAACCAAACAGTAACAGCTTCACTTTCATGAATATATTCCTGCCAAATGGCGACACTTTCAAAAGCATTCACCTGGACAATACGTCATCAATCAATCGGGACATCCTCAATGGATTCTTATCGATGAATGAAGACCAGTACCAACGTATGTCCCATTTGATAAAAGGACGCTACGAGAATATCTATATTAATTCTGACGATATTTCAGCTTTACAAGCACTCCTGATACAGATAAAGCGTGAGATATCTAGTTATATAAATGTACAGACGGAGAGTATCAAGTTTGGCTTCTGGTTTAATGCTATGCAACCAGAACAATCAACTAGCCGTCATTGCCACGACGATTTTGATGAAGTGCTATCGGGTGTTTATTATATAAAAGTCCCGGAAAATTCTGGTGATCTGATTCTCTATGCTAATGATACTTGCACCATTAAACCTGAAGAAGGATTGCTAGTGCTGTTTTCTCCTGCACTGGAACACGAAGTGTTGAAAAACGAAAGTCAGGAAATGCGACTTTCCATTGGATTTAATGCTTGTATATATTCGCCTTCTGATTAATCAGAAGTCTTACTTATTAAGTACTTCAGTTAATCGACAAGATATGGCGTAAGTGTCATCATCTAATACTTCTGCTCTGACAACCATGCCCGATGCAATAATCTCTGGAATCGTTTTTTTACTTCCAGGTTTTATATGAATGCTAATATTTGTCGAGATAGGTGGGTTTTCTGTTGAGACAAATTGAATCCCTGTTGCTGACAGATTAGAAATCTTGGCAACTTTCCAGGATTTTTCTTTGCCTAATCGAAACAACACGGGACAATTGGCTTGCATACGTGGAAACAATCTTTTTTCATTATTATTATTCATAGACATTATTGTAAGTTATTTAACAATTAAAACAAGTAAAATCAGCAACATAGCTTGTATTTATAAGTATCGCTGACTACAATGGTTATAGGGATTAACTGGCTAGAGAGCACAAAAATGAGCTACTCCATTGTTTTTACAGGTGAATTAAAAGCGACTGTATCGCGTGACCAAGCAATTCTAAACCTTGCTCAGATGTTTAAGAAAGACACAGCGGCTATTGAAAAATTATTTACAGGTAAAAAAATCGTCATCAAGCGAAACCTGGATCAACAAAGTGCCTCGAAATATCAAATGGCCTTGGCTAATGCCGGTGTGGTTTCTGAATTGATTGAAGAGAAATCTGACATATCAAGTCGTCAGAACGCTGCTGTACAAGCTCCAATGAACAAAGCGCTCACAATGGCAGACGTTGGCGTAACCATTATTGACAATATTGAGCCCCCGGAGCCTATGATAAACATCAGTTCTCTCTCAATATCGGAAACAGGTAGCACATTGGTCGAAGCAGACATTGTTACTGCTGCGAATATAGAGTTACCCTCATATGGAATTGCCCCTACAGGCGCTACTCTTAATGAGGATAAAGCCGCTGAACAGCCATCAATTGATACTTCCAGCTTAAGCCTGGCAGAAAAAGGAGATCGTATTCTTACTAACAACAAATAAATACAGAGCTGATATTAAAGCAAGGAACTTTTTGTCATCCATCTGTTCAATAAAGTTACTTGCAAGTAACATCGCTACCCGATAAGATCATTTCGCTTAATTTAACCTGGAAATCCCCTTTGTATTCTGATATTAAATCCAAGCTTGAAAAATTAACAGCCTCCAACACCATTCTCCATCTTCAAGGCAGTTTGATAGGCATAGAGAAGGAGAGTCTCCGGGTTAATCAGGATGCCAATATCTCTCAGAAGAGACACCCACAAGCATTGGGATCGGCACTCACTAATCCCTACATAACGACCGATTACTCTGAAGCGTTAATTGAATTTATCACTCCGCCTCTACCCAGTATAACTAAAGCCCTCAATTTCATTGAAGACCTGCATGTATTTGCCTATAAAAAACTCGATAACGAAATATTCTGGGCAACCAGTATGCCTTGTGTCGTAAAAAATGAGTCCAATATCCCTATCGCGCAGTATGGTCACTCCAACCAAGGAATGATGAAGACTATTTACCGGGAAGGTTTAGGGCGTCGGTATGGTAAAACCATGCAAATTATTGCAGGTATTCATTATAATTATTCATATTCTGATGATTTTTGGAGTCACTATCATCATCAAGAGAATCCCGATTCTGAATTACAGGCGTTTATCAATGACCAATATTTTTCACTGATACGAAATTTACTGAGAATAGGCTGGGTGATACCTTACCTGTTTGGCGCCTCACCTGCGGTTTGTAAATCTTTCTTCGGTGATGCTAAAACCGGACTGGACTCATTTGATGATAAAACCTACTTTGAACCCTATGCAACATCTTTGCGAATGAGTGATATTGGTTATCAGAATAACGAAGAAAACGAGAATGGGTTCAAGGCTTGCTACGACACGCTGGATGAATACATTGCAAACCTTAAATTCGCGATAGAAACATCTTGCCCGGAACATGAAAAAATTGGCATCAAGGAAGAGGGTCAATATCTGCAGTTGAATACTAATATATTACAAATTGAAAATGAGTATTATAGTACCGTACGACCCAAACAAATAACCCAAACCAATGAAAAACCCATCAATGCGCTGAAGAAGAGGGGAGTTCAATACATTGAGCTACGGTCGATCGATATCAATGCATACGATCCTTTTGGCATCAATGAACATCAGCTCCATTTTCTCGAGGCGTTGATGTTATTTTGCTTGTTAACAGACAGTCCAAATATCGATTCTAATGAACGAGAGGAAATTGACAAGAACGAGATGTTAACTGCGCTTAAAGGCAGGAAACCAGGCCTTGAGTTACTGAGAAATGGGGAGAAGGTCACCTTAAATCATTGGATCAATGAGATTTTCAAAAACCTAAAACCTATTTGTGAATCGCTAGACCACATCAAAGGCACGAATAAATATAGCGCTGCTTTTGATGCAATTTTTGAGCGAGCCAATGACCCTGAGAAGACCCCCTCTGCAAGAATGCTTCGAGAAATGAAAGAAAAAAATGAAGGCTTTCATTATTTTGCTAAAAGAATGTCATTTCAACACAATAATTATTTTAAACAATTGGTGTTAACAAAAGAGAGCAAAAAGCTTCTTGAACAGGAAGCGAAAAATTCAATAGAAAAACAGAAACAGATAGAAGCTTCAGATAATATCTCTTTGGATGAGTTTTTATCCAACTACTTTAACGCCAACTAAAACAGAATTTCACTCAGAACACAGAACTTAAGATGCTATTGAAAATAGCCATTTACTGGTAAAAGCTGAAGCATATATCTCGGTAGGGTCAGCACCGTATGAGCCTATTGGTAGACTATACATAATATCCAGCTTTATACCGTTACGCTCTTCCTTTTTTAACAGATCAACTAATTTGTATTTCTTATACGGCCTTTTTTCTTCGTCCAGTAGCAGCATTACTTTTGGCCTTAGTTTTCTTTCAGGATTTTGTTCCAACACCATGGCCGTTTCACTGGTGCTTAACTCAACCAGAGTACCTGCTGGATATATACCGATGGCCTGAATAAATTCCTCGACAAGGTCTTTTTGAAACTTCTCGTCGATCAGGTTATACAATTCCATAATACATTTTGAAGGGCTCAAGCCAAACTCTTTATTACGAGGGAAGGTGAGTTCATCATAGGTGCTGCTAATACCCGCAATTTTTGCAAGATAAGGAATACTGTCTCCTACCAGACCTCTTGGGTAACCGGAACCATCATGCCTCTCGTGCATGTTAGCCACAACAGCTAGCACTTGTTTATCTAATCCATCTGATGCTCGCAGTATTTTTAGTGCACTTGAAACATGAGACTGATAAAGCTCAAGATCATCAACAGTGTAATTTTCTTTGTCTTTTTTTAACAATGCATCAGGTAAAGTAGTTTTACCTACTTCTGAAATCATGACACCCATTGCCAGATTATTTAATGCCTCAGTGGATATCCCTAAATGCCTCCCTAGTGATATTGCCCAAATCGATGAGCGCACGGTATGACCGTATAGGTAAGAATCTTTATTTTTTATTTTATTTAGCCATATGAATGCATCAGGGTTTCGGATAATGTCATTCACCATTAACGATACGACTTTTCGTGTTTCCTCGATGGGAAGAGCTTCATTATTTTTCAAAGCAACATCGATGTATGAAATAGCTAACTCTGCCAATTTTTTCATTTTGATGGCATTCTTAACTTCTTGTTTTGGGCTAGTACTGAGTGAATAAGCGCCTTTTTTGGCCCTTAGTTTCTTGGCTTTTACAGCGCCTGGAACTCTTTTTGAAACATTTTTAGACTTTGTGACATTGTCCAACGTTTGTAGAAAAGCCTGTTCTGCAGGACCTTTTCCTCGTCGAACATCAATATAAACATACTTACAATATTGCCTTAAATCGGAAATATCACTCATTTCCCTGATATAATAACCTTGTAGTGGAAATGGCGTATCTATCCATGGGCGATCCAGGCGAGAAACATACATTCCTGTTGTCAGGTCATCTATATCGACTTTGTATTGATCTAATGGCATATTGATTATCTAGTTAATGGATAAAATTTATATCGGCTTGAGCTAAATATAGTGTAGAACTGTCTTTAACAGGTGTGTACTAGCGCACATTTTCGTTCTAAACAAAAAATACTTAAAACTGACTGATCACATAATGCTTGGCTTAAATGACTTTCAAGGTGTTATAAATAAAGGATCCAAACAGGTACGCTCTAAACATGCATATACTCAATACAACAAAACAGATTAAAAACGATACCAGATGTTGTTAAAGCTGCTCTCACAATTCAATTCTTTATTATGGAGCTATGATCCAGGAAGATCTTTTGCCCTGAGAATGATACAGCGAATATCCCGTATTATATATGTGGTAATAAGGGATTTAGCTGACGGCCAATTAACCTTGAGGGCGATGAGCCTGGTCTACACCACCTTATTGTCCCTGGTGCCGTTATTAGCCGTTAGCTTTTCTGTACTAAAAGGTTTTGGTGTTCACAACAAGGTTGAACCCATGCTACTAAATTTACTCGCTCCTTTGGGTGAGCAGGGCGTTGAGATAAGCAGTAAGATCATAGAATTTGTCAACAATGTCAAAGTGGGCGTATTAGGCTTCTTTGGTTTGCTGCTACTACTTTATACTGTCGTTTCATTGATTCAAAAAATTGAACGTGCTTTTAACTATACTTGGAATGTCTCGCAATCCCGCTCATTTATCCAGCGTTTCAGTGATTACTTGAGTGTTATTTTCGTCGGCCCGGTATTCATTTTTACAGCGCTGGGAATCACAGCTTCAATCAGTAGTACACCTATTGTTGCCCAACTACAATCAGTTGAACTACTAGGTGTTGTGATTACCTTCATCGGCAAAGCAGTGCCGTACATGCTAATTATCATCGCATTTACGTTTGTTTATGTTCTGATACCTAACACCAAAGTAAAAGTTAAATCAGCCTTTATTGGTGCTATTATTTCTGGAATTTTATGGGAAACAACGGGCTGGCTATTCGCTTCTTTTCTGCTGAATTCACCTAATTATATAGCGATATATTCTGCCTTTGCCACATTGATATTTTTCCTGATCTGGCTGTATTTAAGCTGGATCATTTTGCTGATAGGAGCCAGCATCGCTTTTTATCATCAAAACCCGGAATACATTACGCCCAAAAAAATCAGCCTTAAAATCAGTAACACGGCTAAAGAACTCCTGACTATGCAGGTTATGCTCATCATCAGCCAGCGATACGAAGACCAGGAAGATGAAATAACATTTGATGAGCTCATTCAAATAACATCCGCTCCTTCTATCATTTTGTCACAAACTATTGAAAGCCTCGAAAAGGGCGGTTTTATTATCCATACCTGTGGAGATGTCAGTCGGTATTATCCTGCTATACCACTCGATAAGATTAAAATAATCGACTTGGTCAGCCATACCCGAAATGATGGTATCAATTATCTTATTGAAAGTAATATTAAACCTGTTAACCCTGCTATCATGGAATTATTCAACCATATTGATGAAACTGTAGAGCAGTCTCTCAATGAAATGAGTATTCTTAAATTAGTCCATCAATCAGAAAACAAGAAATCCTGAATATGCTTGAAAACTTCAAACTGTTATTAGTTCAAATGAAACCGCTTTGCGTCATTTTATGTCTCATGGGTATTGTCACAGCCATCTTTGCCCTTAAAGCTGGCACCAAGACCAGTTATGAAGGTATAGAGGTGTTACGTACTCTTGTACTTCCAGCATTAACTCCATTGGTTTT
>Ga0316205_10003376_pt1 | contig 15210 bp, 13 predicted proteins | sample 3monthpyrite_MG_FD_204941 | JGI IMG/M metagenome (GOLD analysis project Ga0316205, IMG submission 204941) | Microbial mat bacterial communities from mineral coupon in-situ incubated in ocean water Damariscotta River, Maine, United States -... | ecosystem: Environmental > Aquatic > Marine >... | reverse complement strand
CCAGGCATATAAATCTCGAGATGATTAAATGTGCCTGAAGTTTACCAAAACCGGCCAAGCTAGTTGTCGCTGACCGGTCAAGCTAATTGTCGCCTAATAGTCAGGAATCATTCTAAATCTCGATTGAAACAAAAATTAATATTGTCTGCTTTGTGATGTAACCGATCACCATATTAAAAACTGACTGTTAGTTGGCTAGGAACAATTAAGAAAAGGCTAAATGAGTCAACAATGCCTTCGTCTATGAAATCCAGAGCTATGAAATTAATTAGCTAAATAAAGTAATCCAGTTAATCTCTTACTTATACGAACTCAGCAGGTGGACTAGGTTTTGAATTGAGAAGGACTTTGAGAACATTTAAATCCTAGTCTTATCGAATAGTCATTATTTATTTGATCTTTGTCTGTCGTTCAATGTAATATATGCAAAATGTACACATATATTGAAATGTGTGTACATTATGCATGAGGCTGTTGGTATGAATAATAAAGCTGTCGAGACGGAACGAAAACAAGCTTTTAAGCAAGTAGAGAAAATTCTAGCAGTCAAATCGGTAGTGACTATAAGGGATCTGGATTCTGCCAATGTTTCTCGTAACATTCTTGCTGATATGGCAAATGAAGGGATTCTAACCCGTATCAAGCCAGGCGTTTACGAATCGAATAATCGGAATGTGTCTGAGTTTGAAAGCTTCGAGGATATAAGCGTACAAGCCCCTAATGCGGTTGTAACCCTCCTGTCAGCTCTTCAGTTTCACGGACTTACTACAGAAAATCCCCATCAAGTCTGGATAGCTATCCAACGTGGACAACGTGTACCGAAGATCAAATATCCACCAACTCGGCATGTGATCTTTTCCGAAAAAGCATATAAATTTGGAATAGAGGAGCATATGTCCCAAGGGGTAATTCTCAAAGTATATTCAGTGGCAAAGACCATTGCGGATTGTTTTAAATACCGCCATAAGATAGGTTTGGATGTAGCAATTGAAGCGCTAAAAGATGGTCTGAAATCCAAGAAAGCAAGTACTAATGAGATTTGGGAGGCTGCTAAAATTTGCCGAGTTCAAAATATTATTAGACCTTACATGGAAGCGATTTAGAAATGTCACCATCTTCAGATAATTTAAAGAATAAAGCTGCCTCTATTCGTGATCGTCTTAAGATAATTGCAAGGGCTGATAACATTGATTTTCAGCGCCTCCTTAATAATTATGCGAGTTTATTGAGGTATTTTTATTTCCTATTAATTTAGCGATTGCTGAAAATAAGAGTTGTTCTGCTCATTGGGATTTGAAAGAAGTGGCTTGGATTTGAGTGAATTTTTAGCTAGTCAGTGATGAACAATCTAGACAATGTTTAATAATTAGAAAATGCCCACGCCTATGAAGTCCAGAGCTGTTGTACTTATTAGTTAAATGCACTGCAACAATTATTCAAATATCTGGAGATAAATCTATAGCTTTAGATGAGGTTCCATTGTTCGAATAATTCCTAGGACAGAGCTAGGACCATAAAAAAAGGCTAGTAACCACTACGGTTCTAGCCTTTTAAATATGGTAGCAAGGAGTGGAGTTGAACCACCGACCCCATCATTATGAGTGATGTGCTCTAACCAGCTGAGCTACCTTGCCATAATTTTGTTTGGATCCCGTTTTTCAACCAGATCCTTCTTGAAACTTTGGTCAAGACTCAAGAGGCGCGTATTTTCCAGTTTAGCGGCCTGTTTGTCAACAGATAGTCCGCTAAATAACAGAATTTTTATACATTAAACCTGAAATGCATAACATCGCCGTCTTTGACTAAATAATCTTTGCCTTCCAAACGCCATTTACCGGCTTCTTTTGCGCCCGCTTCACCGTTAAACTCGATAAAATCATCATAAGAGACTACTTCCGCTCGAATAAAGCCCTTTTCAAAATCGCCGTGAATCACGCCTGCTGCCTGCGGAGCTGTGGCATCCATCTTGACTGTCCAGGCTCTTACTTCTTTTACGCCTGCGGTAAAATAGGTCTGTAAATGAAGCAATTCATATCCTGAGCGTATTACGCGATTTAAACCCGGTTCATGGAGGCCCATTTCTTCTAAAAACTCGGTTTGTTCATCAGCGTCCAAACCGGCTATTTCTGACTCCATGGAGGCGCAAATGGCGACCACGGTGGCATTTTCTTTAGCGGCCAGTTCTGTGACCAAATCTAAGAAAGGATTATTCTCAAAACCATCTTCACTGACATTGGCGATATACATGGTTGGCTTGCTGGTGATCATCTGCATGTTTTTGATGGCTTTTGCTTCATCTTTATCCCAATCGCCCGCGCGGATCGGTAAACCATCATCCAACAATACTTTAAATTTAGTTAAAAGCTCTAACAAAGCTTTGGCATCTTTATCGCCGCTTTTGGCAATTTTGGTAGTGCGCAGGATTTGTTTATCAACTGATTCAAGGTCAGCAAGTGCTAACTCGGTATTGATGACTTCAATATCATCCATAGGGTCAATTTTGTTTTCCACATGAATGACATCATCATTTTCAAAACATCGAACTACGTGAGCGATGGCATCGGTTTCACGAATATTACCCAAAAACTGATTGCCTAACCCTTCACCTTTTGAAGCGCCTTTAACCAGTCCGGCGATATCGACAAACTCCATTGTGGTTGGCAGAACTTTTTCCGGTTGGACGATTGCAGCTAATGCATCCAATCTAGGATCGGGCATAGGCACAACGCCGGTATTAGGCTCAATGGTACAAAACGGATAGTTTTGCGCGTCGATCCCGGCATCGGTTAATGCATTAAATAAGGTTGATTTTCCGACGTTTGGTAGGCCGACGATGCCACATTTAAAACCCATGATCTTTACTCCAAAAATCTAAAATCCAAAATCTAAATAATTTTCACCACGGAGGCACGGAGAAGAACATTTTAGTAATATAGTATTGAAGGTCAATATTGTTCGTTCAATCTTATATACTCAGTATCTTTGAGTCTTTTACTCCGTTTCTCCGTGCCTCCGTGGTGATAAGTCTTTTGACCCGTTAAGTTATATTGATGCCTTAAAAGCATGCAGCGATTGCATGACTTTATCGTGTTGACCACTGATGATATCGGAGCTGTGTTTAATCGCTTCATCGATGCTATCTTCAATGGCATTTTGTTCATTGTTGGGCGCTTTGCCCAAAACATAATTATGGACTTGACTCTTGTCGCCCGGATGGCCGATGCCAATCCTTAAGCGATAAAAATCTCGGCAATTGGCGAGCGAGCTAATAATATCTCTTAAGCCATTATGACCGCCATGGCCGCCGGATTTTTTTAATTTAATAATACCGGGATCAATATCTAGCTCATCATGAGCCACCAGGATTTCATCCGGTAGAATTTTGTAAAAAGTAGCGATTGCGCCGACCGATTTACCACTTAAATTCATAAAAGTGTTAGGAATTAATAACCGACAGTCAGAACCGTCAATTAACCCACGACCGATATGACCGAAGAATTTGGTTTCTAATTGCAGGGGAATTGAATAAGCGTTAGCCAAAGCATTGACATACCATGCGCCGGCATTGTGTCTGGTTTGGGAATATTGAGGACCCGGATTACCAAGTCCCACAATTAGCTTTATCATAGAAATTCAGCTTACATCTGATTTTTGTATTGCTTTGTTTAAAGTATTGGCAAAAACCTGCTGTAATCTGAGTGGTTACAAACTTTCAATTTAATGACTATTTCAGATTACAGCCAGATGTTTTTATGCGCTAATTACTCAGCAGCGTCTTCTGTTGCAGCAGCATCGCCAGCAACATCTTCATCTTCGTCCGCATCGCTAGAAACAGCAGCACGTGCTTTGTGAATAGTTGCGATAGCTTGATCATGATCCGCGCCGTGAGTCAATTCAACTAACTCAACGCCTTTTGGCATTTTAAGATCAGTAAGATGAATGATTGAATCCATTTCTGCATCAGCCATATCAACTTCGATGAACTCAGGAAGGTTTTTCGGTAAACAGGTAACTTCTACCGTTGTGAAGCTATGGTTTACTACGCCGCCTTCTTTAACACCTGGGCAAATGTCTTCGTTGATGAAGTGTAAAGGCACGCTAGTATGGAATTTTTGAGTTGCGCTTACACGCATGAAATCCATATGAGTGACTTTTGGTTTGAAAGGATGACGTTGTAGATCTTTTAAGATCACTTGCTCTTTCTTGCTGCCAACTTTTAATGTCAAAATGTGCGAATAGAAAGCTTCATCTTCCAAAAGTTTAGAAATATCTTTATGAACTAGCGATAAAGATTGTGGTTTTTTTCCTGCACCGTAAACGATACCTGGAATTTTGTCTTCAAGACGTCGTAGGCGGCGGCTCGCACCTTTCCCTAGATCTTCTCGAATTTCTGCATTTACTTCAAATGAGTTGCTCATTTTAAAATCTCCAAAAATGTAACTTATGTATTTATTAACCTTCGACCGCGACCAGTTCGAAGGAGTATTCCCGATTTGATAGACATTGAGCCTACAAAAAAGGGCGGCGAATTATAAGGCAGATAGGGGGTGATGGCAATAAAGAAACGAGTTTCGAGCAAAAAAAGCAACAAAAATAAAAAAGGGCTTCTCAGTGGAAGCCCTTAATACAATAATTTACTCGCAACTCGCAACTCGCAACTCGCAACTCGCAACTTCTTTTAATCCATAAACATTGAACTTAACGAGGCTTCCTCATTAATTCGCTTAATGGATTCACCTAAAAGTGCAGAAAGACTCAATACAGAAATTCTGTCACATTGTTTAGCGGCTTCAGACAAGGGAATGGTATCGGTCACAACAATTCGATCCAACGCAGAATTATTAATATTTTCAATGGCTTTTCCCGACAGCACGGCGTGAGTAGAATAGGCAGATACACTTTTAGCGCCATTGGCTTTCAGTGCAGCGGCAGCGGTACATAAAGTGCCAGCAGTATCGACCATATCATCAACAATAATACAATCTCGACCTTCTACGTCACCAATAATATGCATCACTTCTGCTTTATTCGCTTCAGGGCGACGTTTATCGATAATGGCTAATTCCGAATCATTGAGACGCTTTGCGACGGCTCTTGCTCTCACTACGCCGCCAACATCGGGAGAAACAACAATTTCATCACCGGTAGCATTTTCCTGAATATGATCGATAAGGATAGGCGTGGCGTAGACGTTATCCACAGGGATATCAAAAAATCCCTGGATTTGATCCGCATGTAAGTCAACGGTTAAAACTCGATTGATGCCGACTACTGCCATCATATCTGCAACCACTTTGGCGCTGATAGGTACTCTGGCGCTTCTAACTCGGCGATCTTGTCTTGCATAACCGAAATAGGGGACCACTGCGGTAATTCGGCCCGCTGAGGCGCGATGCAGTGCATCGGCCATAATCACCAATTCCATTAAGCTTTCATTGGTTGGCGCGCAGGTTGATTGCACAATAAAAACATCCATACCACGGACATTTTCTAGAATTTCGGTATTCACTTCACCATCACTGAACCGGGATACTTTGGCTTTGCCAATTTCTGCGCCTAAATATTCGGCTATTTTTGCAGCAAGATCAGGCGTCGCGTTTCCACTGAAAAGCATTAATTCAGACATGGTTGGTCCCCAATTGAGTTTTGTGTTCTGGATAAAGTGTAAGAATAGTACATTAAGATGATCATATTTGCTTTATTTTTGGAGGCTCTAATTGTGATCAATTAAACGCAACCTGATTTGAAGTTAAAGCCGATAAATTAGTAACGATCTTAAAAAGAAAATGGCTGGGATGGCAGGATTTGAACCTGCGCATGACGGGATCAAAACCCGTTGCCTTACCGCTTGGCGACATCCCAGCAATGTGTTATCAATTGAAAATGCCAGACTGCTGATGCAATCTTTTATGCAGATTCGACTGACGAGTTCCTCGAGCGACAAATGTTAGCCAACTCGGGTCACACAGGGCCGCTATTTTACTAGCTTCTTGCAGATTGTCAAAGACAGAAAATAAACTACTTCCTGAACCTGTCATTCTGGCAGTACTTGAGTGATTAGTTAACCAATCAAGGGCCTGCTTTACTTCTTTGTGAGTATCAATTACCAGCGGTTGCATGGTATTTAATCCCTCAAAAGGAAGCCCCAGTGCTTTGAGGTCGCGTATTGTGATGGCTTTGCTATTTCTTGTCAACAGTGGATTTGAAAATATTTTATCTGTTGCTATATTACACTCAGGTTGAACTACTAAAAAGTAGGCTGATGGCAATGGATAGGCTGTTATTTTTTCGCCAATCCCCTCCACAAATCCACTTTTCCCGTGCACAAAAAAGGGCACATCGGCACCTAAGGATTCGCCCAGGAGCGCCAGTTGATTAAGGCTTAGGCCAGTCTTCCACAAGTGATTGAGTGCAATCAATGTGGTGGCGCAATCCGAGCTTCCGCCGCCCACGCCGCCGCCCACCGGTAAATTTTTGATAAGATGCAGTTTTGCGCCCTGTTGGGATTGGCTCTGCTTTTGTAATAATCGCGCTGCTTTAACCACCAGATTATTCTCGCCATTTAGCGCTGGCTGATCGCAACTAAAAGAAATCTGTGGGCCTTCGGTGATGGTGATCTGTAATTCATCGCCGAAATCCAAGAGTTGAAAATAGCTCTGTAATAAATGGTACCCATCGGGGCGTTGACCAATAAAATGCAAAAACAGGTTTAGCTTAGCCGGGCAGGGCCAGTTGGTTTTTGCTTCTGTTTTATTCGAGGATTTAGTCAAAACGGTTTATTCCAGAAACAGCCAGTTTTTGGCGACTACTTTTAAACTGATATTGGGGTGGGTGGCTTTGATCATTTTGGGTAATAAATAACCTTGATAGAGTCGATATTTAGAAAAATCGATCTGCCATTGGTCTAGACTTATTTTAGAAATTTGCCCTTTATCGCCATAACTGACGATCTCGCCGGGTCGTCCCGATGGTAAACCTTTGACCCAATAAGATAGTGCATCGATAGGGAAATCCCAGCCCAAAGTCTGTTGCAATAAGCGCTCTGCATCATAATGGATGAGCTTATCCGTATCAGGTATTTCCAGAGAGGCGCTATTTTCTTCCTGAATTAAATGGGCGACAGTGACACCAAAGGCGCCAGACAGAAAAAAATCAAATAAAGACTGGTTTTTTTGCCAGTAAAGACTCGCCGTGAGGTTCTCTTCAGGGGTTTTTATAGCAACCCTGGCATTTAATTGCCAATGATTAAGATCCGATAATGGGATTGCGCGATCGGGATCAATTTTTCTAAGGGATTGGTTTGAAGCGCAACCACTAATAAAAATAAGCAAAAGCGTTAAAATGTAAATTCGAAAATTGATTTGTAGCACTGATCAAAACATCCCGTTGATAATTCATTTAGGATCTAGGACCTAAAACCTAGAACCTAGAACCTAAAACTCATTCCTTACCCAATTCCACATCAAGCTTTTTAATAGTAGAGAGCAGTAAAAAATTCTCAGGCTCCATTTCTTTAGCTTGCTGCCAAAACTCCAGGGCTTTTTGTTTGTCGCCAGATTTCCAGTAAACCTCACCAATGTGAGTCGCTACATCGGCACTGGGTGATATCCTAAAAGACTTAATTAGGTATTTAATGGCTTGTGGATACAAGCCCCGGCGGTATGCTAGCCAACCTTTGCTATCGATCACGGCGGCGTTGTCAGGCATGGCCAGATAAGCCTGTTCAATCAATTCGCTGGCGTAGTCAATTTCCTGATTGAGATCGACCAAGGTGTAACCCAGGGCGTTTTTTATGTTGAGGTTATCAGGGTCAAGATTGAGCAAATACTTAAAATCGGCAATCATTTCATCATAAAGTCCCAATGGCTCTTTATATAACGCTCTTGCATAGAGGTAATCCCTATCGTCCGGCAATTGTTTAAGCGCATTATCCAACCAATCCACCGCTTGCTGGTAGTGATTTTTATTGCGTAAAAACCCGGCCACTGATAAATTAAATTGTTGTTTTTTAGCACCTTCGGGAATTTGTTGTTCGGCTTTACTTAATATTGTTACTAGCTCCTTAGGCTTAGAAGACAACTCTTCTATCTTTATTTTTTTAAATAACAAACTGACATTTTGCGGAAAGTTTTCCATTGCCGCGGTGAGCCTCTGTTTAGCTTGATCTTTGTTGACATACTGCGCCAGCAATTCAACCTCAATATTAATCAATTGAATTTGGGTATTTTCATCAACCGCAAATTTCGGATTTCTGACGGTCGCTAAGGCTTTGTCAATTTCTCCGGTCAAGGCATATAATTTGGCCAACTCAATTTTTGAACGAGTGAGATATTTACCATCTTGCACCAGTTCATAACAGGCTGTAGCCTGAGAGTATTGCTTTAACTTGCCGGCGGAATTACCACAGAAAAAATACACCAGTTGCGGTTTGTAGTCAGAGCCGAGAATTTGGCGGTAGTGATATAGACTTCTTTTGTAGTTTGATGTAGCAAAATAAGAGGCAGCCAAATAAAACCTGGCTTCAGTATCGTCTTGGTGTTTTTTGAGCCAACTTAGATAATGTTGTTTGGTGAGGTCATACTTGCGTAAATCGTATAACAACTGCCCCAATAATTGACTGATTGGTTTGGATTCCGGAAAGTTGGCATTTAGTTGGCGCAAAAACGCCTCTGCTTTTTCGTCTTGATGTGCTTGATATAATAAACGGGTATTTAAGTCAATTGCAGGCATGAAATCTTGTTTTAAATCGAAGGCTTTTTGTAGATTAAAAAAGGCTTGTTTCATGGTTGCTGCTGGATTACGGGTATGTTTAGCGATTCGGATTAAAAAACTGGCCTTGCTAGTAAAAACGGCAATCGCGGCTGGATCTTTAAGAACTAGCTGATCCAAATAGGTATTAATGACGCCCGGTTGTTGGTTTTGCGCGATACTTTCTAGTAATTCAAATCTTTTTGCTGGTTGTTGCTGAAGTTCAAATAATTGAGCGGTGTATTCCAGTGCCTGACTAATTTGTTGATGAAAAAGCAAAGCAGCGATTTTGAGGGTTAACGCTTCGAGATCTTTCGGCGCTATTTCCAACCAAATATCGGCCGCCTGTAACATTGCCAGATTGTCACCGGATTGTTCCGCAGCATCAACGCTAAGCTGAATAAGTTCGATACTTTTAGACAGGCTAGCCGCCGCCAGATAATAGCTTGTTGCCAACTCGTATTCGCCATTAGCAGCGGCTAGATCGGCTGCGATTATCGCCTCATACAGGTCTGCTTTTTCCCGATCGTTTAGTTGGGAGATATCAGTGAGTTGATGAGTTTTTTGATCCGTTGAATATTCTACACCCGTTTTAGACCGAACTCTGTCTGTTTTAGACAAATTAGCACAACTTGAAAGGCTCGCAATCAATAGCAGAGTGAAGGCAATTTTGGATAACAGGGATGATTTCATCGGCAATTTTGTGACTCTTTTAATACAATTCAATTTGATTATGGGCTCTATAGCCGTGCGACTTCAAAATGCAGATTCCAGCAATGCAATAAGCCACCATATTTAAGGCATGGAGTTTTAGGGCTAGTCATTCTAACTCAAAATTTCATAACAAAGAAGATGGTGGCTTATAGCCTTGCCCTTCGGGTGCTCAGCTAAAAAGCCTGCACCGCGTTGCAACACTTGGTAAGGACTAGCCATTGCCTTCGAGTTGCGCCTTGTTCAGGCATTTTAGCTGAACACTGGAACCTGCATTTTGAAGTCGCACGAGTATATAATATTCGTTAGTGGGTCCAAATACCAGAAATCTTGTCCAACCAGCTTTTTGAAGTAGCACGGGTATATAAGGAAAATATCTTTCTCTCTGCTATAATTCAGCCTTCAGAAAGGATAGAATCGCAGCCAAGATTGGTGGCGAGCTATTTTAAAGGTTTTTTACCTAGACTAATAAACAGGTTTACTTTGACTTCAACAGATTACAATTCAGTTTTTTGCATCTATTTGAGCGTACTAGCATTGAGTATTCCTTTTTCCGCTTTTACTCGCCATCAGACTATTGGTCTTGAGATTGCTCTAATAGACAAGAGCACTGTCATCTCGTTCACTGCTTAGCGTTTTTTATTATGCCAGTTTCAATCTTAGGGATAAATCACAAGACGGCGCCTATAGCCGTAAGAGAAAAAGTTGCTTTTTCACCAGCCGAGATCAAATCGGCGCTAGCGCTGCTAAAAAGTAATTCCGGCTTGGACGAAGTGGCGATCATTTCTACTTGCAATCGGATGGAAATAGTCTATCGAAATGGCGAAAATTCCAGCGCCAAGCTGGTTGAGAGTTCTAATTTTAGCGCGGAAATCACCTCAGACAATAACAAAGATGGCAATCAGAACCTTTCCACCAAAGATCAGGTGATTAACTGGTTGGCCGAATATCATCAGCTGGACCCTTCTCAAATCGAGCCTCATTGTTATGCTCATAAAGGTGATCGGGCAATTAACCATCTGATGTCTGTGGCTTGTGGTCTGGATTCGATGGTATTAGGTGAACCGCAAATACTCGGTCAGGTTAAAGACGCTTATGGTTATGCCAATCATGCCGGTAGCATCGGATTGTATTTAAATCGATTGTTTCAACAAACGTTCTCCTTGGCAAAACAGGTTAGAACGGATACCCAGATAGGCGAAAGTGCTGTTTCAGTGGCTTATGCTGCGGTCGCATTGGCAAAACGAATTTTTTCTGATTTTAGTCAAGTGACGGCTTTATTTATTGGCGCCGGCGAAACTATCGAACTGGCAGCCAGGCACTTAGTTCGACAAGGAGTTACGGAACTTCATGTGGCCAATCGGACTGTGGAGCGGGCACAAGTTCTGGTGGATGAAATTAATCAACTGGACCTAAAAGGTCAGTCAAAGATACAGGCCCATGCACACAGTTTGGCTGCACTACCGGAATTGGTGGTAAAAGCAGATATAGTAATTAGCTCTACCGCCAGCCCAGTGCCGATTATTGGTAAGGGTTTAATGGAAAAAGCCATTCAGGCGAGAAAGCACCGTTCCATGTTTATGGTTGATCTTGCGGTTCCCAGAGATATAGAAGCGCAAGTGGCTAGTTTGAATGATGTTTACCTTTATACTGTTGATGATATGCAAGATGTGATTCAGGAAAACTTAAAGTTGCGAGAGGAAGCGGCTTTGGAAGCTAAGGATATTGTTGGTCTTCATACAGAAAAATATCTGACCTGGTTGCAGTCTTTATCATCGGTTTCTTTACTAAAGGATTTTAGAACCCAAACTGAACAACTAAAATCTAATGAGATCGGTCGAGCCATTGCTAAATTGGATAGCCAACTAGGGGAAGGCAATGATGCCCTGCAAATTGAAAAAATTATTTCTGAAATGGCTAATCGATTGACTAAAAAATTCATGCATCAACCCAGCCAAACTATCCGCCAGGCAGGTGAAAATAACGATCACAAAACGCTGGAAATATTGTCTGGGGCCTTTGGGGTTGATAGGAAAAAATAGAAGGTTCTAGGTTCTAGGTTCTAGGTTCTAGGTTCTAGGTTCTAGGTTCTAGGTTCGCAGCGTGTATTTGAGCGTTTCCTTGCTCGTAGAATACCGATTCGAAATTTGACTATTATGTCGGATTGTGGCAAAAAAAACGGCCTAATCCAACCTACGTTCTAAAATCAAAACATTGATTATCATGTTAAATAAAAGAATATAAACTATGAAAGATTCAATTTTAAGAAAATTAGAAACCCTCAGTGAAAGACATGAGGAGGTCGGCCATCTTTTAAGTGAACCGGATGTATTGGCAGATCAAAATAAATTTCGAGAGTTATCTAAAGAATATTCTCAGTTAGAGGAAGTGGTTGACTGTTTTGTCAAGTACAACCAGATAGTGGATGATATTTCTAGTGCTGAAGAAATGATGAAGGATTCTGATCCCGATATGCGCGAAATGGCTACTGAAGATTTTAAAGCCAGTAAGGCGCAATTAGAGCCAGTTGAGGTCGAGTTACAAAAATTATTGTTGCCGAAAGACCTCAACGATGGCAAAAATATATTTCTCGAAGTTCGCGCAGGAACTGGTGGAGATGAGGCCGCGTTGTTTGCCGGAGATTTATTTAGAATGTATAGCCGCTATGCGGAAAAAAATCGTTGGCAAGTTGAAGTAATGAGTGAAACGCGCAGTGAGCAGGGCGGCTACAAAGAAATTATCAGTTTAATATCTGGCTCGGATGTGTACTCAAAACTTAAATTTGAATCCGGCGTTCACCGGGTGCAACGAGTACCCGAAACGGAATCGCAAGGGCGAGTTCATACTTCCGCTTGTACGGTGGCGGTTATGCCAGAAGCCGATGAACTAGATGAAATCGAAATTAATTCTTCAGATTTACGGATTGATACTTTTCGCGCTTCTGGCGCAGGTGGACAGCATGTGAATAAAACCGATTCGGCAATTCGAGTTACCCACCTGCCAACCGGTTTAGTCGTTGAATGTCAGGATGGCCGTTCGCAACATAAAAACAAAGCACAAGCACTGAGTGTATTGAAATCTCGTTTGTTAGCGGCCCAGGAAGAAAAAGCACATAGCGAACAGGCAGAAGAAAGAAAAAGTCTGGTGGGCAGTGGCGATCGCTCCGAGCGGATCCGAACCTATAATTTTCCACAGGGACGGATGACGGACCATCGAATCAATTTAACCCTATATAAATTAGATGAAATTATTCAAGGAGATTTAAACCAACTGTTAGAGCCGCTAAACAGCGAATATCAAGCGGATCAACTGGCGGCTTTGTCGGAGGCACATTAAGATTAAATTTGAGTGGATATTTTGGTCCCCTTTTTGTAGGAGCGCGCCTCTGTGCCGCGAATAAAGTCTTAAATGAATATCTTTGTTAAAGTTAGGTTCCGTATCTAAACGCAAATATCGTTTCGCAGCAAGATGCAGCTCCTACCAGGAAACTATTTTGTTGAAAAATATATGAATAAGTTTGAGCTAATTAGAGAAAGCATAAGTGAATAACTCTGAAGATAAAGTTGACTCGGTACTTCTGGTTGGCGGGACTCACGGAAATGAATTAACCGGTATTAACCTGGTCCGTCATTGGCAATCGCAAAACGTTGAAAATCAATTTAACAGCTTTCAATTAAGCTATCTTATCGCCAACCCAAAAGCGGTCGAAGTCAACACGCGTTACCTGGATTATGACCTCAATCGGTGTTTTAAATTATCTGAACTAGAAGACAATTCACTAACCGGTTTTGAGCAACGTCTCGCCAAAAAAATCAATTCCAAAATCGGCCCAAAAGGTAAGGCTGCGGTAGATTTTATTATCGATTTGCATACCAGCACCGCTAATATGCAAACCAATATTGTCTTAACCCGTATTGACGCCTTTCATCTTAAGTTAGCGGCATATTTGAAAAAGAAATTACCCGATGTTGTGGTCACCTCTGAGATTGAAATTATGGATGATCACCATTTCCTAGAGTCCATTGCTGACAAAGGGGTACTGTTAGAAGTGGGGCCAATCCCTCAGGCAAGTATCGAATATGATTGTTTTGATATGACTCAAAAAGCCGTCAGGGCATGTTTGGATTTTGTCGAACTATATAACCAACAGCTTTGCAGCGAACAGAAGCCTTGCAGCGATGAACAGCCATGTCGCGAAAATAGCCCGTTGATAGATTTGCCAGACGAAATCGAAATTATGACTTATTTTTCAAAGGTATATTTTCCCACCGATGAAAATGGCGAGATTAGCGCGAGTGTTCATCCCAACCTGATTGGTTTAGCTTATCCAAAATTGCACAAGGGTGACCCGATTTTTAAATCGTTTGCTGGCGAGGATATCCTTTATCAGGGTGAGTCGACTTATCTGGCATTTATTAATGAAGCCGCTTACTACGATCAAAAAATTGCCATGAGTTTATGTCTTCCTCGAAAATATTCCCTTCAGACCTGTCGAGAGGTTGAATAGTCATGAATGTCCAACAAGCTTTGGTTTTTGTTCAGTCAGAAATTGCCAGCGATCAAGCGTTCATTGATGCGCGCTATTTATTAAGTCATGTGCTGCAGAAAAACTTTAGCTGGCTAAAGACCTGGCCGGAAACGCTACTATCAGAAGAGCAACAAATCACATTGACGGCCATGGTAAAAAGGCGAAAAAACGGTGAACCTATTGCCTACATCACCGGAGAAAAAGAATTTTGGACGTTAAAATTGGAAACTAATTCTTCAACCCTTATCCCAAGACCAGAAACAGAGTTACTGGTCGAAAAAGCAATTGAATTCTTAAACTTTTACGAAAAAGCCAAAATCTTAGATTTGGGCACCGGGACTGGTGCAATTGCTCTAGCGATAGCCAGCGAAAGAAGAAATGACCAAGTATATGCCAGTGACTTTCAGCTTGGCGCGGTAGAACTCGCCCAGCGAAATGCCCGGTTAAATAATCTTCATAACGTCACTATTTTACAAAGCGACTGGTTTTCAAATATTGAGAAATTAGAATACCAGTTGATTGTTGCCAATCCACCTTATGTTGCTCCTGACGATCCTCATCTTGAAAAAGGAGATTTGATTTTTGAGCCTGATAGCGCGCTGGTCTCAGGTGACAATGGACTGAGTGATATTAAAATAATAGTATCGCAGACAAAGAGCTATTTGGCCGCAGCTGGAAAATTAATGATCGAGCATGGTTTTGAGCAAGGTCGTGAGGTGAGACAAATATTTGAGCAATTCGGATATGACAATGTTGAAACCGCTTGTGATTTATCTGGACTCGACAGAATAACAATGGGAAGCCTTCCATGCTAAGCGATGATCAATTACTGAAATATTCCCGACAAATTATGCTGCCGCAAATCGATATCGAGGGTCAGCAAAAACTGCTCGACTCGCACGTGGTTATTTTGGGATTAGGGGGATTAGGATCGCCAGTCGCACTTTATCTGGCGACGGCTGGTGTTGGGGAAATTACATTAATTGATGATGATGAGGTCGATTTATCCAATCTGCAAAGACAGGTTGTTCACCGGGCAAGCTCGCAAGGGCTGCCTAAAGTAGAGTCCGCGCGCCGAACGATGTTAGATTTAAATCCCGAATTAAAGGTTAATCTTTTGCAACAAAGACTGGATGAATCTGAATTAAAAAAAGTGGTTAAAAATTGTCAGATTGTTGTGGATTGTTGTGATAATTTCGAAACACGTTTTATGTTAAACCGCG
>Ga0316205_10003375_pt1 | contig 15213 bp, 15 predicted proteins | sample 3monthpyrite_MG_FD_204941 | JGI IMG/M metagenome (GOLD analysis project Ga0316205, IMG submission 204941) | Microbial mat bacterial communities from mineral coupon in-situ incubated in ocean water Damariscotta River, Maine, United States -... | ecosystem: Environmental > Aquatic > Marine >... | reverse complement strand
GCGCTATGGCATCTGGTCCGAAGTCTGACCCAAGACCGCCTTTGCGGCGCGGCGATAGAAATCGGCGTAATGCTCGGTCTGTGTCTGCGCTGCCAGAATGGCCGGATGGCGCGCGGCGTAATCATCGGGCGACATCGCCTCAATCGCGGCTTTCACATCGGCCTCGGTGGTGCAGACGATCATGGCCGATGTGTCGATGAAATCGCCGATATTGGGACAGCCCCAATAGATCGGTACACACTGGCAAACCAAGGCATCAATCAATTTTTCGGTAAAGTAATTCCGCTCGCGCACGTTCTCGATCACGATGGAATAGCGGTAGGGGGCCAGGCCTTCGGATTTGTCGCCAAACCTTTGATAACCCCCCCCCATCAGGTCGACAGAATGGCCGTTGTCCTTGGTCCAGTCGGCGATGGTGTGACGCAGGGCATGCCCTTCTTGCGAGCGTTTGGAGGACGCGATCAGCGAACACATGCGTGATTTGCTCAGGTCAAGATCGCGCCAGTTCGGGACCCATGTGCTGCCGAAGGGGAAGAAAACGCCGTTGGGAATGACCTTCAACAGTGCTTCATCCGTGGTCAGGATACGGTGGAACCGGCGGGCGGTGACGCGCAACAGCTTGAGATGATGCCCGTGGATGGCCGCCGGTTCCATGATCAGCAGGGACACCTGCGCGCGGGTGCCAAAACCAGGCCGGGTGTGCAGCGTGTCACGCGGAAAGACGATCAGGTGATCCTGTGCGGTCAGATCAGACAGGTGGCCGCCTTTCAATTCGTCCGGCTGACCAAGGGGCCAGATCAGATCGTCCAACGCGATGCGCGCAGGGCGGGTGCCCAGCTTCATAGCGTTAGGAAGGATGGCCACGCGGCCATTTGGCGGGGTCATGCAGTGCGGCTCCGTCTGAACTTCGGGGCGTGATACGGGGTTCGCGGCGTCTGGGCAATCTGTGATCTTGCCCGGGCGCGCCAAGGGAATGCCGTTTGATTGCAATTTTCTGACGGTTGCAGGCTGTTCCTGTCAGATCATTCGCTTATGTTCGCCTTCAGAGCTTTGAACAGGATGGAATCCTTATGTCCGACCAAGACCCCCTTGTTGTATTTACCCCGTCGGGCAAGCGCGGGCATTTTCCTGTTGGGACGCCGGTTCTGACCGCTGCGCGCCAGCTTGGCGTTGATCTTGATTCGGTCTGCGGCGGGCGCGGCATTTGTTCCAAATGTCAGATTACGCCGGGTTATGGCGAATTTGCCAAACACGGGGTGACCGTTCAGGACGGCGCGCTGTCGGAATGGAACAAGGTCGAGGCGCGCTATGACGAAAAACGCGGGCTGAAACCGGGCCGCCGTCTGGGCTGTCAGGCGCAGGTCATGGGTGATGTGGTGATTGACGTGCCCCCTGAATCCCAAGTGCACAAACAGGTGGTGCGCAAGGCGGCGTCGGCCCGCGTGATCGAAATGGACCCGGCTACGCGGCTCTATTTCGTCGAGGTCGATGAGGCCGACATGCACGAACCCACCGGCGATCTGGAGCGGCTGGAACGCGCCCTGCGTGAGCAGTGGGAGATTCCGGAAATCCGTGCTGATCTGACGCTGCTGACCAAACTGCAACCGATTCTGCGAAAAGGGAAGTTTCAGGTCACGGTGGCCCTGAACAAAAGCCATGACGAAGACATTGCACGGGTTCTCGACATTTGGCCAGGCTTGCACGAAGGCGGGCTGTACGGCCTGGCGATTGACCTTGGCTCGACCACCATCGCGGCGCACCTGACTGATCTGGAAACCGGCGAGGTCAGGGCCAGTTCCGGCATCATGAACCCACAAATCCGTTTTGGCGAAGACCTGATGAGCCGGGTCAGCTATTCGATGATGAATCCCGGCGGTGACAAGGAAATGACCGCCTCGGTGCGCGACGCGATCAACGTGCTGGCCGGTGAAATTGCGGTTGAGGCCGAGATTGACCCGACCCTGATTGTCGAGACGGTGTTTGTCTGCAACCCGGTGATGCACCACCTTCTGCTGGGCATTGATCCGGTCGAGCTGGGGCAGGCTCCGTTTGCACTGGCCACTTCGGACAGCCTGACACTTGATGCCAGCGCGCTGGGCATGGACGCTATCAACTCGCGCGCGCGCGTCTATGTGCTGCCCTGTATCGCGGGCCATGTGGGGGCGGATGCCGCCGCTGTGGCGCTGAGCGAAGAACCGGGCAAATCCGAAGACCTCGCTTTGATCGTGGATGTGGGCACCAATGCCGAAATCCTTCTGGGGGATAAGAACCGGGTTCTGGCTTGTTCTTCGCCCACGGGTCCTGCTTTTGAAGGCGCGCAAATCTCATCCGGTCAGCGGGCTGCACCCGGAGCGATTGAAGCCATCCGTATTGATCCTGAAACCAAAGAGCCACGCTTTCGCGTGATCGGCTGTGAAAAATGGTCGGATGAGGAGGGTTTCTGGGAAGAAACGGCAACCACTGGCATTACCGGTATTTGCGGTTCGGGCATTATCGAGGCGGTGGCGGAACTGCGCATCGCCGGGCTGATGGACGACAGCGGACTGATCGGATCGGCCGCTCAAACCGGCACCGAGCGCAACATTCCCGAAGGCCGCACCCATGCCTATCTGGTGCATGACGGCACAGCCGAGGGCGGTCCGAAGATCACTGTCACACAGGGTGATATCCGCGCCATCCAGCTGGCCAAATCGGCGCTTTATGCAGGGGCGCGCCTGTTGATGGATGAACGGGGTGTCGACAAGGTGGATCGTGTCGTTCTGGCCGGGGCGTTTGGCGCGCATATTTCCTCCCTGCACGCGATGGTGTTGGGCATGATCCCGGATGTGCCGCTGGACAAGGTCACCAGTGCGGGCAACGCCGCTGGTACCGGCGCGCGGATTGCGTTGTGCAATGTGGCCGCGCGGGCTGAAATTGAAAAGGTTGTCGGCCAGATCACCAAGGTCGAAACCGCGATTGAGCCGAAGTTTCAGGATCACTTCGTCGCCGCCAACGCGATTCCGCACAAAACCGATCCGTTCCCCGAGCTTGGTAAGGTGGTCAGCCTGCCTAATCCTAGTTTCAACACCAAAGGCGAGGGTGAAGAGGGTGGTGGCCGGCGCCGGCGTCGGCGGGGTTAACGCCTGACGGCCCGGTCGGCAACGGCCACCACGATTCCGGCGACCAGACCCCAGAACGCTGCGCCGATGCCAAAGATCGCGACGCCGGACGCAGTGGTGATCAGCGTGACGGCAGCGGCAAAGCGGGTGGCCTCGGGCGTGAACGCGGTTTGGACTGCGCCGAGGAAGGGCGAGATCAGGGCAAGGCCCGCGACCGTGCCGATGATCGACACGGGCAGCGCCAGGATCACCTGCGTGATGAACGGTCCGAGAAAACCAAGGCCCACCCATATCGCGCCCTGCACCACACCCACTTTCCAACGTTGATCACGGTCGGGGTGCACGTCATCGCCCATGCAAAGCGCGGCGGTGATGGCAGCCATGCAATGGGTATGCGCCCCGAACAGCGCCGAGATGGCTGAGCCGATGCCGGTGACGCCTAACGCCTGCGGCACCGGAGGTTCATAACCATGCGCGCGCATGACTGCGAAGCCCGGCAGGTTCTGCGACGCCATGGTGACCAGATAAAGCGGGATACCAAGGCCGATCAGGACGGCCATGTTGAATTCCGGTGGGATAAACACAAAGGGGTTCAGCGGAATATCCGGCGCTGGCAGGTTGGCCTCGGTCAGGATGAAACCAAGGGCAAGGCCAATCGCCAAAGCAGCAATGGCCGCCATCAGCGGGTTGATCAGGCGCACCAGAAAGAAGGCCGCGATGATTGGCAACGCGAAAATCGGGTCAGTGCCCGCATAGGCCGCGGCGGCAATGCAAAACGGCAGCAGAACACCGGCCAGCATGGCCCCGGCAACCCCGTCGGGAATGGCACTGACCGCCTTGCGCACAGGCGGCAATAGCGCGGTGATGATCAGCAGCAGGGCTGTCAAAAGGAAAGCACCGACAGCTTCGGGCATACCAATCCCTGCCGTTGTGGCGATCAGGGCCGCGCCCGGTGTGGACCACGCCAGGACCACGGGCATACGGGTTGAATAGCTGAGATACGCCATGCCGAGTCCCTTGGCGATCGACACAGCCGCCAGCCACGATGCGGCCTCGACCGGGCTGGCGCCGACGGCTTGGGCGGCGGCCAGCACGATGGCAACGGATGCGCCGTAGCCCACCATCGCTGCCACAAGGGCTGAGGATATCAATGACATGCGCATGGGCGCTCCGATTTGCCTGACGCCGGACCGTAGGAGGCTTGGAGCGCTGGTGCAACGCGCGATGCCACAAAGCTTGTTTTCCCCAGCCAAGGAATGCGAAGGGTAGTGCAGGACCAAAGGCCAATAGGACAGGTAGGATGGATAAGACACCCCGGCATTCCAATTATGACATCGTGATCATCGGTGGTGCCATCATGGGGTCCTCGACGGCGTGGTTCCTGTCGGATGATGCGGATTTCGACGGGCGCGTCCTTGTGGTGGAACGGGACCCGAGTTTCGAGTTTGCTTCGACCACCCATACCAACAGCTGTATGCGGCAGCAGTTCTCTGAGTCACTGAACGTTCAGATTTCGCAGTTTGCTGCCGATTTCGTGACCAATATTCGCGAGTATATGGGTGGGGATGAGCGTATCCCCGAGCTGTCGATCCGAAGTTTCGGGTACATGTATCTTGCGGACAATGACGCATTTGCCGACGTGCTGCGCCAAAACGTGAAAGTGCAGAATGCCGCCGGAGCCGCGACGCAGCTGATGACCCCGGAAAACATCAAGCGCGACTATCCGTTCTACAATGTCGATGACATCGTTCTGGGCTCGATCAACCGGGTGAACGAGGGCTATTTTGATGGCAATGCCGTCTGCGATTGGTGGCGGCGTCAGTCCCGTGAACGGGGGGTGGAGTATATCCACAACGAAGTTGTTGCGATGACTTTGAATGGCGCCGGAACAGGTGTTGAGAGCGTGACATTAGCCACGGGAGAGGTGATTGCCTGTGGCAAACTGGTCAACGCGTCTGGGCCGCGTGCCGTGCTGACCGCGCGGATGGCCGGGATCGAAATACCGGTGGAGCCGCGCAAACGATATTCGTGGGTCTTCAGGGCTGACACACCGCTGGATCGTGATCTGCCGCTGACCATTGATCCGTCGGGCGTGCATGTGCGCGAAAACGGGGGCGGGACGTATCAGGCCGGGGGGCACGCAGAGATTGACCCGGCGGTTTCTGTTGATGATTTCAACATGGATTACTCACTTTGGGAAAACCACATCTGGCCAATATTGGCCACGCGTATTCCACAGTTTGAGGCAATCAAGGTGCAATCGGAATGGGCCGGGCATTATGCCTATAACACGCTCGATCAGAACGCCATTGTCGGCCCGCACCCAAAGGTTGAAAACTTCTATTTCATCAATGGGTTCTCAGGCCACGGATTACAGCAATCCCCGGCGATGGGGCGCGGATTGGCCGAGATGCTGGTGCATGGCGGCTATCGCAGCCTCGATCTAAGCCCGTTCCATTTTGATCGCATCGTGACGGGCACCCTGATGGTGGAAAAGGCGGTGATCTGAGGCGGTCAGATATCGTAGTCCGGCAGCTGTTCCAGCGCAAGTTTCAGCGCGTCACCCCATCCTGATGCGATGGACGCATAGACCGGATCATCGGCCTCGATCCGCAGGGTGCGTTCACTATGAAAGCTGTCATTCTCATAGACCTGCACGTCAAAGGGCAGCCCGACCGACAGGTTGGATTTTACCGTTGAATTGAACGAAACCAGCAACAGGCGTAACGCCTCTTTGTAACTCAGATCGGGGTTATAGGCGCGCACCAGGATGGGTTTGCCGTACTTCGTCTCACCGATCTGGAAAAACGGTGTATCGTCGGTGACTTCGATAAAATTGCCTTCGGGATAGATCAGGAAAATGGTCGGTTTGCCGCCCTTGATCTGCCCGCCCACGATGGCTGAGGCACTGAACTGGTCATCAGATGTGGGGCCCACAGGGGTGCTGTAGGAAATCACCTCTTTCAGCGTTGCGCCGACAAGGCGGGCGACCTGAAACATCGAGGCCTGATTGAGGATGCCAGGATCGCGATCTTGCGCGGCTTCGGAACGTTCCTGAAGCAGGCTGATCATCGCCTGCGTTGTGGCCAGATTGCCGGCGGTCATGATGGTGATGGAACGCTCGCCCGGGATGCTCCAGGTGAACATCTTGCGGGTCGAGGCAAAATTATCCACCCCGGCATTGGTGCGGGTGTCGGACATGAAAACCAGCCCGTGGTTCAGCCGCATTCCTACGCAATATGTCATTCTGGTGTGTCCGCCGAAAGTGTCGCTGCTCTGGCTTACTGCTGCACCTGTAAAGATACAATCAATGTTTCATCCCCATCGCCCATGCGCAGGCCCGATACGGGGGCCGCATCATGGGCGTCGCGTCCTGTGGCAATGCGCACATAACGTTCGTCCGGTGCCACGCCGTTTGAGACGTCAAACCCGACCCAGCCCAGATCGTCCAGATGCACCTCGGCCCAGGCGTGGCTGGCGTCCTGATCAACCCGGTCATTCATCATCAGATACCCGGACACATAGCGTGCGGGCAGACCGGCAAGGCGGGCGGCCGAGACAAAGATATGGGCGTGATCCTGACACACCCCGTGGCCAATGGTGATGGCCTCTTGCGCGGTGGTTTCGGAATGAGTTTTGTCAGCTTGGTACGGCACGGCCTTGAGGATGGCGGAGGACAAATCGTGCAATCCGTTCAGGGTGGTGTCGCTGGCTGTGATGGTTTGAGACAGCGTTTCGATCTCGGCCGAGGGTTTGGTCAGTTTACTGGCCTGCGCAAAGTGCCAAAGAGGTGCGCAGCCATAGACCTTGCCCAAGACGCCAACATTGTCCTTGGTGTCTATTTGCCCAGTGGCTGTGATGATCAACTCGTGACTGCCGATCTCGGCGCTGACCAGATCGACATGATTGCCGTAATGATCCTTATAGCTGGTTTCGACCTTGCCACCCTTGATGCCCAGATCCCACGAGACGATCTCTTGCAGTTTGCCTGGCAGGGGCCGCAACCGCACCTTTTGCAGCGCATAGCTGACTGGCGTGTCATAGGTATAGCCGGTGGTATGGGTGATGGTCAGTCGCATCTAGCCGTTGAACCTGTAGTCTTTTTCGATCTGGAGACCAAGCTTTGCCGTGCTGGCAATGGCGGCGCCAAGAAACTCGTGCAGGCCTTCGTCGAAGATTGAATTGATATCGCGATCTTTCAGGCGGGCGTGGAACGCCTGAGCCATCTCAAGGCTTTCGGACTCGGCACCGTAATCGTCGGCCAGAAATCTCAGGTTGCCCACCAGCGCACCCGCACAAAACGCCAGCGAGCGGGGCATTCGGCGATCAAGGATCAGGAAGCTGGCGATATTGGCGGCGTTATAGTCCCCCTCCATCGCCCAGCGGAACGACCGGTGTGCCGAGACAGATCGCAGGATCGTTTCCCATTGTACGTTGTCCATCCGGCTGCCCACGAATGACGGTGCCGGGAGCAGGGCGTGATATTTCACGTCAATGATCCGCGCCGTGCTGTCGGCGCGTTCGATAAACGTACCAAGGCGGCAGAAATCATAGATATCGTTGCGCAGCATGGTGCCGTGCAGGGCACCGCGCACCAGCGCCGATTGCTGTCGGATGATGCCCAGAACCTCGGGCAGGTCGGTTTCGGGGATGGTCTCCTTCAGAATGTCATCCAGCAGCATCCAGGTTTCATTCACCGCTGACCACACTTCGCTGGTCAGGGCGGTGCGTACCATCCGCGCATTGTCGCGCGCGGTTTTGATCACTGACAGGACCGAGCTGGGATTGTCCAGATCACGCAGCAGGAAATCGGTGACCCGGGTGCTGTCGTAACCGCCATGCCTGGCCTCATAGGCCATTTGTGCGGCCGATGTGACGATAACTGATTTCCATTCCGAGGCCGGATCAATCGAGCGGGTCAGCGCCATGCGAAACCCCGCTTCGATCAGGCGCGCGGTGTTTTCCGCCCGCTCGAGCCCGCGAAACATCCAGTAAAGTCCACCTGCGGTTTTGCCCAGCATATCAGCCCTCCAGAACCCAGGTGTCTTTGGTGCCGCCACCCTGACTGGAATTCACAACCAGACTGCCCTCGGTCAGCGCAACGCGAGTCAGCCCGCCCGGTGCGATGTTCACGCCTTCTGGCGACACCAGCGCGAAGGGGCGCAGATCAACGTGGCGCGGGGCAAGGCCCGCATCGGTAAATATCGGCACAGTGGACAGCGACAGGGTGGGTTGGGCGATGTAGTTCGCGGGCCGCGCCTTTAGCTTTTCGGTGAATTCGGACAGTTCCTTTTTGCTGGCGGCAGGGCCGACCAACATACCGTAGCCGCCGGATCCATGCACTTCCTTGACCACCAGATCGGCAAGGTTATCCAGCACATATTGCAGGGTTTGCGGTTCCGAGCAGCGATGCGTTTCTACATTCTTCAGAATCGCTTTTTCGCCGGTATAGAACTCTATAATTTCAGGCATATAGCTGTAGATTGCCTTGTCATCGGCCACGCCGGTGCCAGGGGCGTTGGCGATGGTGATATTGCCTGCGCGATAGACATCCATGATGCCCGGCACGCCCAGCATCGAGGTGGGGTTAAACGTGAGCGGATCAAGGAATTCATCATCCACCCGGCGGTAAATCACGTCGATCACCTTTTCACCGCGCGTGGTGCGCATGGTAATATGGCCGTTGACCACCTTCAGGTCATGCCCCTCGACCAGCTCGACCCCCATCTGGTCGGCGAGAAAACTGTGCTCGTAATAGGCCGAGTTGTGAATGCCCGGTGTCAGCACCACCACACAGGGCCGTCCCGGACAGTTGGGATGGGCCGACGCCTCAAGCGAAGCGCGCAGGTTCTTGGGATAGTCATTGACCCGCTGCACCCTGATCTTGCTGAACAATTCGGGGAACATCTGCAGCATGGTTTCGCGGTTCTCCAGCATATAGCTGACACCGGAGGGTGTGCGCGCGTTGTCTTCCAGCACAAAGAAGTCATCCTCGCCGGTGCGCACGATGTCCGTACCGACAATATGAGTATAAACGCATCCCGGCGGGGTGAAATCCATCATCTCGGGCAGGAAGGCATCGTTTTGTGCCACCAGATCGACCGGCACGATCCCGGCGCGCAGAATTTCCTGACGGTTATAGATGTCGTGCAGGAACGCGTTGATCGCACGCACCCTCTGATCAACTCCTTTGGACAGTTTGGTCCACTCGCTGTTGGACAGGATGCGCGGCACCAGATCGAAAGGGATCAGGCGTTCTTCGGCGTCGGATTGTCCATAGACATTGAAGGTGATCCCGGTGCGGCGAAAGAAGGCCTCGGCCTCCTGGGATTTCTTGGCAAGCCGCTCGACATTCTGTTTTGCAAACCATGTGTCATAGCTGCTGTACGGGGTGCGGACGCCATCTTCTGATGTCATCTCGCTAAAGTGCTTGGGCGCGTTAACCATAGGATTAGCTTACAGACATCGCCCGGATTGACAACTGGCAGGCCCATCATGGGGCAACGATGCTGTTTGGCACCAAGTATTTGCCCAAATTTTAGCCAAGAATGTATGGGCGATAGAGGATTACAGGAAGTTCGCTACAACACGCACAAACGCGCCGGGGACATCATTCAGACTATACCCGCCGGGATTGGAGTTGATCGCATACAGGATCAGCGCACCCGACGCGATGATGGTAAACGCCGCTACGCGGGGCGCGCGCCCTTCCGAGATCGCTGACAAGATCGATGGCACCGAGAACACACCCAAAATCACGCCAATGACAAGGATCAAGTCGGGGTCCATAACAGTCTCCTACACACGCGTTTCTTACTGTTGGTCAAGGTTAGCCCGGATCGGTGGAATAAAGCAAACTTTCCTGACAGGGCGCGATGCGCAGAATGTTGGTTGTGCCGGGAACGTTGAAGGGTACACCGGCGGTGATCACGATCTGATCAAGGGCTTCGGCATAGCCCTGGGCGCGGGCGGCACGGGCGGCGGCGATCACGGCCAATTTGAAGCGTTCCAACTCGCTGGTCATCACGCAATTAACCCCCCAGCTCAGTTGCAGACGTCGCGCCGTGCCGCGCAGATTGGTCATCGCCATGATCGGCACGCGAGGGCGTTCCCGCGCGGTCAGAAGGGCCGTCGTGCCGGATTGCGTGAAACAGCAGATGACCTTGATATCTGTCGCCTCGGCGATCTCGCGAGCGGCGGCGACGATGCCGTCAGCCACCGAGGTGCGCTCGACACGGCGAGACGCTTCGATGATCTGGGTATAGGTCGGATCTTCCTCGACCTCGCGCGCCACGTTGTCCATCGTTGTCACGGCCTCGATCGGATAGCTGCCCGCCGCGGATTCTGCGGACAGCATGATGGCATCCGCCCCTTCATAGATGGCGGCGGCCACATCGCTGACTTCGGCGCGGGTGGGCATCGGGCTGTCGACCATGCTTTCCAGCATTTGCGTGGCCACGATCACCGGCTTGGCGGCGGCCCGGCATTTGCGCACCAGACGTTTCTGGATTGGCGGGACGTTCTGAACGGGCAGTTCCACGCCCAGATCCCCCCGTGCCACCATGATGCCGTCCGAGGCCGCGAGGATGTTGTCAAACCATTCCACCGCCGAGGGTTTTTCTATTTTCGATAGAATCGCAGCGCGCCCGGCGGCAAGCGCACGGGCCTCGTCCACATCCTTGGCGCGTTGCACGAAACTGAGCGCCAACCAATCGACACCAAGTTGGCAGGCAAATTCCAGATCGGCGCGATCCTTGTCCGATAACGCGGCCAGAGGCAGCACCACGTCGGGCACATTGACGCCCTTGCGGTTCGAGATCGTACCACCAATCACCACTTCGGTTTCGGCAAAATCCGAGCCGCAATCGGTGACCGTCAGACGGATTTTCCCATCATTGACCAGCAGGGAGGATCCCACTTCCAGTGCCTCGAAAATCTCGGGGTGGGGTAAACAGACGCGCGTGCCGTCGCCTTCGGCGGTATCCAGATCAAGGCGGAAGGAGGCACCAGGTTCCAGTTCTTCCTCGCCCGCTGCGAATTCGCCAACGCGCAGTTTTGGCCCCTGAAGGTCGGCCAGAATGCAGATTGGGCTTTCGCAATCGGCCTCGATCTGGCGGATGATCCGGTGCTTTTCACGGATGCTGTCATGGTCGCCGTGGCTCATGTTCAGGCGAAACACATCGGCCCCGGCCTCGTGCAGCGCGCGAATGGTATCGTAATCCTCTGATGATGGCCCAAGCGTGGCCACGATCTTGACGTTGCGAAAGCGTCTCATTCCTGCGCACCTTTCTTTTCTTTACCGGCAATCGGCCTGTGGAATGCAAGGCTGTCAACCGACATGACGGGAAACTGCATTCACGGACCGCTTTTGATGTTACCGCTATCATCTCCACTTCGCCTTATTACCCAATTCACATTCCGCATCAACTGTCCTAGAGCGTTTCGCGAAAAGCCAGATATACTGATTTTTGCGAAACACAGCGCACCATGTGGATGTTCCGTGCGTTTCGCCTTAATTGAGTGGCTCAAGTTTAAGGCGAAACGCTTTAAGTCCTGCACAAAGGATTTAACAACCCGATGACATACGACCCTTTTGAGATCGAAGGGGCTGATCGCCCGGCCCGGTGGCTGGTCACCTGTGATCATGCCGCCAACACGGTGCCGCCGTTTGTGAATGGCGGAACCCTGGGGCTGTCGGACGCGGATATGGCACGCCACATTGCCTATGATGTGGGCGCTGCCGGTCTGACCCGGCGGCTGGCCGAGCGTTTGGACGCCCCTGCGATCCTGTCGAATTTCTCGCGCCTCGTGATTGATCCGAACCGGGGCGAGGATGATCCGACGCTGTTGATGAAGCTGTATGATGGCACCATCATTCCCGGCAATCGCCATGCGGATGCCGAGGAACGCGAGCGCCGTTTGAATCGCTGTTATCGCCCCTATCACACCGCCCTTGCCGAACTGACCGCGCGGCGTGCAGATACGGTGATTATCTCGATCCATAGTTTTACCAAGCAACTGAACGGATATGCGCCGCGGCCCTGGCATGTCGGGCTGTTATATGCGTCTGACACCCGTCTGGCGCGCCCGCTGGCCGATTTGCTGGCGCAGGAAAGTGACCTGTGTATTGGCGAGAATGAACCCTATGGCGGCCACCTGCCGGGTGATGCCATTGCCCGTCATGCGATTGCCTATGAGCGGCCGAACATCCTGATCGAGCTGCGCAATGATCTGGTCGGGACAGCGGCCAATCAGGTGGCCTGGGCTGACCGCCTGGCACCCTTCATCGAGAAGGCGGGCGAGATCGCCGGGGTGTGATTAGCCGTTGCAAGGACGGACCGGACAACGCAGGGTTTCAGCGTCATCTGAAAGGGTCACCAATGCCACATATCGTCATTGAACATTCCACAGGTCTGGAGATCAGTCACGACCTTCAATCCCTCTGCGACGTCATCTGGCAGGGCTTTGCAGATCACGCTTCGGTCAATGGCCCCGACACCGTGCGCGTGCGCTGTATCGCGGCCACGGCCAGCCGCATCGGGGTTGAGCCGCAAAGCTTTGCCCATGCCACCGTATTGTTGTTGCCGGGGCGTAGCGATGCGCATCGTAACGAATTGGCACAGCTGGTGATGGATGCGATGATAGGGCCGCTGGCCGACGTCGGAAGTCTGACCGTGCGCCTGACAGACTTGAACCCGCCCTATCTCAAGCGCATGTTATAGGTCTGCGGCCTGCTGTCCCACTGTCTTGTGATGTGGGGGGCAAGCCCCCATGTAATCGCTGTAATCTCCTGAAACCTGAAAGGATATTGCGATGACACAAGATATGCTCACGACGTTCTTTGGCTGGATGGTGGTGCTGAACTTTGGCATTCTGCTGATCAGTACTCTCTTGATCCTTGGACTCAAGGATTGGGCGTCAGGCCTTCATGCCCGGCTGTTCGGACTGGATGCTGCCGTGGTTCGGCAGACAATGTATGTCTGGCTGGGCAGCTACAAAGTGGCACTGATTGTGCTGACGCTTGTGCCTTATCTTGCCTTGCTATTGATGTGAATTAATCTGCAGGGCAACGCGATTGTGCCGCTGTCATGCGGCTGTTAGGCTGCAAGGCGGAGCTTGCCTCATTTACCTCGGAGCCTGATGAAAGATGGACGACCAAACCCGTATTGAAATCGAAGCCGCTGCCTTTCGCACCCTGCGCGATCACCTGATGGAAAAGCGCACCGATGTGCAGAATATCGACATGATGAACCTCGCCGGGTTCTGCCGTAACTGCCTCAGCCGCTGGTATCAGGAGGCGGCGAATGAACGTGGCATCGAGATGGGGAAGGAAGAGGCGCGCGAGATTTACTACGGCATGACCATGGATGAATGGAAGGCCAACTATCAGACCGATGCGTCGTCAGAAAAGCAGGAGGCATTCAAGAAATCCTTTGCCGAGAATGTCGGCGACGGCAAAGCCTGATGGATATTGCCGCGCTGCGCGCCGACACGCCGGGCTGCGCTGAGGTCTTGCATTTCAACAATGCCGGGGCCGGGCTGATGCCACAGCCGGTGATCGACAGTCTGACGGGGCATATCGCCCTTGAGGCGCGCATTGGCGGGTACGAGGCCCATGCCGCAGCCAAGCCCGATTGCGACGCCCTTTATGACGAATTTGCCGGCCTGCTGAATGCCCGGCCGGATGAGATCGCCTTCATCGAAAACGCCACACGCGCCTGGGACATGGCGTTTTATGGCCTGCCTCTGGGCGAAGGCGATCGCATCCTCACACATGGTTCGGAATATGTGTCGAACTACCTGGCGTTCCTGCAACAGGCCAAGCGGCGCGGGCTTGAGATTGATCTCATCCCGTCTGATGCCTCCGGCCAGGTGGACGTAGAGGCGATCCCGGGTCTGATCACTCCCAAAACGCGGGTGATTGCCCTGACCCATGTGCCCACGCAAGGCGGACTGGTCAACCCGGCTGAAGAGGTCGGAAAGATCGCCAGGCAATACGGGCTGGTCTATGTGCTGGATGCCTGCCAATCCGCCGGTCAGATCGATCTGGACGTGCAGAAAATCGGTTGTGACGTGCTGTCTGGCACGGGCCGGAAATACCTGCGCGGGCCGCGTGGCACTGGTTTTCTATATGTCCGCCGGAACATGATCCGACAGATTGAACCGCCCTTTATCGACCTGTTTGCTGCGAAGTGGACAGGGCCGCAAAGCTACGAACTGGCACCCGATGCCAAACGCTTTGAAAACTGGGAACGTAATATCGCGGGGCAAATCGGGTTGATGCAGGCGGTGCGCTATGCGCGCGCCCTCGGCTTGCCCGCAATCGAGGCGCGGGTGACGAACCTCGCGACCACGTTGCGCGACGCCTTGCGCGATATTCCCGGCGTCACTGTGCAGGATCAAGGTATGCGCAAATGCGGAATCACCACCTTCACAAAATCCGGCCTGTCCCCCGATCAGATCACTGCGGTGCTCAGCGGGCAGGGTATCAACACATCAGTATCTCTTCTGACCAGCGCGCGGTTGGATCTGGAGCCTCGTGGTTTGACGGACGGTCTTGTCCGGGCTTCGCTGCATTACTACAATACCGATGAGGAAATCACGCGCTTCGCCGCGGCCATCGCCGCGCTGTAAGCCAGACATATTAATAAGGCCGTCCAAGCTTCTTCTTGCCTCAAATATCCCCGCCGGAGGCATCCCGAGGAAGAGCCGCAGGCGATGACGAGATATCAGGCGCGGGCCGCAGGCACGCTCCTTCAGATCACGTCTGCCCCCAATCCTCGGACTGCATTTCACGTAACCGGCTGGCCGTGCGTTCAAACTCGAAACTGCCCTCACCTTCGACATAGAGGAACTCGGGTTTGGCCGCGGCTGAACAGATCAGCCGTACTTCGGCCTCGTAAAGCGCGTCGATCAGGGTGACGAACCGTTTGGCCTCGTTAAAGTTGTTGCGGCCCAGCTGGGGGATGTTTTCCAGCACCAGCACGCGCGCCGCCTCGGCCAGCGCAAGATAATCGGCCGGGCCAAGCGGCTTGCCACATAAGTCGTAAAAACTCGCCCGGGCCACACCATTGTGAAAGGCCGGGATCAGCACCTCGCGCTTGTTTACGATCAA
>Ga0316205_10003372_pt1 | contig 15221 bp, 12 predicted proteins | sample 3monthpyrite_MG_FD_204941 | JGI IMG/M metagenome (GOLD analysis project Ga0316205, IMG submission 204941) | Microbial mat bacterial communities from mineral coupon in-situ incubated in ocean water Damariscotta River, Maine, United States -... | ecosystem: Environmental > Aquatic > Marine >... | reverse complement strand
GAATGCCGTAAAGCATCTGCGAGATGTTTAATATCCTGCGCATATTTCTGCGCCTCTTCATAATTTTTTCTACAGCTATCTCGTTCTTCCAATGCTTTATTTAAGTCCGCTTCGAACTTATATTGCGTATCTAATGATTCATCTAAATCTGTTTGCAGGCTATCATATTTATTTTGCCATTCACGTACATCTTTTTCTGATTGTTCTAGACATGACTTGACTTCAGATATTTTTTCATCAAATTTAGTTGCTGAAACACAACCCGTGAGTAAAAATATTAACGCAATTAGAGCGAATCCTATTTTCATGGTATTTCCTTTATTAACAGGCGCTAATCGGCATTGTGCTATAAAATATTTAAACTGATAATACGCAGTAGTACGTATATAGCCTCTTCTGGTGAACTCACGGCAACGGCTCCAACAAGGTTTTATTATTCAATTCCGTATAATAATAACTGATTCACTCCAACTTACCATATAGGTATTAGTTTTAGTGTCTATACTCTCTTTAAAAATAGATGGTATCCACTTCTAGAAATAAATGACTAAAAAAATTAATAAAAATATTGGGGAGGTTCCACACTTCCCAATTATATATTATTTATAACTCTGAAATTCTTTTCTCTAAAAGAGAGACAAATTTCGATGTGTTAGTATTCGCTCTGATTTTTTTATATTTTATAAGCGCAAATTTCATGTCATCTTTGTTTGTCGCTTGCGACAACAAATATTTAACCGTATCCTCATAACTCGATTTCAATGAAAGGAGTAACATTTCCTCAAAACGTGAACCTGAAGCAAATTCTTTATTCGTACGCAGCAAGGTTGTAAAAATATAGCGAGCATGTCTATCGAACACTACTCTGTTATACCAAGGAGTCATTTTTCCGCGAGGGAAACTCTCAAACATATGCTCGAAAATATTCTTTCCATACGAATCGTATAAAGTGGCATAATTAACGCCACTCGAACTCAATTTTTCAATTACATCCGTGTTCCACAAATAGGCTGAACGCAACGCAAGACGAGTATTTCTAAACTTAATATATTTAGTCAAGGCTGCACCACGAGTTCTTGTATAGATAGTCTTAGTATTGCTATTTGGCTTAGTAAAAACTAATTTATCGCCCTGTATTTTAGGAATATTTTTTGAATGGCGATCTGAATCACGAAAGCGACTAGTCGGCGACATTTTTTCGAATGCACCTTTTCGTATACTATAAAAAGACTGTTGCCCAAATTTGCGATGCATTGGATTAACTGCCCATAACCGTTTGGCAGAATCATTTGCTAATATCTGCGATCCATCTTCAAAAAACTCGTAATAGAAAGTCCCCCTTTGTCCAGCTCTAGGCGTACTATGCCATACACCGAGAAATTTTTTATCGAGACTCGTCGCTTTTACTTTTACATCATCAAGACTGGCGGATTTTAATATTTTCTCTTTAATATCTGCGAAACTAAAGTCTGTCCTGATAATCCTTGCACCGGTGAAGTCCGCATTTTTTAAGTTGGCGCCATTAAAAAGAGATTCACCTATTTGTGCATTTCTGAAATTTGCACCTTCGAGGTTGGCATAAGCAAAATTTGACTGGCCAATACGTGCCCCAGAAAAATCAGCCCCCCTTAAGTCGGCTTTATAAAAACTGGTATTTCGGATACTTGTACTGGAAAAATTTGAATTTTTAAGTGTTGCCCATTTAAATTCATAGCGTGACCACAACTTATTTTTTTTCGAAAAGTTACTACCCTCTGCCTCACACCAATGACAGTCAAAGATATGATCTTTTAATGACGTCAGATCACAATTTTTACAGCTCAAGGTTTTCTCAAATTCTTTCGCCAGCTTAAGGCCTTTAATATTCGGTCCAGTCTTTGATTTCCAGGTTTCATCGACTGTGTACCGACCAGATTCTTTTTTAGCCTTTAGCTTTTCCTTATACTTCTTTTCTTTAGCCTGTATTATGCTGAGTTGTTGTGCATTATGCGCTGCCATCATACTACTTCGTCCCTTGGCGGTATTCGCGCGTATAAAGGTGGCGTCAGCGTATTTTGTACCTGTGAGTGTGATGCTATCTTTATTTTTATTATATAAACCCGTTATAGGGCTACGAGCACCTTTCTCCTTGCCCTTAGAACCACGGAGGTAAAAGGAAATTGCACTATTTTTTCTTGTCCAGGACATGGACTTGTAACCTGAAAAGTTAACAAATCCAGTTGGTGAAAAGTTTAGATTTATACCTTTAGAATTTATCCAACGACCAGCAATGACATCATTTTTCCTCTTAGAATAAGCTGCCCGCACTTGTTGCTGTTTACGCATGCGTTCACGTTCAATACGTAAATTATCAGATTTAACGGGATTACTTGAGCGGGAATTCGAATATGCCTTTTTTTGCATATCTTGAGCATACTTACGTAAAAATTCACTCGCCGTTTGTTGTGCTTTCATTTCCTTAGGGGAAGCAGACATAGGCTTTCCTGATTGCGCACGACGCATTTGCTCTTGTAATTGATTCATGTACTGCTGATATTTTTTATCCTTCTCAGCCTGCGACATTTTATCAAATGCTTTTGAGCTTTCCGCATAAGTAGCCGAAACACCTACTAGGCTTATCAATACCGACAGACACAGTATTACAATTGATGTATTCCCTTTCATATTCCCATTTCCTTATTGATAAATTCATTAACTTGCATAAGTGTAAAATCTCTAGCTACACATATACAAATTATCTTGATTATTGGCTATATAGTGACCACTTTATTTCGTTGGTTTAAAGCACGACTTGGATATCAGTGATTTATTGATTCGATTTAAAGAATCAAAAAATACTTTATGAACACATGTCGCCATCAGAAAAATACTCACAAAAACAAGACAAAACACAATAACACTAAAAATAGTTTTAGTATGCAACCATCCAATAGTAATCCAAAATATTGCAGGAATAACAAAAAGTGTCATAGGAATATAGTCAAGTTTATTAAAATTAAATAATACTTCAGGCATTTCAATTGGATTTTCATTCTCACTTACTGCACCATCACCGGTTCGTAAATGTTTAAAGTCACTCCAATGAGCGAACACAAAAGCACCAACTGCTGCAACTAAAAATAATAATGTAATAGCAATCGCCTCATTCTTATAACCAAGAAGATAATGATAATATTGAGTAATGGTCTCCCAGTTACTCATTGAAACCGATACTAAATAGAGAAAAGGTGCTGACACAAGTATTGTTGAGGTGAAAAATAAAAAACCGATTAATGACTTATCAGCAGACTCAGTGAATGAACCAATAAATCTATTTCTTAATCCTTCGTTGCCCACTGGCAATTTCCGATGCTTACCAAATATTTTATAATAAACGCCACCTTCTGATAACGCCTTTAGGTGAATCGGAAACTTTCCCTCAAAGCGATAATACGTCATAGAATCAAGCGCTTGACGCAAGCAGTTTATTTGTCTTATAGCAAGATTAGACTGTGACTTAAAAGCCGCTATATATTTTATCGCAATCATATTAGCCATACCAATAAACATCGATACTGTTACAACAGCGGCCCACTGTAAACCTTCCTCAATCTTTGTAATATCATTCAATGACGCAATAGCCGCTAAGCCACCAATCAAACCGGGAAACAAAATCATTGAAGCATTGATAGCAAAAAACTTTCTCTTTCTAATCTCGTTTAAATTATCAGTCATTACCTTAAACTCCCACTTTAGATTCTCTTCATGAGATTTTAAGCTATCAGTTTCTACCGTAAATGAAGATTGCTTACTCCGTTTGTTTACATTGAACTTTCCAGTTTCATTTTTTTTACGTATAAACCCATCACCCCACTCTTTTTCCCAAAGCGGATTCCATTTGGAGTATTCAATTTTCGTTGAAGATCGATCGGTCATCATGCATTCCTTGTCTTTATAATATTTATTATTATAAATATACTATTGTTATATGAACACAACCTGAATAGGTTTATCAATGCCTGTTCTTATCTAAGTAAAGAACTTAAAGCAAAAGCTGGCTACTCTTTTTATTGATAAATTTTTATGCTAACTCCCTACTTACACTGAAAGTATACTTATCATGTATTGACATTACACGCTCAACATCTGAATGTGATCTATCCGCCCCATATGTTTTAAGTAATCTGGTAACGCCAAAATTTGTTGAAACATTCTTATAATTTGTCAGCCATTTTTCAAAGTTATCTTTTTTTTCCTGTGAGGATCGTGGAAACCTACTTTTAGGCCTATCAATACCAACTCTCCACGGCTTTGGACTTAACCTGGCTCTAAAGCAAGATTGGTGTTTGCAGAGCATTACATATAATGGATCCGTATCGAGAGAGGAAAATATTGAACTTACTTCTGGAGAATTACTATCAAATAGTTGATTTATTATTACAATTCTTAGTCCCGCAAATGTTTCATATACTTTTATTGTATATTTTTGATTCATCTTCTGAAAATCTTTTACCTTTTCAATATAATAGGCTTTATCTTTTTTTGTTTTACCAAATTTCTCTAGGATACGTGTAATAAAATTACTTTCTACTACATCAATATCACCAAAAAATACAGACTCCGTGTTTAAGACTAGAGCACCATAACTATTTCGTGTAAGAACAGCTAAAAGCCTGCCATCAGAAGACAGGATTTCTTCGACTACCTCTTCTTTTATATATCCATTCCAATATTCATAATCCTGAATACTTTGACTGTTTGAAGATATTAACTTTTCAAACTTACGAGCCCTTAATTCAGCGTTATTCCTTGCATCTTCATTGCTATCATTTGAGGCTCCCCATATAGAGACCTGAGTATGCCCAAAGAAACTTTTATCGACGGAAACGTCTATTTCTTTCCAAAATTTTGCAAATTTCATATTTCATATCTTATTACGCTATTATTAATAAAGACAATAAAAAAAAACAGAGTCAGAGAACACCAACAGTAAACGCACTTCGATCCCGTTTTTTTGAACCCGACGAATTTAACATTTGGTATATAATTCCAAGGATACCAAAAAGGATTCAATGATTATGTTTAAGACAGATAACTTATATTTTTTATTAAAATCATGAAGAGCAACTCATATGCGACACTCCCGCGAGCTCAGTGAACTCAGTTGGCTTCAGCTTATAGTATTTTTCTTCCACCTCTTTCGACTGCTCGGCGTAAGGCTGCGTCATCACTTCTTGTAACTCTCGAACTAAAGCGTAATTTCCCGTGACTGCTTGCTGATAAGCAGGTGCAAGCAACCACTCTCGCAAACTATATTTAGGATTGATGCGTTTCATTTGTTCTGAAATATCTTCAAGCGTGCGCGGCGAATTAGCAACGAGTGATTTCCATTTTATGAACCACTCTGACCAACGCTTGTTCATCTCTTCATTTAAACTTTTGTAGAAGCTTTTTTTAAGTGGGCCAATGTCATCTGGCACCATTGAGAGCTCACGAAAGAATATTGTGTAATCAACAGACGTTTGCATCATTAACGTTGCGAGTTTATTGAATAACGCCGCGTTAAACGTATCAAGCCCAAGTTTGGCCGCAAACATCTTTTCCATTTCCTCATGCATTACTTGTCCAAAGCCATTTCTAACCTCATCGAGCTGTTGCAAGGCATTATGATCAGTCTCCAGTAACGGTTGCAATGACCTACAGAACATTTCGAAGTTGCGTTCCGCTGCTACGGGTTGGTTCAAAAACGAGAAGTGATCCCCGCCCCCCGTCCATGGTTGATAGTGTGGATTAAATTCATCACAAAAACCGAACGGACCATAGTCAAGTGTGAAGCCACCAGCCGCACAGTTGTCGCTGTTGAAATTGCCCTGGCAATAACCGACACGGATCCAGTTCGCCACTAGTGATGTTAGGCGGCTGCGGAATGCCCGCGCGAGCAATACGATTTTCTCGACAGTGTTTAATGACTTATTCATAGATGGGTCAATAACGTCAGCGTAGTCACGATCAATTAGGTGCAATACAATCTTCTCTAGTTCCTCCATCGCATCGGGATGTTCCTTCTTTCGAGCACGGCGAGCGAATAGCTCAATTTGCCCAACCCGTATAAACGACGGTGCAACACGCGTCGAGATCGCGACGGGTTCCGAGACCATCATGTCAGGGTCCTGCGATCGCGAACCCTCTGAATACCATGGTCGCTGAACCTTCTCTGTTTTCGAAACATACAAACTCAAAGACCGTGACGTTGGCACGCCAAGCGCATGCATATGTTCCTGCGCCAAAAACTCACGGATACTCGATCGTAGAACGGCACGACCATCTGCACCGCGGCAATATGGTGTTCGTCCGCCACCTTTCAGTTGCATTTCCCAACGTCGATCATCAATAACAGCCTCAAGTATAGAAACTGCGCGACCATCACCATATCCATTGCCGGTTTGGAACGGACACTGTTGGGTGTATTCCGTGCCAAAAATGGAAAGTGCGTAGCCAGTGGCCCAACCCACCTTGCGCATCGGCTCTGGTGCCAGCGAGAGATCGCCACTGAATAGTCGCATGAAATCGACTGACTCAGCCATGCTGTCAGCAAAGCCTAATTCGTGGAAAAAATTTTTGCTATGCGCGACGTACTCGGGCTCAACAATTGGTGTGGGTTTAACAGGAACATAATGTCCCGAGAAAACTTGTCGTGGTACATGGTCATCGCCGTTTGCTTTCGCTTGCGGGTCGCTGTTGAGTGTTTCCATAAACGAGTAGTTTGCATATTTTGCAAGATCTTCTAGCGTCGAGATGGTTGGGGAAGTTTTCTGGGACACTCTATTTTTCATACGTCTACTCTGGTTTATGCGCGGATAATATAACGACTTTCCTAGTGGATGGTTTATAGTACCCGAAATTTACTCGATTTATGGGCTCTTTATCAGTAAAACGTCTAATTCTTATCTGAACACCCCAATCGCTTTATTTATTAATTATTCAAACATAGTTTTTTAAATACAATAATTAATAGAAGTAAAAGAATTTAATGTCCGCAGTCATTTAACTTTCTTTTGTTTTTTACTCTCTAACCATATGTTAAATTCACTTGGGTATGGCGTCTTTGTGTTTTTATTTGAAGGAGTCGATTTAGTAATCATCTTCGTTGTTTGAGAAATACGATTACTTGTTAAGGGGTGTGTGGCTAAAAACTCAAAAGAAGGCATAGACCCTGATATGGAATTGAACACTGCAAATAATCCGAGTGCGCCTTCTGCATGACCATATAACTTTATTAAACTATTAATAGCATCCTCATCTGCCTGATACTCGAAGTCACGAGAAAAACGCATCAAAGAAGCCATGCCTGTAGAGCCCATTAAATCATTAATACCTGTATTTCCTGACGAACCACTTAGAGCGGATAAAACAATTCCTACAACAATACCGTGGCTCGTACTTAGTATAGGGTGACGATATTTAACATGGGCAATTTCATGTGCAATGACCATTGCTAACTCGTCTTCATATTTTAACTTTTCTATTAACCCCCGATATAAAACTATGTGCCCACCTAATGTTGCGAAAGCATTCACAGTATCATCATTGACATAGTGAAACGTAATTTTCATATCTTCAGGAAGCTCAAACGTGTTTAACACTTTTTGTGTGACTTTATCCAGATAAGGCGGTAACTTTTCTTTTTCTAAATTATCGATAAAACTAGAAATAGGTAATTCTTTTTCCATCTCAAATGGAATTTTGTCTGCAAAATTATCGACAATAAGGATTAAAATCGAAATAACGATAAAAACAACGGTGAGTAAGCCAACAGTTAATAAAAAGAATTCTTTTAATGGATGTTCTTTAGATGTATTTATGCCTTCTGGTAATTCTGGATTTGAATATTCCATAATCTTTAATGAGGGTAAAGCGCTGTGCCATATGCCAACACTTCAACAGACCCTATTGAATTACCACGTCCTTTATGAATACTTGACGTTTCTAATTTAATATTAAAAACTAACTCAGCATTCAACTTTTTTGCTTCTTCTTTCATTCTTAAAATAGCTTCACGGCGTGCGCGATCGAGTAATGATTCATAAGACGTGACACGTCCACCAAAAATATTTCGTAAGCCTGCAATAAATCGCTTAAAGTAATCGATAGAGATAACAACACTCCCTGTAACGAGTTGGCTATTAAGTTCATTTCTTGGGGGAACAATTACTTTAGACGCAACAGCAGGAATGGCGTTGAGTACTTTTTCTCGCTTAATAATCGATTTATAATGCTTAGATTCAGCATAACGTCCAAAGCCATAGCCCAATGCCAGCAAAACTAACAATACAATTAAATCATACATTCGGAATTATCCTTGTTTTGAAGTTTATATTCATACTATTCAAGTGTTACCGCAGTGCCATAGGCAAATAGCTCAGCAGCACCTGCTGCAATACTTGATGTAGAGAAACGTACATTCAGTACTGCGTTTGCACCTGTCGCTTTAGCTTGTTCTAACATGCGGTTATAAGCTTCTTCGCGTGATTCTTGTAATAACTCGGTATAGCCTTTCAGTTCACCACCAAAAACATTCTTTAATCCAGCCATAATATCTCGACCAACATGTTTGGCGCGAACCGAGCTACCTTGTACCAAACCGTAGTGCTTAACAGTACGTTTACCCGGTACAACTTCAAGATTGCTAACAATCATCTAAATTCTCCAAATTTGAATTATTATTTTTCTATCGGTATGAGAGTAGCTAATTATGAAAATAACATCAATATTTTAGCCTAGAGTACCAACAACAAGCGTTCTATGTCCTCGTATTTTACTCAATTGGTGCTTCATGCCATTTAATTATAAATTTATTAGATTCATTTAAAAAAACAACTTCCGGCCAAATAGTCTCAGGCTCATTCCCTGGTCGTAAATGAGATAAGTTTGCCAAATCTAAATAGCCCGAATCAATAAATTCTCTATCATGGTTGCTTCCGTTAATCAGTAATACCGGTTTTTTGAATTTTCTCACTTCCTTTTCAATGATCCCGACAAAATCAAAACAGGCTTTTAAACCACATGTAACGGGGCTTGAATGCATTATTAAAACTACGGCTTCACTTTTATTTTGTATCGCTTTTTTAAAATAACTTACCAAGAAAACTGTATTGGCATTTAAAATTTTATTTATTGATTCATCATCAAGTGGAGAATTTCCTGGTAAATCAGGCAAAACAAGCATGATGAAGTCAACCCCATTATAACTCCAGGCTGCATTTTCAATCATTTCACGTTGACGAGTTATATATAAACCATCAAATTTTTCATCTTTTCCTGTAATAAACTGATGAACTGGTGGGTTGTTAAGAATAACCTCTCTAAACAATGCCTGTGATTTAACAGAATTTTTGCAGTCATTAAATTCATTATCTCCTATCGTAATAAGAAACGGAATCGGCGACTTAGAGAACACGCTAGCTCGCATTTCATATAATTCACGCGCACAATTTGTTCGGCCACGCATAATATCACCAACGTGAACAACAAATGGTAACTCTGCCATAGCCATTTTTTCTAGTGCTTCAGTAACAGCCAGCAATTCAGTATCGCTCTCATAATATGGTGTATCACCAATCGCAGCGAATCGAACGTGTGTACTTGAACAACCTGTAAGATGCAATAAAAACAGACTAACAAGCGGAATAGAAAGAATTTTAGTCATAGCAGTAATTCCATATTAACAACTTATTATCTATTAAAAACTACTGGCGTAAACTCCAATAATTACCTGCTCCGTCTTTAAACTTTTTATCCAGGTTTCTTGCATAAGGTGGCATGCCATTTTTAATTAAATTGTACAAATCGAACAGTAATTCTCTTTCGTCGCCATAATAAGAATGACCAAGCGCATTGGTATCAATACCCGATGCATCAATCGTATCAATGCCATCGATCACTACCATTTCTTTTCCCGATTGCCCTAACCGATGGCTTTTTTGTAATGTATTCGCAACAATTAAAGCTCTATCGTGTGACGATGTATATAGAGTATATCGTTCTGCCTTTCGTCTAAGACGAGGTTCAATTTGGTCGATAAATATTCTAGAGTTAATATCCGGTGCAGCTAAGATAACTTGATTCAACCGTACTGCATTACTGTCTATATCTTTTAGCGCATTAAGAAGTACTCTATTGCCCATACTATGCGCGAGCACATGAATTTTTCTAGCATTAGCTTTTTTATTTAGTGTAACCAAAAATTCTTTTAAATGAGGATACGACCAGGTAGCTCTATCTTTATCTGCAAGATAATCAATCGACGTTCCTTGAGATGGCCAGCTATAAGCGACAGGTATACCTGGATAGTTTAAGTCATAGGCTAATTGTGCCGTTCTGCGAACGGAATCTTCAAACGTAACATTAAACCCATGAATGAAAACGAAAATGTCTTCGTTTTTAGTTTTTTTCATTTTTGATTTCATTTTTTCGAAAAATGAAGTCATCGATAAGTTTTCAATTTTTTTCAGAATAACATGTTTATTTGTATCGGCTTTAAATTCAAATTTCCACCATTTAGGCGACTCTAACTCACCGAGTTTATGTTTTTTAGGAATAGATACTTTAGCAAGGCCATAACTAAACTCACCCATACCTGAACTGTATCTAGTTGAAAGAGGATTATTCTTTTTAAACTTCCTGTCTGTACCAAAAAAAACATCCACAATAACATTCTTTTTTCCAGATTTTGTTACACGCTTTTCGCCTGATGGGCCTGCCATTAATAGTGGCCGATTTAAAATAACTTCTTTAACCAGCGAGGATGTTGACCAAACAATTTGCGAACCGTTTGATTGACTAGAGACTGTTTGTTTAATTCCCCTAATCATATAATCTAGTGATACGCCACGCATTTGAATTGCGTTGGTAAAAATTTTTGAAAAAATAAAATTATCTTTGTCGTTTGGCATAATAAATCGTTTACGAGAAGATAAAATAACAGCAGAATTTTTTGGCGCATCAACGTATGTTAATTTTCTGAACCGTGAATTTCTTTCATCATGAAAATATTTATTCGACAAGGAATCAATCACTATCAGGTTTTTCCCTACGCTATTCCTATCAAACTCTTCAAGTACTCTTGAAAAATCAATCGAATGAGATCGCAAATCATTAAAACTATGAATTGAAGGGGCAACAGAGACAAGATAGTTTTTATTACTCACGCGATAAGCATGACCTAAATAATAAAATATCCCTATAGAACCATTACGCAACTTTTGCCTATATTCGCGTATTGCTTTATCTATAGAGTATCGATCTGAATTTTGTAAAAAATTAACTCGAAAACCGAGTCCTTCAAGCGTTTTAACTATACCTTCAGATATAGCGCTTGCATTGTTGATAGTAGCATTTTGATAATTCGTATTTGCTATTACAAGCGCCACCCTATCCTCTGCATACGACACCATAGCCACAAACATAAAGGATGTAAAAAGTATAACTTTAGTTATTTCTCTTGATTTTTTCATTCGTTGAAACCTCCGTGCACAACAGTAAATCATAAATGGGCGTAGAACCTATATATACCCTTATGATAATGAAATTAACTATATTATGTAATCAATAGTAATTTAAAGATAATCATTTAAAAATACTATGCTCAGAGCCTATTTATTAGCTGGTGAGCAGCTTGTCCAGCTTACCACTACTATCCAACATGATTAAATCACTTAAACCACCAATATGTTTATTATTTATGAATATTTGAGGTACAGACTTCTGATTGCAGCGTTCAATCATCGCGTCTTTTTCAAGTGGCATCAGATCGAGTAGGTACTCCTCATAATCAATACCTTTCGTTTGCATAAAATCTCTAGCGTCCATGCAGTGCCTGCAATAACTAGTAGCGTACATTTCAACCTTAACTGTCATATTCGGTTTTATCCTCCTAATTAAAGGAGGCTCACTCTGACCCTGTTTTTGTTCTTGAGTATCCTGATTTTCATATCTAGTTGTATAGAATTTAGACTGCCATTTGATTTAATTAAGTGGGGGACATTCAGAGGACTATTAATATGCTAATCGGGAAAGTAGAGATAAAAGGTTGCACTCTCACCTAACTCAGACTCAGCCCAGATACTGCCTTCATGTCGCTTTATTATTTTCTGAACAATCGAAAGACCTATGCCTGTGCCAACAAAGTCTTTTGTATTGTGCAATCGTTGAAACACTTCAAATATTTTACCCCCAAACTTCATATCAAAACCAACACCATTATCTTTTATAAAAATAACATTCTTATTATTAATTTTTCTTAAACCAATTTCAATTTTCGAAAGTGAATTGAGACCCGTAAACTTAATTGCATTTGAAATTAAGTTTTCAAATACAATTACAATTAAGTTTTCGTCAGCATTAATAATCAGATTAGGCTGAATACTAATATCAAATTTTCTAGGTGATGCATCAGCTGTTAATCTTTTAAGTATTTCATTAGCATGGAAAGATAGATCTACATTTACCTTAAACAAGGGTTTTCTTGATGTGCGTGAAAACATCAATAGGTCGTCTATTAATACACCCATTCTGTTGGCCGCCATACAAATTCTATCTAAATAGTTATTTGCTGTTTCATCCAACTGATTACTATAATCTTCTGTTATTATCTTACTAAAACCATCGATACTCCGCAAAGGGGCTCTAAGGTCATGTGAAATTGAATAACTAAAAGACTCCAAATCATTATTAATCTCTTCCAATTTTTCTTTTGATTTACGTAAAGAATCTTCGGCTTTCTTTCGTTGGTAAATAACAGCATTCAAAAACAACGTTGTAATCGTTATAATCCCTATAAACATCTGAAGATGTATTAATGATTCATTTACAGATGAGCCTATAAAATTCCCTATGTTAAATGCAGTAATACTAATGGCAATGAATGATATAAGAGCAACCAAAATAAAAGCCATACGACAACCATATCTAAACGATGCATAAATCAATATTGGAAAAACAGAATATGTTATCAAGTAGTTACTTAACTGAGAACTATTGTCATAAGTAAAACCAATCGTCACATATAAAGATGTGAGCAAAAGAAAAATAATTTTTTCAGTTATTGTGCGTTTTATGTTATTTAATAGAGAAGCACCATAATACAGCGACATAATAACCGGCGTAACAACAACGATTCCAACACCGTCACCAATGGCCCAGGTTAACCAGGTATACCAAAATTCTTCCCAAGGTAAGATATCACTTAAACAAAGACCAACAACACCAAATGTTGCACTGACAATAGAACCAATAATAACGGCATATAAAATAAAGATAAAAATACTATTTTCTTTAAATAAAAAACTCTCTGTAGTCGATTTATTTGTAATTGCAAAATACCCTAAAAGCGCACAAAGAGTATCACCCGCACCGTTTAAATTTGCCGCCAGAAGAAAATCTATTGTGCTGCCCATGGAGCTAAAGTCAGCATAAGCCCAACCATTTCCAATTATGGCTCCTATCCAGATTCCAGGCCAAATTCGATAACCTTTAATTAGCAGCGCACACAAAATAACACCGGCCGCAGGCCAAAAGGGTGTGACATTTCCAGGTGAAATAGCAACAAGCTGACCAATACGAGCAGAAATAATATACAGAATAATTAAAACGACAATATCTTTAATATTGACTTCATTAAACAAATTTTTAATGTTTCTATACAAGATTAATCCTTATAGTTAGCTTAATAATCGAATAATCTACAACACTATTAGATATCTCTAATAAACAACACAAAGGAAGAATACTTGAACCAATAAAAGATTTCCTTTCGTAAGGATACCACGCCCTACGCCCGTTAATCCAAATATTATGGGCGAACCCGATAACCACTTTCCCCCTCCCTATTACTCTAAATCTTATCTTTTTCGTTTTCCTTATTGTAGCTTGTTAGTCATCTCTTCAAGCGATCCTGTTTTTAAGCAAACAAATACGCAATATAGCTACCAGAGGGCAATTAACTCTAATGTTAGAGAAAACAGTTTTCTGCTCCCGAATATTTGGAGTCGAATATTTGGGGGAAGAGTAAAATCTCATCCATGTCATTGAGTTGTGGCTTAGGCCTATTCTTCAAAGATGTAACTCGTCGACCACTTAAACGCGCAATATCCTATTTAAATTGTTCACTACCTAACGCCAATCCCTGATTCACTGGTTGACGTACTTCACCCAACAATACCCCATCAATGTGGTCTCGAAAAATGTTCCGATAAGACTGGGCACACGTATCCAGTAAACCTCCAAGTCCTAGATATATCTGATGAAGTGTACATAAAATTGAAGACCGAGCCCTTCCATTATAGATCCCGGGTAATCGTGCGATTTTTTTATCCTTGAAAAGTTTCACTTGAAATGAACATAACTTAAATGATGGTTACTAGGATTGAGTTTTTACTTTGTTCCCAAATACCCTGACCCCAGATATCTATTATGAGGGTAAGCCTATGAATATGAAAAGAGATTCAGAATTTTGTTGAACTATTTATTGTTTTAGCTGATTATTCATTAACGTAATTCACTATTATTGTTGGTAGGTGTGCCTGCCATTTTTATTGTTTTTGAGCTTGCAATCGACAACATGATTATGGCTCAGTTACTGACATTCATCTTCGTTAGCATGATTTTCCGCTGGCAGCCAATAAGAATGAAATTGGTTCCCAAAAATATCAAACAGCGTCGTGCTAGCGGACATACGCATGAGCAATATTTTTTACAAAATATACATCATACTGAGCAGCGCAATGGAATTATGTTGTTTGTATCAGAAGCCGAACACTACGTGTAAATTATCGCCGATAAAGGGATTAATGATGTAGTCGAAAAGAATGTGTGGAGTAATATCGTTAATGATTTTATTTTACACGTAAAATCCGGAAATATTTGTGAAGGTTACATGGTCGCGATTGATAAAATAGAAGAACAGTTAAGAATCCACTTCCCTGCAAATAATATGGATAAAAATGAACTACCTAATCATTTAATTGAAGCAGGGATACCCGAGTAATTGTACAAATAAGTAATCATTGTAAAATTTGGAGTCAGAGTGAACTCCAGTTTTTTCATTCAGATGTGTAAGAGTTAAACAGAATGTAACAGGATTTTTATTGTTACAACCCTTTAATTTGTTGTAACGTTGTATTCATAAAGCTAAAGGCTCTCAAAAAATTCACTAGAAACGGGTAACGGTCTCGCCCCCATGCTCT
>Ga0316205_10003371_pt1 | contig 15223 bp, 14 predicted proteins | sample 3monthpyrite_MG_FD_204941 | JGI IMG/M metagenome (GOLD analysis project Ga0316205, IMG submission 204941) | Microbial mat bacterial communities from mineral coupon in-situ incubated in ocean water Damariscotta River, Maine, United States -... | ecosystem: Environmental > Aquatic > Marine >... | reverse complement strand
TCGAATTGGTGAGCAGCCCGCGCATTTCGGCTGCAATCAAGCGATCCGCGACACCGTCAAGCGGTGGCCCGATTTCGCCATGAAATTGCTGGTCAAGCATGTCATTGTTGACATGGCACGCAAGGCAGTTGCCTTTTTTGCGGTTTTTGAAAACCGCCGCACCGTTGACCGGATCACCGGCGACACCGGTAAGCGAGCCTTCTACAGCTCCGGTATCGGTAAACACCACCTCGTTGGGCGCGACCTCACCGGTGGCCACAGTTGCGAAGGTCGCGACCGAAGCACAGACGGCGAGAAGCATCGAGTTTCTCATGTATTTCTCTCCCTGTTGGTTTATTGGCAAACTATATGTTGCCATTTATTGTCTTTTTCAGCGTAGGAATACTTTATCGGCATATTTGAATATTTCAATCATAAATGCAAAATTTACGTCAAAAAATCGTAATTATATTTCGTATTCATTTGTATACACTACTGAGCGCGCTGTGTGGCAAGCATTCTGGCGTGATATTTCTGAAAATGCTCTTCGGTGTCATAGCCGCGTTCTACAACCCAATTCAGCATATTCAGGGTCATCCACTTGCCAAAAGCACCGGGCATAACCGCAACGGCAGCTTCGCCAGCGCTCACCTCGCCCGGGTCTTCCTCAGGCATAAACAGTGTTGTCGGGGTAAAAAACACGCCCCACTTTTTCACAATATCGCGCTCCGCGAGCACCTCGCCGTCAAAATCTGTGACCTCCAGATCACCAAACATATTGATCTGCACAAAGAAGTATTTTCCGCGGATCACCGCGTCTATCTCGGGGATCGGAAAAATCTCGTTATGCATGCGCGCACAATAAATACAGCCCCGCTGCTCAACGATTATCGCCAAACGAAGGCCCAGCGCGTTGGCCTCTTCGAGGTCTTCGCGCATATCAAGGAACGTGTCTCGCAGCCAGGTGGGTTTGTGTAGCCCATCCTCGCCAAGCCGGACCTCGGCGCTGGCAGCAAAGGGCGTGGCAAGCAAAGCAAATGTCAGGAGAAGTTTTTTTAGCATGGAAGGTCCTCGTGTTAACCGATGGTTTGAAAGACAGGGAAGGTTTCGATCAGCCATTGTGCAATGGCTGAAACTTGCCCCGTTACAATGAGCAGCGCAAACAGGATCAAAAACGCGCCCATGATCTTTTCTACCGACCCCATCATTGCTCGATGGCGTTTTACCCATGAAAGGAACGGGCCGGAAAAGAACGACACAATAATAAACGGGAATGTCATCGCCGCACCGTAAACGAAAAGCAGGCTTCCGCCTTTTATCAGGCTTTCCTGATCCATGGCGATAAACAGAATAAGCGACAGCGCCGGGCCCACGCACGGGGTCCAGCCAAATCCAAAAGCGAGGCCGATCAGGTAAGAGCCAAGATAGCTCGCCGGCTTGATCGAGGAGGAATCTATTTTCGCCTCGCGATACAAGAAAGGAATCCGAATCAGGCCGAGAAAATGCAGGCCAAAAATGGTAAGAATTGCCGCAGCAACATAGGACAGTGGCTCTTTATACTGCCCAAGCGCCCTGCCTGCGGCTGTTGCCCCGAGCCCGAGAAGAACAAAAATCGTGATGACACCGGCAGCAAAAAACACAGACGACAGAATAAGCCGGAGCTTGGCCCCGCGGGCAATTTCGTTTTCTTCGGTCAACTCCTGCATAGACAGGCCAGCCATGTAGCTTAGATAAAACGGAACAATGGGCAAAATGCAGGGCGACAAAAAAGAAAGCAGGCCAGCCGTAATCGCTGTCAAATAGCTCGGATCGAAGTCCATAAATTACCTACCTTGCAATAAAGTTGATTCTGTGAGAATCATATTGCCATACTTTAATATGTAAAGGATGAAAAATTGAGGCTCTATACTGTCGCAGTTACTTACATGTGGTCTTTTGCACTTGTCGCGGCCTTTTTTGGTCCTGCAAAAGCGGATTCTTTACTTATTATGTTTGAAGCCGAAGGGTGCTCATACTGCGAATTGTGGAAAGCCGAGATCGGCCCGATCTACCCCAAAACCAGCGAAGCACAAATTGCGCCCTTGATGATTATCGACATTGACGACCCGTTGCCGGAAGGGATAAGCATCACCTCCGCAGCGATCTATACGCCAACATTTGTTCTTATTGATAACGGTCAGGAAATTGACCGCCTAGCTGGCTATCCCGGAGAAGATTTCTTTTGGGCATTGTTGGATCGTATGTTAAACAAACTGCCAGAGCACAATACGGAAGGAAGCTCATGACCTTGCCGGTAGAATCCGACGAAATTTCAGGTGACACGATTGCCGATGTTATCCAGAGCGCCAACTCGGCCACCAATTTCATGAAAGCGCTCGCCCATGAAGGGCGGTTGATGATCCTGTGCCACCTTGTTTCGGGCGAAAAATCAGTGACCGAACTGGAACAGCTATTGTCGAGCCGCCAAGCTGCCGTCAGCCAACAGCTGGCGCGTTTGCGCTTGGAGGGGCTGGTCAATTCGCGGCGCGACGGGAAAGTGATCTACTACTCGCTCGGCGACCAGAAGGCGACAAAAATGATTGAGCTTCTGCACCAGATGTTTTGCTCGGTCGACACCGGGCAGCAAAAGATTTCGGCTTAAGCGCTGACGCCGAGCGCAGCGAGGCCGCAGCGCCGCAGCTCATTTTTGAAGGCTTCGTTCAAAAATGCCACCGGATGCATATTGGGCAACGGTGGTATTTTTTTGCTTCCACGCCACCGCGCGGCCCTCGCAATGCGCAGCCATCTCACGGTAGGCTTTCAAGCACCATCTCTACCAACTGGGTTATCTGATAAAATTTGAAATTATCGTCTGAAATCATTAATGCGCGGGTTTCCCCGTCTGGTGTTTTCCACATCGAAATACCTTCGAGATTATCAAACCGCCCGTAACCGCTGGTGATGAGCACTTCCTCGGCACCGAGCCGGGCACTGATTCCAAAGCGTCTAATTCTGCTGGAAAACCCGCGTATTCCCGCAAGGTCGCGCTCCAATACGTAAAGCTGCTTTTCAAACACGTCAGCGCCGCTCACCAGATATTCGCCGCGCCGCTCTATTTCCCAGGTGCGGTTCCATTCTCCTTGCTGCAATCGATACACCGGATACGGGCGCTCATGCGCGCCAGATCGCTCCGGAATAGCATAGAGAACTCCGTCTGGATCAATCGCCAGCGCTTCCAGCCCCGAATTATTGATCAAGCTCCGGAATTCAGGATGTTTGGGCACAAACTCGGGCAACGCCTCCGGCCCAGTTTGCCGCATAATGCGGTGATTGGCCTCAAATGACATAAAAATCTCGCCGGATGCACTTACAGCCAAGCCTTCCGCGTCAATATTGTAGCCGTCAAGCGGCCTGCCCTTCGAGTCCAGAATTGGTGAAAGCGCCAAATTGGCGGTCCCGACCATGCGGCCATCCTGCCTTTGAATATCGCCCCGCAGCAGGTATCCACGATCAGACGTTGCCATAAATGACATCCCGTCTTGCGCGACGGCGAGGGAAGAAAAACCACCGAAATTGGGGTGGTCAAGCCGAAGCTTGATAGCTGTATCAAGCCGCAAAACGGCCTCTGCTCCAGCGGTCAACGCATAAAACAGCCAAAATGCTGCAAGAACGAAACGTTTCATGGAGACGCCAGCACGCCGGTGCATTGCGCAGGCAAATTGGCCAGGGTGAGCTCAGGTTTGGGCGCACGGGGCTGCGCAGGCGGGGCGTTTGGATCGGGTGGTGGTGGCGGTGCCAGCGCGTCGGTCACCCACCATTCGGCGCTGGCACAGCCATCCCCGCGCGGGATCGGATCTTGTTCCTCACAATTTCGGGCGCCGCGCGGGCAATTGAGCCGCACATGAAAATGGCTGTTATGCCCCCACCAAGGCCGGATTTTGCGCAGCCAGCGCCGGTCTCCCCGCGGTGCATCGGCGCACATCTGCATTTTGATGGCGCCGGCCACAAAAATCCGCGCCACAGCCGGGTCGCGTGCTGCGGCACGTAATAGCGCCATGTGTTCAGGTGTCCAGTTTCCGTTTACGCTGCGCTGATCATCGCTGCGCACATTCATCGAGGATATATTTTCGCGCTGCCGCACGCCAAGATCAAGCCTTGCCGGAGGTAGCAGCCAGATATCCACATCCAGCCCGATCTGGTGGCTTGCGTGCCCGCCCTGCATCGGGCCACCACGCGGCTGGCTCATATCACCCACATTTATTCCGTTCCAGCCGATCTCGGTCGCGGCTTGCCCGAGCCGCTCGATAAAGCGCACAAGGCTTGGGTCGCCCCAATGGCGATTGCGTGATAGCCGCATCGCCTGCCATGTCGGGCCGGTTTCAGGCAGTTGCACGGCCCCCGCAAGGCAGCCGCGGGCATAAGAGCCAAGCGGCGCCGGCCTTTGGTCAGAGGGCAGCGTCTGCGCCCCAAACAGCTCTTTGGCGGGCGGCGCCGCCTGCGCTGCACCAGCCATCATAAAACCCGCGATCAATACAAGCCACTTCATGCCACAGACCTCGCACGTTTGTTGGCCATAGCCAACAGAATTATTCCCGCAACAAACAATGCCACCACCGGAGATATTCCGGCACGCTGGCTTGAGGTTACGGCCGTTACAATTCCGACCAGTATCGGGCCGACAAAAGCCGTTGCTTTTCCGGCCATCGCATATATCCCGAAGGCTTCGGTCATCGGAATTTTACCATCGACAAATTCGACCACCAACGTGCGCGAAGATGCCTGCATCGCCCCGCCCGCCGCGCCGATAACAGCCCCGCAGATGAAAAACGCGATGTCGGGCAGCGAAGACCCTGCGGCGACCGGCATAAACAACACGGATTGCGGGGTGATTGTCAGCACCGTGATGCTGACCAATAGCAGCATCCAGATCGAGAAGGTCACAACCGGCATTGGTCCGTTTCGGCCGTCCATCCAGCCGCCGAACCAAGCCCCAAAAGCACCCGCCACCGCCGCAGCAATGCCAAAAATACCGAGCTCAAACGAGCCCCAGCCCAGCACGCCCGCCGAATAGATCGCGCCAAAGGAATACAGCACGACAAGCCCGTCGCGATACAGCATCGACGACAGGAAAAACATCCACAAATGCGGGAAGGTGCGGAGCTTTGCGATGGTATCTTTCAGCCCGCCAACCCCCTCTTCCATCGCCCCTTTTATGGATTTATCTTTCCGGATATCCGGTGTGAACAGGAAAAAAGGGATCGCAAACAGCACAAACCACAGCGCCGAAATAGGCCCCGAGGCGCGCGCAGGCTCGCCCAGCGCCGGGTCTAGCCCCAATATCGGCTGCATTCCAATCAATGTGGTATCAGAGCCGGGCGCGGTAGAAATAAACGCCAAATAAACCAGCAATATCAAGACACCACCTACATAGCCCAGTGCCCAGCCATAGCCTGAAAGCCGGCCCACGTCTTTTCGCGGGACCAGATCAGGCAACATCGAATTGGTGAAAATTATCATGTATTCGGCGCCAAGAAAGGCCACAATAAAAGCAACATATACCCATATGAGGCTACCCGCCCCCGGTGCCGCCATCCATAGCCCAAAGCTGCCAATAACAAACAGCACGCTAAAGCCAAAAACCCACGGCTTTCGCGGGCCGGTTTTATCAGCGGCAGCCCCGAGGAAAGGCGCGCTTATTGCAACCAAAATACCTGCAAACCCAACCAGAAAACCCCATGTCGCCTGCCCTTCGGCCTCGGTCGCAAAAAGCGTGCTGGCAAAATAGGGAGCAAAGATAAAAGTAATTACAAGCGTATGGAAGGGCTGCCCCGCCCAGTCAAACAGCATCCATCCCCAAATGCCCTTTTTTGACGCGCGCTCAGACATGATTTCTCCCCCGGTTTTGGATATATGACGTTGAACCGCGTCATTTATCAAGAACGGATTTGCGAGGGGAAAACCAGGCAGGCAGTTTGCCCGCCTGGTGGATCGAATTTAGCGCACAGGCTCTTTCATCGTCACCAATTCTTCCGCTGCGGTAGGGTGCACGGCCACGGTGCGGTCAAAATCCTCTTTCGTTGCCCCCATTTTCACCGCGATTCCGGCCAGCTGGATCATTTCACCCGCTGCCGGCCCGATAATATGGCAGCCGATCACTTTGCGGCTATTTTTTTCCACAATCAGCTTCATCAACATGCGCTCGTCACGCCCCGCCAAAATATTGGCCATCGGGCGGAAAGCTGCGCGGTAAACCTCGATGTCAAAGTCATCGCTGGCATCTTCTTCGGTATAGCCAACAGTGCCGATTTCGGGCTGGGTAAACACAGCGGTGGCAATGAATTCGTGGTCCATCGCTGTCGGATTATCGTTAAATACGGTCTCGACAAAGGCCATGCCTTCGCGAATAGCCACCGGCGTTAGCTGCACGCGGTCGGTTACATCACCTACAGCGTAAACGCTTTTGCAGCTTGTGGCCGAATACCGATCAACCATAATTTCACCGCGCCGCCCCAGCTTCACGCCCGCGTCTTCCAGCCCCATGCTGTTGGTATTGGGCACCCGGCCTGTCGCATACATTACAGCATCAACAACTGTGACCGACCCATTGGTGCAGGTCACATGCAGCCCGTCATCTTGCTTATCGATCTCCATCACATCGGTGCCAAGGTGCAGGTTTACCCCTTTGCGGATCATTTCGTCAGCCACGTGGCCGCGCACTTCACCGTCAAAGCCGCGCAATATCTGTGCGCCCCGATAAAACTGTGTGATTTCAGCCCCCAAGCCATTGAAGATTCCGGCAAATTCACAGGCGATATAGCCGCCGCCAACAATCATAATCCGCTTGGGAAGGTCTTTAAGCTTAAACACGTCGTTTGACGTCATTACGTGCTCGGCACCTTTTACATTTGGCACAAATGGCCGCCCGCCGGTGGCCACCAAAATCCACTTTGCGGTGAAGGTTTCACCGGAGGAAAGCGCCACAGTATGCGCATCTTTTATCACGGCGCGCGCGTCATAGATGGTCACATCGTTGCTGCTCAGCCCTTTGCGGTAAAGGCCTTCCAGCCGGTCCAGTTCGTTGTCAATCTTGCCAATCAGGGTGCGCCAGTCAAAGCTGCGCTCGCCAACGCTCCAGCCAAACCCTTCAGCATCATCCATCGCTTCGCTATAGCCCGAGGCATAGACCATCAGCTTTTTGGGCACACAGCCCCGGATAACACAAGTGCCGCCCATGCGGTATTCTTCTGCCAGCGCCACCTTGGCGCCACCTTGAGCCGCCACGCGCCCTGCCCGCACCCCGCCCGAGCCGCCACCGATAACAAACAGGTCATAATCATAGTCCATCTTAGGCTCCCGGCACATATAAAGAATCGTCATCCGGCATATGGACCTTGTGGCGCCCAAGGTCACCCCTGTCGCGATCATATGTGTGCACGTTTCCGTCATCATAGCCGACAAGCACGGTATCGGCCATCAGCACAAACAGCCCGGATTCCACCACGCCGGGAATCCGGTTCAAGGCTTCTGCCAGCGCTTTTGGGTCGCCAATCCGGCCAAGATGAAGATCAAGAATATAGTGGCCTTCGTCGGTCACGTAGGGCGCACCGCCATCCATCCGCATACTGATCCGGCGATTGCTGACATCAGCCCCCACCAGCACCTCTTCAATGGTCGATTCTGTGCTGCCCCAGCCAAAGCGCACCACTTCCACCGGCAAAGGGAAAGCGCCGAGCGCCTCCACTTGCTTGCTGGCGTCGGAAATCACCACCATCTGGTTGCTGGCACTCGCCACGATCTTTTCTTGCAAGAGCGCCCCGCCACCGCCTTTAATCAGGTTGAGGTTGGCGTCAAATTCATCGGCCCCGTCCACGGTCACATCGAGCCATTCGGCCTCTTCCAGCGTGGTGAGCGGAATATTCAGGCTCGACGCCAGATCACGGGTGCGCGACGAGGTCGGCACGCCAACAATTTGCAAGCCTTCATTATTCACCAGCCCACCCAAGAGCTGCACAAACCATGCGGCGGTTGAGCCGGTGCCAAGGCCAACCTTCATTCCGGGTTTGATAAACGCCAGCGCCGCGCGCGCAGCAGCGTATTTTCCGCGGTCCGATCCGGTCAGATTGTCGATCATATTTTATTCCCTCAGCTAGAATCCGGCGCTTTCACGCTTGCGTTGGTCGGGTTTCCCCCTGCATACCGGCTCCATATAGCGATAATCGGCTCAAAACCCAAGGGGAAAGCCATGTTTCTCAGCATCTTCGATGTGTTCAAAATCGGGGTCGGTCCCTCCTCGAGCCACACGGTTGGCCCGATGGTAGCGGCGGGCCGTTTTCTGAGCCTACTGCGCGACGGGCGCGAGCTTGTCCCGGGGGCCGGAACCCTTGCCCGCCTAGGGTGCACGCTGCATGGTTCGCTGGCCTTCACCGGCAAAGGCCACGCAACCGATCGCGCTGTCACGCTGGGGTTTGCCGGCTTCGCGCCCGCAAGCTTTGACCCGGAAAAAGCCGCCGAGACCGAAGACGAGATCGCAAGGCGCGGCACTGTGTCGCCCACTGGTCTTGGCACATTGAAATACCGGCAATCTGAAGACCTGACATTTGATTATGATACCCAGCTCCCCGGCCACGCCAACGGCATGGTGTTGTCTGCCTATGATACCATCGGCAATCTTTATGCCCGCGAAACCTATTATTCCACAGGCGGCGGCTTTGTGCTTACCGCCAGCGAGCTCGCAGGCAACGAACTCACCGCCGAAGAGCCGTCTGCTTCCTACCCTTTTCGCACCGCTACAGAAATGCTGGAAATGGCGCGCAAAGCCGGCAAATCAATTGCCCGGATGAAGCTTGAAAACGAGCTGCACCATATGAGCCGCGAAACCCTGAGCAATGGCTTGGCGCAGGTCTGGACCGTGATGGATTCAAGCATTGATCGCGGGCTTGCCACATCGGGCACCTTGCCCGGCGGCCTGAATATGAAACGCCGCGCTAAAGGTATCCATCAGGCGCTTCTGGCGGAACACGGCACCAATATGGCGCCGCCCCATACCATCAACGACTGGATTTCGGTATACGCCATTGCGGTAAATGAGGAAAACGCGGCAGGGGGCCAGATCGTTACCGCGCCCACCAATGGCGCGGCGGGGGTTCTCCCGGCCACTTTGCGCTATTACCTTGATCATGTGCCCACAGCGCGCCGCGAAATGATCGAGCCGTTTTTGCTGACCGCCGCCGCTATTGGCGGGTTGATCAAGGCCAATGCCTCTATCTCGGGGGCCGAGGTGGGTTGCCAAGGCGAGGTTGGCTCGGCGAGCGCAATGGCCGCAGCAGGGCTTTGCGCGGTGCTTGGCGGCACACCCGAGCAAGTTGAAAACGCAGCCGAAATCGCGCTGGAGCACCATTTGGGGATGACCTGCGACCCGGTAAAAGGCCTTGTGCAGGCGCCGTGCATCGAGCGCAATGGATTGGGCGCGATCAAAGCTGTATCAGCGGCGTCGCTTTCGCTGCGTGGCGATGGCGCCCATCTTGTCAGCCTTGACGCCTGCATTGAAACCATGCGCCAAACCGGTGTGGATATGAGCCACAAATACAAAGAAACCTCGCTTGGCGGCCTAGCGGTTAACGTGCCTGAATGTTAACAAAGGCCAAAAGGCCAGCTGAATGATCCCCAAAATTATCCACCAAACGTGGAAAACCGAAAAGCTTCCGGTGCCGGCCGAAATGCCGCAGAGCTGGCGCAGGCTTAATCCCGACTGGGACTACCGCTTCTGGACCGACGCCATGCTGGCTGATTTTGTCAACAGCACCTATCCAGAGCTTTGGCCGCTCTACAAAGCCGCGCCCAAGCCGGTGATGCGTGCTGACATCGCGCGGTATTTGCTGCTGCATCATTTCGGCGGCATATACGCCGATATTGATACCACCTGCAAAGCGCCGCTTTCTCCGCTGGCAAGCGAAACCCGTGTTATCCTCTCCGAAGAGCCTTCCGAACATTGGGGAACCCACGCCACCCCGCGCGGCCTGCCCTATATGATTTTCAACGGCACAATGGCCAGCCCGAAGGGCCACCCTTTTTGGCAGCATGTGATCAAAACCTTGAAAGCCTCCGAGCACGCAAAAGAAGTGCTCGAATCAACGGGTCCGCTTATGCTGACAGGCGCGGTTTTTACCTATGAAGCGCCGGAAGAGCTTGCGCTCCATTCATGCCACTTGTTCAATATTGACACAAAAGACGGCCCCGCCAGCAAAGACACGCCGTTTGGCCCTCTCGCCCCGCTGGTTGCCTCCACCCATCACTGGGAAGGCACATGGCTGGCGCGCCGCAGTTTTGATCCCTTTAAGCCTTTGCGCCACTTGTTTTATTACGGCATCTATAAAATTTCACGCGGCGAATATCTTTCGGAGAGTGACGCCCGCGCACTGGTCGATGAAACCGTGCTCGCCGCCCCTCTACCAGCCTATAATGCGTCTGACTTGCCAGCCGTATCGATCCTGATCCCGCTTCGGGATGCTGCCAGTTATATCGAGCGCTGCTTTGCCTTGATTGATGCGCTGGACTACCCGAAAAACTTGATAAAAATCACATTTGTCGAAGGCGAAAGCACCGACAATACGGTTGAATTGCTCAAGGGCCTGATTGCCGCGCGGCAGGGCATGTATCGTGGCCTCAAACTGGCGCATTTTGCAACCAATCTGACCATTCCGCGCAAGCGGCGCTGGCGGCCCGAGTTGCAGAAAAAGCGGCGGGCGGCCATTGCGCAGGTTCGCAATCATCTTATCAAGGAAGGGCTTGATAACACAGATGATTTTGCCCTTTGGATAGATGTAGACGTGTGTAATTACCCGGCCGATATCCTGCATAGTTTGCTCCAGACCAATGCCAAGATCGTCACGCCGGAATGCACCAGAACGCCGGGTGGGCCAAGCTATGATATGAACGCGTTTCTCGATATTGGCAGCTCGAAAAACACCGCGTATTACCGCTTCGCCGCTGGCGGTATTTTTCAACCGCCGGCGGATTATTACTGGCGAAGACACCTGCACGATATGCGCAGCTTAAAGCGCGTTCCCTTAAGCGCTGTAGGCGGGACCATGCTGCTGGTTCATGCGTCGGTCCACAATGCCGGAATTGATTTTCCGGAAATCCCGTATTGCGATCTCCTTGAAACCGAGGCCTTCGGGAAATGGGCCGGTGATATGGGTGTCATTCCCATCGGCTTACCGCAGGTCGAAATCCAGCATGTAAATGAATGAGCGCCCGCGCGCTCACACGCCGTGGTCAGTCCTCCGCCGCCATCTGAATGAACCCGCTTGGGCACTCGGCAGCGCATATGCCGCAGCCTTTGCAATAGTCGAGATCAAAAACGTAATGCGACCCATCCGCGGTCACCGCCTGGGTTTTTAGCACTGCGTTATCGGGGCAGAGGGTCCAGCAATTGTCGCAAGCGAGGCAATTGCCACAAGACATACAACGCGCCGCTTCGGCCATTGCCGCTGTCCGTCCGATATCGCCTTCTATTTCGGTTTCAAAATCCCGTTCTGCAACAGGCAGGGTCGGGGCCAATGTGCGGCTAGATACTTCAAAATAGACAGGATTTAGCTTTTCAGCTGGCAATTCCGGCCGTATCTCCTGTGCGGCGCTTTGCACCGCAGCCAAATCAACCGCAATTGCTGCCACAGCTTTTAGCCCGTCGCCAATTGCGCCGGCGACCGTGCCACGATCTCCGCGTGCATCGCCGAGCGCGTAGGTATGCGCATTTGCCAAATGGCCGGCGTCATCTGTTGGGGCAAGATATGCCCGGCCATTCATCAGGCTTTCCAGCCCTTCCGGGTCAACCTTTTCACCGATGCATGGCACCACCATATCAGCCTCGATTATCCGCTCTGTGCCCTCAAACGTCACCCGCCGTTTGCGGCCATCAACCCCACGGATTTTCCGCAAGCTGGCGATTTCGACGCCGGTTGTCTGGCTGCCCCGCAGGATAAGCCGGTTAATGGTGGCGTGATCGATGATCTCGATCCCTTCCTCCAGCGCTTCTGTCAGCTCGCGCGGGACAACATTGATAAGGTCTGCGGGGTCGGTATCCGGCCCCGGCAGGCCAGACGCGGTAACCAGCGTAACCCGCATCGCACCCGAGCGTTTCAGCAAGCGGCAGATATCGATTGCGGTGTTGCCCCCCCCGTGCACAACCACATTTTTTGCTTCGGGGAAAGCGCCGTGGTCCATAAACTCTTTCAGCAAGTGCAGCCCTTCGTGCAGATCGCCGGGCACCGCGCCGCGCACATCCCAATCCCACGCCGCTTGGCAACCGGGTGAAAGGATCACCGCCGCATATTGCTTTTGCAGCTGGTCCAGATAGACATCGCGACCAAGGCGTTTTGAGCTGTGCAGGGTCAGGCCCTCAAGCGCTAACAGACGAGACACTTCTGCATCAAGAACATCACGCGGCAAACGGGTGGCCGGAATAGCCGAGCGTAGCAAGCCGCCCGCCTCTGGCGAGGCTTCAAAAATAACCGGCTTTAGCCCGTTGCGCAGGCAATGATACGCCGCCGAGAGGCCACCCGGACCAGCGCCAATAATTGCCACTTCGGGCGCGTCATCTGCGGGGGCTGCAACCGGATAAGCCCAATTATGCTTGATCGCTTCGTCGCCAAGCCAGCGCTCGATATTGTGGATCGCCAGCGCGCCATCTGTGGTGCTGCGGTTACACGCGGTTTCGCACGGGTGCGGGCAGACCCGCCCGGTGATTGCCGGCAGCGGATTGGCCGCAACCAGCTCGCGCCACGCCGCCTCGGCCTGGCCCTGTTGCATATAGGCCAGCCATGCCTGCTGGTCTTCTCCCGCAGGGCAGGCCGAATGGCAGGGTGCAGCCGCGTGCACATGAACAGGCTTACCGGTTGAGCGCCAATTGCCGGTTTTGAAATCGAGTGAAGTGCCTGGGAGCGCAAAAGCGCCACGGGTTAGCTGGGTCATGCTCCGCCTCCGCCACGGCGCACAATTCCGGCGCCGGTTGTGTCAAGATTGTCATCGGTTTGGCCAGAAAGGCCATAAGTTTCAATATTGTAATCCGCCAAGGCTTGCAGGTGGTCGCGCTCCTCTTCGGCGCGCGGGTCTCCCGCTTTAAACAGATGCCCGAACCGGCCCTGAAGCGAAAGATAATCCACCACCGGGCGACGATTGCGGATTGGCATCACATTGGCCACCGTGCCACGCTCCAGCTCAACCAGCGGAAACAAGCCACACTCAACCGCGCGACGGGCGACCTCAATGGTCGCGGCGCTATCGTGCTTCCAGCCTAGCGGGCACGGGCTGTGCACCACCAGAAAGGTCGGCCCCTCGATGCCCATCGCATAGCGCACCTTGCGCTGCAAATCAGCCGGATAAGCCACCGACGCGCTGGCCGCAAACGGGATATGGTGTGCAGCGATAATCGACAGCATGTCTTTTTTCAGGTGGCGCTTGCCCATGCTCTCTTTCCCTGCAGGCGAGGTGGTGGTGGCCGCTGCGTGCGGGGTTGAGGACGAGCGCTGGATGCCGGTGTTCATATAGGCTTCGTTGTCATAACACACATAAAGGATGTTGTGGTGCCGCTCCAGCATGCCCGACAGCGCCTGAAAGCCGATATCATAGGTGCTGCCATCACCGCCAAAAGCCAAAACCTTGGTGTTTTTACCTTTGGCTTTCATCGCGGCATCCATGCCCGAGGCAATGGCCGGCGCGTTTTCAAACAGCGAGTGCATCCACGGCACTTGCCAGGAGGATTGCGGCCACGCCGTTGTAAAAACTTCAAGGCAGCCGGTGGCATTGGCAACCATCACATCGGGGCCTGCGCCCTCCATCACCAGCCGCGCGGCAAGCGCTTCGCCGCAGCCCTGACACGCCCGATGACCGCTTTCCAAGCCGCAGAATCTCGGCTGCTCATCGCGTAATTTGTTCATGTCTGGTGCCATATCAGCGGTCCTCCGGTGCGAGCTTGTTGGGCTGGTTGTCAAAAATGCTGAAGGCCGGAATATCCGGGTCCTCCACGCTGGCCAGTAGATCTGCATAGATGGTTTCGGGGATGTCTCGCCCGCCAAGCCCAAGCACATGATTGTGCAGCTTTGGCGCATTTTCCACCCCGCACAGCGTTGCCGCCACTTCGCTGCCCAAAATGCCGCCCAAGCCGGGCGAAAGGGCGCGATCGATCACGATCAGGTGGTCAAGCCCCGCTACGGCCTGCCGAATAGCCTCGGCCGGAAATGGCCGGAATGTGCGCAGTTTAATCAACTTGGCCGCGCCTGATTCCGGATGCCGGTGGTGGCCTTCGCGCAAAGTGCCCACGGTGGAGCCCATCGCGATAATGCCGATTTTGGCGTCGGTTTCGCCTTCAACCGTTAACAAGCCTCCGCATGCCCGGCCGCTGGCCTTTTCCCATGAAGCATCGGTATCTTGGATCACGGAAAGGGATTTACGCATCGCCTCGTGATGAGAATGGCGCACTTCGGTAAAAAACTCGGGTGTCACCAACGTGCCGATAGATTTGGGCGAAGCAGGATCAAGGCTGCGCGAGAAATGGAACGCGGGCAACCATGCGTCAACCATCGCCTGCTCCGGAATATCAATAACTTCCATCGTGTGGGTCAGGATAAAACCATCCATACAGACCATCACCGGAATCTCGGTTTCTTGCGTAATGCGGAACGCCTGAATCGAACTGTCCACGGCCTCTTGATTGTTTTCGCAGTGAATCTGTATCCAGCCAGAGTCGCGCACTGCCATAGAATCGGCGTGGTCATTCCAGATAGACAACGGGGCGGAGACGGCGCGGTTGGCCACGGTCATCACCAGAGGAATGCGCATACCGGCCGCATTAAACAGCACTTCGGCCATCAGCAGCACACCCTGCGACGAAGACGCGGTATATGCCCGCGCACCGGCCGCAGCCGCGCCCAGCACCACAGAAGCCGCCGAAAATTCGCTTTCGACACTCACAAACTCGGTGTGTAAATCGCCATCGGCCACCAGCTTGGAAAGATTTTCCACAATGTGGGTTTGCGGCGTGATCGGATAGGCCGACACCACGTCCGGCTTGCAAAGCGAAACGGCTTTGGCAACCGCCTGTGATCCCTCAAGAGCTTCACGCATTTTCAACCTCCTGCCATAAAGATTTTGGTGTGTATTCAGCCGCCATATCGGCAAGCTCGATGTTTTTTTCGAGCGTGGTGCCGCTGAAGCGACCCTTCAGCGCGGCCTTAAAATCATCCAGCGGAAACAGCGGCAGAAGTGTCAA
>Ga0316205_10003370_pt1 | contig 15224 bp, 10 predicted proteins | sample 3monthpyrite_MG_FD_204941 | JGI IMG/M metagenome (GOLD analysis project Ga0316205, IMG submission 204941) | Microbial mat bacterial communities from mineral coupon in-situ incubated in ocean water Damariscotta River, Maine, United States -... | ecosystem: Environmental > Aquatic > Marine >... | reverse complement strand
ATCGCATCCTATGGCCGTCTTGAGGAAGTGAGTTTTGGCAAAGATTCTACTACGGGTCATTGGGAACTGATGGGGGTGGTAACTGAAAAGCCATTTCCGACTTATCCTGATGGATTTCCTGCTGAGGTTCTTGAGCAATTTACTGAGCTCACCGGATATGGCGTGATCGGTAATAAAGCGGCCAGCGGCACAGATATTATTGCCGAGCTAGGAGATGAGCATGTCTCAACTAGAAAATTAATTGTCTATACCTCGGCAGATAGTGTATTTCAAATTGCCGCCCATGATGCGGTTTGCGATAACGATGAGTTATATCGTATCTGTGATATCGCACGTAATATGCTCCAAGGTGAGCATTGTGTTAGTCGAGTGATTGCTCGTCCTTTTACTGGGCCTTCTGGAGCCTATGAGCGTACGCCTTACAGAAAGGACTATTCTGTTTCACCACCAAAGACGATGTTACTGAATGAGATGCAACAAGCAGGTGTGACCATTGAGTCTATTGGTAAGATTTATGATCTTTATAATGGTCATGGTATTGATGTATCCCATGTATCTAAAAATAATCAACAAGGCATGAATGCATTGGTTGATGTTTATAATGCTGATAGCGATAAGGATCGCTTTCTGATGTTAAACCTCGTCGACTTCGATATGCTTTGGGGCCATAGAAATGACCCTGAAGGTATGAAACAAGGATTAGAAATCTTTGATGTTTGGTTGGCAGGCTTTTTGGCGCAAATGAAACAGGATGATTTATTGTTAATAACCGCTGATCACGGAAATGATCCAACGATGCCAGGTACCGATCACAGTCGTGAGCATGTGCCAATAATTTCTTTTAAGAAGGGCAGTGAGGCTGGTTCTGATTTGGGGGTGCGACAGGGGTTTATGGATGTCGGGGCTTCTTTAGCTGATTATTTCAATTTCAATTACCAGAGCAAAGGAAAGTCTTTCCTTTAATTAGTCATACCCTGTAGGTCTTATGTAGGTCACCCTTTAGGGTGACGCAGGTCTATCATTCGTTTGCTATTACCGCGTCGGCCTAAAGACCGACCCACAGTTCTCATGTAGGTCGCCCTTTAGGGTGACGCTGGACTGTCATTCATTTGCCATCATTGACGTCGGCCTAAAGACCGACCTACAGATCTTATGTAGGTCGCCCTTTAGGGTGACGCTGAACTATCGTTCATTTGCCATCATTGGCGTCGGCCTGAAGACCGACCTACCGATCTCATGTAGGTCGCCCTTTAGGGTGACGCTGGGATATCATTCGTTTGCCATTACCGCGTCGGCCTAAAGACCGACCTACCGATCTCATGTAGGTCGCCCTTTAGGGTGACGCTGGACTATCGTTCTTTTGCCATCATTGGCGTCGGCCTGAAGGTCTTATGTAGGTCGCCCTTTAGGGTGACGCAGGACTATCGTTCATTTGCCATCATTGACGTCGGCCTAAAGACCGACCCACAGTTCTCATGTAGGTCGCCCTTTAGGGTGACGCTGAACTATCATTCATTTGCCATTACCGCGTCGGCCTGAAGACCGACCTACAGATCTCATTCGTTGGCCATTACCGCGTCGGCCTGAAGGCCGACCTACAATAATTATTGGGCTAGGTTGAGGGCTTCGTTAAGGGTTTTGCTTTGGCGTTTAACATCCTTCTGAAGTTCGTACTTATTAATACTTAAAACTTCTCTATCACGCATTAACAACTGTCCAGAGACCATACTAGTGACAACATCTTGGCTATCTGTGACATAAACAAGATGTGATACCACATTGAACATGGGTTGAAGTCTTAGATCGTCATAGGCAATTTGAATTAGATCGGCTCGTAAACCTGGTTTAAGCTGCCCAATTGTTTTGTCCATTCCGATAGCTTTGGCACCTAGTCGTGTAGCCATATCCAAAGCTTGCCCAGCTGGAACCACTGTAGGGTCCATTTTATCGACCTTATGTATAAGGGCAGCGAGTCGAATCTCTTCCCATAAATCCAGATCATTGTTACTGGCTGCGCCATCTGTTCCCAATCCAACGGCAACACCGTTACTTAACAAGTCAGGCACTGGTGAAATACCCGAAGCAATTTTAAGGTTCGAGGTCGGATTGTGGATTGCGCCTGCTGTATTGTTAGCAAGTGTCTTCATATCCTCAGCATCAGGATAAACGACATGAGCAGCAATCAATTGAATTTGATCAAACATGCCTAAATCTGCAACGTGCTTGATTGAGGTCTTTTGATATTGTTGCTTAATCATTGCCATTTCGTGTGGTGATTCTGCTAGGTGGGTAGTTATAGGTGCCTTTAATTTGCGAGCTGCATTTGCAACCTGTGTAATGTGCTCTGGTGCAACCGTATAAGGGGCATGTGGTGCAAAAGCAGGTGTAATTCTTTCGTGTTTTCCTTGCCAGTCAGTAACGAACTTCACAGCCGCTGCATGTGAATCTTCCCAACCTTTAAAACCAGGACTAGGGTAATCAATGGCTGGTGCACCTAAAATAGCTCTTAGGCCACAATTAATGGTTTCCTCAGCAATGACTTCAGGGTAGAAATACATATCAACAAAGGTTGTGATGCCGCCTTGAATCATTTCCCAACAAGCCAGTTGCGCTCCTGTTTTAATAAAGTCCGGATTGACGAATTTATTTTCCATTGGAAATATGTATTTGTTGAGCCAAGTCATTAGTTCGAGATCATCAGCTAAGCCACGAAACAGACTCATTGCCGAATGTGTATGGCCATTGATAAGACCGGGCATTAGGATTCGATCTTTACCACTGATTTGGTTGCTGGCTTGAAACTGTTTATCAATGGATTGTCTGGTACCAACAGCAATAATATCTTTCCCTCGAACTGCAACGGCACCATCTTGGATGACCGCTTGGCCCGCTTGCATGGTTACCAAATAATCTGCGTAAACTATCCAGTCTGCTGTTTGTTTTTCATTGGCAAAGGATGAAGTAGTTATAGATATACTAAGAAGTAGGAACAGTGATAATTTCATAAAAAAGGTTTTACCTGTAATTTTTTGATGTCTGCAGTAATTAGTATTCATACTAGTTTACCTACCTAAAGTTGCGGTGTTGAATACAGCCTTTGGTTGGCAAGCATTAAGCAACATTTTAATCTGGCTTTGCAATGAAATATTCTCCTGAGATTCAACAAATGTGCATTGTTCAACAGCCGAAAAATCAAAGTCTATTTCACTAACACGTGCGACACAAATGGCAGCGGCAAAAGGGTTAATACAAGGGTTATAGGCTGCATTTTCTAAATATCGACCTAAATATGAATTGCCATTGGTTAAGCTTATGACACAGCCAGCATTGTTATTTGAATAAGGGGAGTAAGCACTCTTTGCCGCCGTCTTAGCCAGATCTTCAAAAGCAGATGTTGTATCAGAGAGTTCATTAAGATTAATACTGAGATTTAATGTTGATGTCTCAGCTATGCCCATATCGATAGGGCCAAAAGCTTTTGGTAATAGGGCGTTTAAATCAGTGACTGAATTCTTTCCTATACTCACCGGTAGTGGCTGAGCATCGCTAAACTCATAAAGAAACTGACGACAGTAGCCACAGGGTGTTACTGAGACAGCTAGAGAAGAAATTCGTTGCCCATGCTGTAGGGTGACCACACTGACACATTGTTCTGCATGAATCGTAGTATCTAGGGGTAGGTTGGGAAATTCTATATTGGCCCCGAGAAAAAGATCCGCCATGCCATCATTTGAGACAGTATTTCCCATTGCCACAGCCCCTACTTTAAAACCCGAGGTTGAGGCTAGGGAAAAACTTTCAGCAAGTGGTAGTAAGGCAGTCATTAGCTGACCCAAATTACATTCGAGTAACTCGCACAATGCTCTATTGTGCTCAGCTTTTAACTTGCCATTATTCGACCAAATGGTCGCCAACAGGTTGTAGCTAGCTTCGGGCCAGTCCTCAAGAACTGACTTAAGTGTCGAATCGACCTTATTCATATTATCCGAAACTAATGAAGATGCCAGCAAGCGCGGCACTCATAAAGTTAGCGAGGGTTGCCGCCAATACCGCTTTAAGTCCGATGGTAGCAATCTCAGAGCGTCTTGTCGGCGCTAAACTACCCAAGCCACCTAACAGAATAGCGATTGATGAAAGATTCGCAAAACCACAAAGTGCAAAGGTAATGATTGCTTGCGATTGCATCATCAAGCCGGTTTTTATTTTAATAAATTCTATATAGGCAACGAATTCATTTAGGATTAGTTTTTGGCCAATCAAGCTGCCGGCTTTCATTGCATCTTCCCAAGGAATACCAATTATATATGCAACGGGTGCGAACACGTAACCAAGGATTAATTCTAAGGTGATTTCACCGTATCCAAACCAGCCACCGACACCACCAATGATGCCATTCACCATAGCGATAAGTGCAACAAAGGCAATCAACATAGCACCAACATTTGCGGCGAGCATCATGCCGCTAGTTGCACCAGAAGCTGCAGCATCGAATACATTGGAAGACTTTTCTTCAATCAGAGACTGCCGCTCTTCTTCATGCTCTTTTTGATCCTTGGGTTTGGTTGATTCGGGAATAATGATTTTGGCCATCAATAGCCCACCGGGAGCGGCCATAAAACTAGAGGCAATTAGGTATTTGAGTTCAACACCCATGCTGGCATAACCGGCCATAACGGAGCCAGCAATTGAAGCAAGACCACCGACCATAACAGCAAATAATTCTGAGCGCGTTAAACCAGCGATGTATGGCTTAATGACTAAAGGCGCTTCAGTTTGCCCAACAAAAATATTTGAAGTTGCAGACATGGACTCAGCATAGCCAGTACCCATGACTTTCTTAATGAACCCACCAATGGTGCTTACTATCACCTGCATTATGCCAAGGTAATACAATACCGACATGAGGGCGGAGAAGAATATAATGACGGGTAATACGTTAAAGGCAAAAATGAAACCCAATTTAAAACGTGCCAGATCGCCAAACATAAACTCAATGCCGGCATTACTATAATTAATAATGTTCTGTACAAAAGAAGCGACAGAGTTAAGTACCGATTGTCCTGATGAAGAGTAGAGCACGAATGCTGCAAATGTTGCTTGCAGTACAAAGGCAACACCGACTGTTCTCAGGTTGATAGCTTTACGGTTTTCTGACGCTAGAATAGCGACTGCAAATATTGCGATAATTCCTAAAATAGCCACTGGGACTCCTTTTTGCTTTTTGTTATTGCTTTAGCTTATGTCTGTTTGATGTTGCTAGGCGTTATTATTTAGTGCCAAATATCTTGTCTCCAGCATCACCAAGTCCGGGGATAATGTAGCCATTTTCATTTAAGCCATCATCAATACTCGCGGTATAAATATCGACATCTGGGTGTTCTTTTTGAACTCTATCGATACCTTCAGGTGCGGCAACAAGTACCAAGGCACGAATGTTTTTACACTGTGCTTTTTTGAGCAGGTCTATGGTTGCAGCCATGGAGCCTCCCGTTGCAAGCATTGGGTCAATAATTAATGCAAGACGTTGGTCTATATTGTTTGTTAGCTTTTCATAGTAGGCGACTGGTTGCAGGGTTTCTTCATCACGGTAAAGTCCTACAACACTAATTTTGGCATTGGGTAGCAGGTTTAAAATGCCATCGAGCATACCAATTCCTGCTCTTAAGATCGGTACTATAGTAGGCTTTTTGCCTTGAATTCGACAGCCATTAATTGGTCCTTGCCAACCATCCATAATGAAGGTCTCAGTGGTAAAGTCCTTGGTCGCTTCATAGGTAAGAAGGCTACTTACCTCGCTTGATAGCTGACGAAAATGCTGAGTGCTGCAATCTTTTGCGCGCATCAGACTGATTTTGTGTTTAATCAGCGGGTGTTTTATTTCGTATACAGCCATGGTTATCCTATTATTTACTTGTTCTGTAGGTCACCGTTTCGGGTGACCATGCTGTTGCCGCGTCGGCCTGAAGACCGACCTACAGTTCTCATGTAGGTCACCCTTTAGGGTGACGCTGGTTTATCATTCGTTTGCCATCAAAGGCGTCGGCCTGAAGACCGACCTACAGGTCTCATGTAGGTCACCCTTTAGGGTGACGCTGGTTTATCATTCGTTTGCCGTCAAAGGCGTCGGCCTGAAGACCGACCTACAGTTTACCTAATCTCCGTAGGGTATCCAGATGTTTTTAACCTGGGTGGCATGAACTAAGAACTGCTTTTCTTGGCCATTAATATACCAGTCAGTTTGTTTGCCATTATTAACCCAGGTGCGTTTTAAATTAGAGCTGGATGCTTCTTCGACCATTGCTGAACCTTGCTGACTTCCTTGATACCAAATGCTGTCCACCTGTTGGTGTTCTGCCAGTACCTTGGATAAGGAATCTCGGTCGCCCGTTACGATATTGACTACGCCGGCTGGTACATCAGAAGTTTCTAGCACCTGATAAAAATCAGTGACAACCAATGCGGCCTTTGGTGAAGGAATAACTACTGAACAGTTGCCCATTGCCATGGCAGGTAATAATAACGAGACAAAGGCCAGTAACGGTTGCTCATCGGGGCAGGCTATACCAATGACACCGATGGACTCATTCATAGCCAAAGTCACACCGTGCATAGGTGGTGTGTGTACTGCGCCGTCATATTTATCGGCCCAGGCTGCATAGGTAAATATTTTTTCTAAGCAGGCATCAAATTCTTGTTTGGCTTGCTCTGGATTGACGCCAGTCGTATTAACGAGTCTTTGGCAGAATTCTTGTTCTCTGTAGGCTAAGTTTTCGGCCATAAAATATATTATTTGAGCTTTGCTATGACCATTTTTACCAGCCCAGCTCTTAGCACCATGTGCTGCTTCAACTGCATTGCGAATATCTTTACGGCTTCCTTCAGGAACACGACCGCAAAGCTCGCCTGATGGGGAAATCACTTCCAAGGTGTTTTCATTATCAGATCGGCATTGTTTGCCACCAATATAAAGTTTGGCTGTGCTATCAATGTTTGGAAGTGCGCCTTGTTTCATTTCTGCTTGGTAGGCATCACCCTCAGTGGATGACTCAGCGGTTATTGTTTGCTCAGAAGCCAATTCAACCGTTGGCTTCATATATTCCAGCATACCTTCTGCACCACCTTCACGACCCATGCCTGATTCTTTATAACCACCAAAGCCGCAACTGGCATCGAAGCGATTACTGGTATTAATCCAAACCACACCAGCCTGAATCTGAGGCGCAACATCCAGGGCACGATTAATATTTTCTGACCAAATCGTAGATGCTAAGCCATAGGTAGTATTATTCGCCAAAGCTATCGCTTCACGTTGTTCACGAAAGCTAACCACACTCAGCACCGGACCGAAAATTTCTTCACGATAGGCTGTGTTAGTGGTTTCCATATCTGTGAGTAGGGTCGGCGGATAGAAACAACCATTATTGGGTAATGACTGATCCGGTTGCCAACAGTTTGCACCTTCACTTTTACTTTGTTCAACGAGGGCATCAATACGTTGTCTTTGAACCTCATCAACAATGGCGCCGACATCGGTATTTTTATCCAATGGGGAACCAACAATCAGTTTGGCCATCCTGGCTTTTACTTTTTCAATGAAAACTTCTTCAATGCTTTCCTGAATTAACAATCGCGAGCCTGCACAGCATACCTGCCCCTGATTAAACCAAATGGCATCGACCAAGCCTTCAACGGCACTGTCCATATCGGCGTCATCAAAAACGATATATGGTGATTTGCCACCCAGTTCTAGGGTGAGCTTTTTACCTGATCCTGCGGTTTGTTGGCGAATTTTTCGTCCAACACCCGTTGAGCCAGTAAAGGCAATTTTATCGACATCAGGATGTTTAACAATCATCTCACCGGTTGCGCCGTCACCAGTGATAATATTAACCACACCTTTGGGTAGTCCGGCTTCTTGCATTACTTCTGCAAGCATCAAGGCCGTAAGGCTAGTATATTCAGCTGGCTTTAATACCACGCAGTTACCTGCGGCTAGCGCAGGAGCAATCTTCCAGGCGGCCATTAGTAATGGAAAATTCCAAGGAATGATTTGTCCTACAACACCAAGAGCCTGATAACCTTTATTTTCAGTATCTGAAAGCTGTGCCCAACCAGCATGATGATAGAAGTGTCTTATGACTAATGGGATATCAGCTTTCTTTGATTCACGGATAGGCTTACCGTTATCCATAGTTTCTAATACTGCAAAGGAACGTGCTTTTTGCTGTAAAAGTCGAGCAATTGCATAAAGATAACGAGCACGTCCATGACCACCCAGTGCTTGCCAACCAGGTTGCGCATCGCGTGCCGCCTGAACCGCATTATTAACACTGTCTTGGTTTGCCTGTGTTACTTTACCTAAAACGGTTCCATCGGCTGGATTGGATGATTCAAAATAATTTGCTTCAGCCTGGGTTTGCCATTCACCATTGATGAAAAGACCAAAACCATCTTGATGCTGCTCAAGCCATTCAGTTACTTTGTCATTGGCTTCTGGCGCTGGGCCGTAGTTCATTTGTTTATAAATATCTGCAATGTTCATTCGTTGCGTTTCCATCTTGTAATTCTTATTAACCCATAGGGTGGCGATGATTGGCTGAGTAGAAGCCAGTAGCTTGGTGCTCAAGTTGCCGCTCAATATCTCCGAGCAGGCTTGAAGCACCAAAACGAAACATATTGGGGTTTAGCCAACTGTCACCTAATTCTTCTTTAATTAATACCAGGTAAGTTATGGCATCTTTGGCTTTGCTGATACCACCTGCGGGTTTAAAGCCAACACGATAACCTGTCTGGTCGAGATAAGAGCGGATCATTCGACACATCACTAAACTGACTTCCAGGGTGGCGTTGGTTGCTTCCATACCGGTTGAGGTTTTAATGAAATCACTACCAGCCATCATAGATACCATTGATGCTTTGGCAATATTAGTTAGATTACTTAAATCACCGGTACCTAAAATGGTTTTCATATGGGCATCGCCACAGGCCGCTTTAAAGGCTTTGACCTCATCATAAAGCTTTTGCCATTGACCGGTAAGAACCAGACCACGACTGATAACAATATCGATTTCTTTAGCGCCTGCAGCCACTGAATCTTTGATTTCTTGAATTCTGGTTGGAAAGCTTGATTGGCCAGCAGGAAAACCGGTTGAGACTGCTGCAACGGGTAACTGACTGCCTTTCAGTGCCTCAACTGCTATAGGTATCATATCGTGATAGACACACACTGCACCGGTAGTAATGTTCAAATCTTCAATGTCGAGTGCTTTTAAAATATCTCGGCGCACAGGGTTCATTGCTTTAGCGCAAAGCCTTTTAACTTTGGATGGCGTATCCTGTGGTGATAGCGTGGTTAGATCGATACAGCTTATGGCTTTAAGCATCCAAGCTGTTTGCCACTCTTTTTTTAATGAGCGACGCGCTGAGAGCGAACTCGTTCGTGCTTGAATAGCACTTAGGTTTATGCGCAAATTATCGAGCATATCCGGGTTAAATGGGATACCAGGGTTATTTACATCACCCTCTGTGGTATTGCCTTTGATGGCAACAACATTGTCATTGGTATCATTTTGTAGCACTGTCATGTTTGTGTTCCGTTCTAAATAATTATTAATTGCAGTCGGCGAGAGTAATGGTTTCTAGTACCGCCTGCTCAGTTGATTTGGGTTCATTGTCATAGCTAAATGCAGATTTTAACCGATTTTTAGCTTCTTCGGCATCTGACTCTGATTGTGCGTGAATCATAAGTACTGGCTCAGTAGCGCTTACTTTTTCACCGATCCCCTTTACTTTTGATAGACCTACGGCGTGATTAACATCATCCTGAGGTCTGGTTCGCCCCCCACCAAGCGCTACTACTGTATTTCCTATAATCCAGCCATCTATCTTACTAATATAGGCTGCTTCAGAAATATCGGCATAATAGGGTACTACTACTTCAGCCTTGGGTAAAATCTGATCGGCTTGGTTTAAAAAGTCTTCTGGGCCGCCAAGGGCAGCAACCATGTCGTCAAATAATTGCGCTGCGCGACCTGACTCGAGACTTTGTTCTAGCTGAGCACGTGCTGCGTTAGCGTCAGTATGCAGTTTACATAGCACTAATACTTCTGCGCCTAGAGCTAGGGTGACTTCATGTAAACGTGGATCTCTAAATTTGCCGCTGAGGTAGTCTGCAGTTTCTAAAACCTCTAAGGCATTACCAACGGTTGGTCCGAGTGCTTGCGACATGTCCGTTAGGATTGCGGAAGTAGGTAAGCCGAATCCATTAGCTACTTTAACTAGGTTTTCAGCCAGTGCCTTTGCCACTTCATAGCTTTTATTAAATGCACCACTGCCAAGTTTTACGTCCATTATCAGACTGTCTAATCCAGCGGATAATTTCTTCGATAAAATCGAGGCTGTAATTAGCGGTATAGACTCAACTGTCGCAGTGACATCCCTGATACCATAAAGTTGTTTGTCGGCCGGTGCGAGATCAGCGGTCTGTCCAACGATAGCGCAACCCACTTCTTTTACAACCTGCTGAAACTGCTCAATGGAAGGCGAGGTGTTGTAACCTGGAATACTATCCATCTTGTCTAAAGTACCGCCACTATGACCTAGGCCACGACCAGATATCATCGGAATATAGGCTCCACAGGCAGCGAGCATTGGCGCTAGCATTAGGCTGACTTTATCTCCAATACCGCCGGTTGAATGTTTATCAATCACCGGTCCTGGTAAGTTCAGTTGTTGCCAACTTAGGGTGTCGCCTGACTCTTGCAACGCCTTGGTGAGTGAAAGACATTCATTACTTTTCATACCTTGAAAAAATACGGCCATTGCGAAAGAAGATATTTGGCTCTCAGTGACTGAACCTGTAAGCATGCCGTCGATAAGAAAATTAATTTCTTGTTCAGTGATGTCTAGTCCATCTCGCTTTTTTCTTATTATTTCCTGAGCTAACATTTTTTATTATTGGATCCTTTTAAATCTAAGCCGAGCATTGTAGCAATATTCCTTATGAATATCCCTATTTACTGCTCATTACCATCTTCCTCCTGAAGGTTTGTCTTCAGGCTAACAATCACGACGCTACGACAGTTTTACAATAACCATCTCAGTTAATTTTCACTTAAAAACTAAGACCGATATATTAATCTACTTTGTCGCATTTCTTACCTCTTTGAATTAACATATCAGTTGCATCATCTAGTGATTTTTTAAGGACTAAAACGAGTGGACTATCAACTGGCGCAACAACAGCTAAAACACCTTTTAGAAGGAGAAACCTGTTGGTATACCAACCTAAGTCAATTTTCTGCATTGCTAAATGACTCTATGACAGATATTAATTGGGTAGGTTTTTATTTGGCTTTGCCAGATAAGAATCTGAAGTTAGGCCCTTTCCAAGGTAGCGTAGCCTGCGTCAATATTCCTTTTGGTCAGGGTGTTTGCGGAACAGCTGCAGAGAAGGGCGTGACGCAATTGGTTGAAGATGTTCATGAATTTCCTGGCCATATTGCCTGTGATTCACGTTCTCAATCGGAAATCGTGATTCCGATGTTCGAGCAGGAACGATTGCTTGCGGTATTAGATATAGATAGTCCAAGTATTGCACGCTTTGACGAGTCCGATCATGAGGGGTTGCTGGAATTAGTTAATGTTCTCATTGAAGCCACTGTATGGCCTGCTAACTTTTAATGTCATAACCTACCATTATGTGATTCGTGTAATAAGTAAATTGACTCAGTGATACTAATTTCATACTGTGACCTTGATTTTCCTATTTAAAGGCAAGAGTGAATTACTATGAAACAAAGTATTCTGATTTTTATTGCGGCACTATTTCTGACTTCCTGTGCGCACCAACCTTCGATACATTACGATATTATCATTAAAGGTGGCAGTATCATTGATGGTACAGGAGCTGCAGCGTATCAATCGGATCTTGCTATTAATGACGACAGTATTGTTGCTATTGGAAATCTTGGCAATGCCAGTGCTGACGCCATTGTTAATGCCTCAGGAAAAATAGTTTCTCCCGGTTTTATTGATTTACATTCTCATGATGAGCGAAATGTAATACGTCGGCCAGATGCTCTAAATAATATTCGTCAGGGTGTAACAACCATATTGGGTGGTAACTGTGGTGGTAGTCCAATCGATCTTGAAGACTATTTCACTAAGGTAAAAGAGCAAGGGACTGCATTAAATGTAGGAATTTTGGTAGGCCATAATAGCGTAAGACGCAAGATTATGAACCGAGATAACCGACTGGCAACGGATACTGAAATGGAGTTGATGAAGGCTTTGGTTGATAATGCGATGCAAGCTGGTGCTTTCGGTATGTCTTCAGGACTTTCGTATATTCCCGGTGCTTTTTCACCGCCCGAAGAAATTGCAGAACTCGCAAAAGTGGTGCATGAGTATAACGGTTTTTACGCATCACATATGCGTTCTGAAAGCTCAAACGTAGTTGAGTCTGTCGCTGAAACAATTCAGGTAGGAATAGAAACTGGTATTCCTGTCCATATTTCCCATCATAAGACTTCAGGTCCAATGGCTTGGGGATTAAGTAAAAATACCCTTGCCCTGATTGACAAGCATCTTGCCAATGGTTTGGATGTTAGCTTGGATCAATATACCTACACGGCTTCTAATACAAATATGGGTGTACTGCTACCTAATTGGTCATTGGCTGGAGGAAAGAAAGCCTTTGCAAAGAGAATTGAAGACCCAGAAACAAAAGCAAATATTATTAAGCAAAGTGCCAATATAATCAAAACAGAGCGTGCAGGTACTGAGCTTTGGCGTATTCAAATAAGTGAATATGCAAAGGACACCAGTCTTGAAGGTAAAAATTTCCAACAGATTCTCGAGCAGCGAGGATTAGAGCAGACATTAGATAATGCGGCTGAACTGGCAATTGAACTGTACCTAAATTCAGGTCGTGGAATATACCACACCATGAAAGACGATGACGTAGAACGGATAATGCGCCATCCAAAGACATCCATAGCATCTGATGGCCGAAGTACTGAATGGCAAAAAGGCAGTCCACATCCTCGAAACTATGGTACTTACCCAAGAGCTATTGCAACCTATGTCAGAGATAAGAAGGTCCTGACGGTAGAGCAGGCGATAAATAAAATGACAGCTATGCCGGCTACACGCATGGGTTTAAAGGATCGCGGTGTTATAGCCGTTGGAAATAAAGCCGATATTCTTGTCTGGGATTTTTCTAAGATTCAAGATCACTCGACCTTTGCAGAGCCGCATCAATATTCTACAGGTATGGAGTATATTTTTATTAACGGAGTAGCTGTAGTTAGTGCCTCAAAATCGACAGGTATGCGTCCGGGACTGTTACTAAAAAACGCACCTTAGTAATCAGATCTCGATTTAGTTATCTATGATTCGATATTGGTTTCTTTAATAGACCAAAGAAAGGCTAATAGTATCAGTGCAATAGCTACTAACAATATTTGTAACTGTATTGTTGGGTGAACTAGAAAAATTGATAATGCAAAAGAGATAACGATTAACGTAGTTGCTTTAACCTTGGTTGTGCGCTGGATAGTTTTATCTCGTTCCCAACGTTGAAGGTCTTCACCAAAATAACGGTTATTTAGCAACATTTTGTGGAATTTTGGTGAGCTTTCAGCAAAGAAAAATAAAGCCAATATCAGAAATGGTGTTGTTGGTAGGATCGGAAGAAATGCACCAATAATCCCTAGCGCGACAAAGAACACACCAAGGCTAATAAATACTGATTTTTTGATTTTCTCTCTCATCGCTCTACTGTACTACCGAATTCATTCCGAACAGAATCATACTTTATGCAAACGAATTCATAAAGATTAAACATCAACTCTTAGGTAAGATAATGTAGGTCGTAATGTAGGTCGGTCTTCAGGCCGACGCGGTCATGGCAAACGAACGACAGACCATCGTCACCCTAAAGGGCGACCCACATTGGTTCTGTAGGTCGGTCTTCAGGCCGACGCGATTATGGCAAACGAACGACAGACCAGCGTCACCCTAAAGGGCGACCCACATAAAAATGATATAAGGATGATTAATGCGCTCAATTTTTACTTTTAGTTTAATGCTACTTAGCAGTTTCATTATACTATCGTGTGATAACCCAGAATCAACACCGTTTCCGACTAACGTTGAACCAACTGAACTTAAACTTCATGTACCTTCACCAGACTGGCGTGAACAGGTTGTATATTTCTTGATGACCGACCGTTTTAACGACGGCAACCCAAACAACAATGATCAGGGTGCTGGTGAATATGAAAAAGGCAATGGTAGCCGTTTTAACGGCGGTGATATTCAGGGGGTTATCGATCAGCTAGATTATATTGAGGAACTTGGTGCAACGGCGGTTTGGACCACGCCAATTTTCTATAACCAATGGCACAACAGTGTTTCAGACTATACTGGTTATCATGGCTATTGGGCAGTGGACTTTAGTCAGGTCGATCCGCATTTAGGCACGCTAAAAGATTATCAACAACTGTCAGACTCATTGCATAGACGGGACATGTATTTAATTCAAGATATAGTAGTAAACCATACAGGTAACTTCTTTAATTATGATGGAAAGTATAATCCTGAAAATACTGCTGAGAATTTTGTCTTACTGAATGACCACTCTGCAACCCAGCCTGCACCTACTCAGGAACCATTCCAGTATATCAACAGACTGGATCCAGAACATGTGGAAAAAGACATCTATAATTGGACGCCATCAATTACAGACTACCAGGACTATTCATCCATTCTCACTTATCAACTGGCTACATTGGCAGATCTCAATACCACCAATGAATTAGTGATTGATAAAATGAAGACGATCTACACAGACTGGATAGAGAAGGTAGGGGTTGATTCATTTCGTGTTGATACCGTTCGATATGTAGATAAAGAGTTCTTTAGGCGCTTCTACCACGATCCTGATGGAGTCATGGCCAAGGCTAATGCGCTTGGCAAAACAAGTTTTCTAAACTTTTCTGAAATCTTTGAAGTCTCAAAACCATTTGATAATCACGTTGAAAAACGCATGACTGAGTATTTGGGAAGCAAACAAAAACCATTATTAAATGCACTAATTAATTTTCCGCTATATGCCAGTATTAATTCTGTATTTGCCCAAGGACGTCCAACTGCTGAGATGGCTTATCGCCTTGAGCAACAGATGTCTGTTTACCCAGATCCCTACGCACTGGCTAATT
>Ga0316205_10003369_pt1 | contig 15226 bp, 12 predicted proteins | sample 3monthpyrite_MG_FD_204941 | JGI IMG/M metagenome (GOLD analysis project Ga0316205, IMG submission 204941) | Microbial mat bacterial communities from mineral coupon in-situ incubated in ocean water Damariscotta River, Maine, United States -... | ecosystem: Environmental > Aquatic > Marine >... | reverse complement strand
GACGGTGATTGGCAGCCGTCAGAACCTGCGCCGGATCGCCACCACATTACGGGAAAGCCGACAGGGGATGCGCTCGGGGCGAACCGGGCTGGGTGCGGCGATGCTTTATGCGCGCGATATTCTGCTCTCGCGGGGTCATTGCATCAACCTGACATTGGATATCTCGGGGGATGGGGCCAACAATAACGGTATCCTGCCCGAGCTGGTGCGCAACCAGTTGGACGAGGCGGGGATCGTGGTGAACGCGCTGGTGATCGGCACGGACAAGCCAAACGTGGCCTTTGGTGAAATTCACGTGGGACAGCTGGCGCGCTATTTTCAGGAGCGGGTGATTGTCGGCCCGGCCTCGTTTGTGGAAACAATCATCGGGTTTGAGGGTTACGCCGAGGCGATGAAACGCAAATTGCTGCGCGAGTTGATGCCATCCTTCGTGCACCGTGACCCGATCGGGCACAGGGCCACCTTGATCAAGGTCAGCGCGCAGTAGGTGCAGCCTGTTGCCACTGTCCCGGGGCAATGCCATCCAGGGTCCAATCGCCCACACGCCAGCGCACCAGCCGCAGGGTGGGATGCCCCACATGGGCCGTCATCCGCCGCACTTGCCGGTTGCGCCCTTCCGAGATGGTGATTTCCAGCCAGCAATCGGGTACGGATTTACGGAACCGCACCGGCGGGTCCCGCGGCCAAAGATCGGGCGGGTCGATGCGGGACAGTTTTGCGGGCCGGGTGGGGCCGTCTTTCAGGGTGACACCTTTGCGAAGGGCGTCCAATGCTGCCTTATCCGGCAGCCCCTCGACCTGCACCAGATAAGTCTTTTCCAGCTTGTGTTTGGGATCGGCAATGCGCGCCTGCAGCTTGCCATTGTCCGTCAGAATCAACAGCCCCTCGCTGTCGCGATCCAGCCGCCCGGCAGGATAGACACCGGGCAGGTCGATGAAGGCGGATAGTGTAGGACGGGGCGATCCCTCGCTGCCCTTGTCGGTGAATTGCGACAGCACGCCATAAGGTTTGTTGAACAGGATCAGCCGGGTCATGATCCCTGATGCAACAGGCGGCGGGGTTTAGTCCACCCCTTGCAGGAAGTCCGCAGCGATCTTGGTAGTCCAGGGTGCGCCTGCGTTTTTCCAGCCATTGATGGTGCGCTGGCCCGCCTTGTCTTTGTCGCCTTCAAACCCATCGACCACGGTATAAAGCGGCAGGGTGACGCCGGCTTTGACCAACGCGTCAACGGCGCGTGCGCTGCGCCCGCCCGAGCGGCAGATGATCAGCACCGCACTGGCATCCTGCGCGTCGAGATAGCTTTGCATGGTCCCAACGAAGCGTGGGTTCGGGTTCATCTGATAGCGGCCCTTCTTGGCGTCGAAACTGTGATCGGGGGCCAGCAGGGCGAAGGGAATGTTCACATCTGCCGATGTTGGATAGCCCACCAGCATGGTTTCCTCGGGGGTGCGCACATCAATCAGCAGCACGTCTTCGCGCGTGGCGACCACGTCGGCAGCCTCGGCAGCGGTGATGTAAAGCGCGGGCATGGTTTGCTTGCCTTTGGGCAGGGCATCGGCGACCACTGTGGTGGTGATCATAGGCTCGGCGATGCCAGCGGCGGGCAGGCTGAAGACAAGGCAAAGGGCGATGGCGGGAGCAGCGATCAGGCGGAACGGGACAGGCATGTCAGTGTCTCCTTTGGAATTTACATTCGTAAGTACGAATATGTATTGTCTAAAGGTGAGGCCAGCATTGAACTTTGACATGAATCAAAAAGAGCCGAAGTGCGGGATCAGCTGTTATCGCTGCCCTGAAAGCGGGCGGCATCGGCGGCTGCACGGCGGATCGCGTTGGATTTATGGACGGTTTCCATATACTCCGCCTCGGGATCGCTGTCATAGACCACGCCGCCCCCGGCCTGAATATACAGCTTTTCATCCTGCACCACGGCCGTGCGCAGGGCGATACAGACATCCATATCGCCATTGGCACTGAAATACCCGACACCGCCGCCATAAACGCCGCGTTTTTCGGGCTCCAACTCGTCAATAATCTCCATCGCCCGCACTTTTGGCGCACCAGACACGGTGCCTGCAGGCAGCCCGGCCAGAAGCGCGGACAATGCATCCTGATCCTCGGCCAGTTCGCCCACCACGTTGGAGACGATATGCATCACATGGCTGTAGCGTTCGATGATGAATTCTTCGGTGGGACGCACCGTGCCGATCTTGCTGACCCGGCCCGCATCGTTGCGCCCCAGATCCAGCAGCATCAGATGTTCAGCCAGTTCCTTGGCATCGGCCATCAGGCTGGCCTCATGCGCGCGATCCTCTTCAGGGGTGGCACCTCGGGGGCGCGTGCCCGCGATTGGGCGGATTGTCACCTCGTCGCCAAAGACCCGCACCAGGATTTCCGGACTGGCCCCGATCACCTGAAAGCCACCGAAGTTGAAATAGAACATGAAGGGCGACGGGTTGGTGCGCCGCAAGCTGCGATACAGCGCGAAGGGCGGTTGGCGGAACTCTTGTGTCCAGCGTTGCGAAGGGACGACCTGAAAGATGTCACCGGCCCTGATGTATTCCTTCGCGGTCTCGACGGCCGCCTTGTAGCCTTCGTGTGTGAAGTTCGACACAGGCGGCGCAGCCTCGGCAGCTTCGCCCAGATCGCGGGCTTGCCGGGGCAGGGTGCGTTCCAGATCGCGCACCGCATCCATCACCCGTTCTGCCGCTTGTGCATAGGCGGCCTTGGCGGATTGACCGCTGGACACCCAGGCCGGGGCCACCACCGTCACCTCGCCTTTGACGCCATCCAGAACAGCCACGACCGAGGGGCGCAGCATCAATGCGTCTGGCAGGCCCAGCGGGTCGGGGTTCACATCGGGCAGATGTTCGACCAGGCGGATCATGTCATATCCCAGATAGCCGAACAGCCCGGCCGAGGCTGCGGGCAACCCATCGGGCAGGTCCATTTTACATTCGCCAATCAGCGCGCGCAGATTGTCCAGCGGATCACCGGCCTGATCCTCAAAGCTGTCCTCGTCAAAGCGGGCGGTGCGGTTGATGCGGCTAGCGGTGCCGTGGCATCGCCAGACGAGATCAGGTTTCATCCCGATGATCGAATAGCGCCCGCGCACCTCGCCGCCGGTCACCGATTCAAGAACAAAGGCATCCTTGGCCGCGCCGGTCAGCTTGAGCATCAAGGACACAGGCGTGTCCAGATCGGCGGCCAGACGGGCAAAGACCACCTGATTCTGGCCAGCCTCATAGCCTTTCGCGAAGGCAGTATATGACGGGGTCAGATCCACGGCATGCACCTTTTACTGGAAATTGGAATGCACGGCGTTCAGAGCAGGCTGATCCAGCTCGATTCCGATGCGGCCACGGATATCGACGGCCAACAGCAGAAACATGTCCTGCGCCATCGACGCGGCAGCATCTTCGCTGAGCGCCCGGCGCAGACGGATCATGTCTTCATCCTGCGGATCGGGTGGGGCAAGAGCATCCAGCCGCATCACGAATATCCGGCCTTCGCCATCCAGAATTTGCACGGCGTTTTCCTGCTCAAGTCCAAACACCGTATCGATGAATTCGGGCGGGGCGTCGGGCTGAAAGGCGCCGCGGGTAACGTCCACTGTGGTGACTTCCCCCAGGCCCAGTTCGGCAAAATCTCCACCTGCTTCCAAAGCGCTCAGATGGGGTTCGACCAGCGCACGCAGCGCGTCGGCGATGGCCTGTTCGCGCCACCCCGCCTCAACCTCGGCGCGCACTGTCTCAAGTGGCTGAATTTCAGGCTCGACAATTTTCTCAAGCCGCATGGCAAAGATTCCGTCATCATCCAGCTTCTCGATATCGGGGAAATCACCCTCGGTGATGGCCTCGGCGGCAGTGCGGAACGCATCATAAGCGGCGATATCGTCGGTCACGCCGGGGTGCCAGTCAATTGTGCCCAGCACCATATCGGTTTCCTTGGCGATGTCTTCGATCGTGGCACCACCCGCCAGCAGATCGGCAATAGCGTCAATCTCGGCGTCAATGACGCGGCGGGCGCGGTCTCCGGCCAGTTCATCGCGCAATTGCGGCTCGGCTTCTTCAAAGCTGACCTCTTGCGCCTGAAGAACGGCGTTCACGCGAAACAAGGCAGGGCCAATCGGAGTGGACAGCGGGCCAACCACATCGCCGACATTGGCGGCAAAAACGGTCTCTCCGGCATCACCCAGATCGGACAGACTGACATCGCCCATATCTGTATCCGCAATGCGCAGCCCGCGACTCTCAACCAATGCCTCGAACGTGGTCTCGCCCTCGGCCAGTTGGGTCAGGGCCGTATCTGCGGCCAGCACATCAGCAAAGCCGAGACGCTCGACAAGGCGGCGTTCGGGCTGATTGTATTCATCCGAACGCTCGTCATAGACGTCGCGCAGACTGACTTCGTCGACCTCGACTGTGTCGATAATCATCTCGGGGGTCAGCCAGGCATAGGTAATCCGTTTGATCTCAGGGGTGGTAAAATCGGGCAGATTGGTCTGGTGATAGGCGATCAGATCGGCCTCATCAGCCACCGGCAGGCCAGTTTCCAGCGCGCTTCGGTCCAGCATCGCAAAGGTGATGGTGCGTTGTTCGCCGATGAATTGCATCATCGCATCGGTATAGGCGTCGGGCACATTCACACCGGCCACGACCGAGCTTTGCAGTAAGGTGCGCGCGGCCTCGGCGCGCATGCTTTTCTCGAACTCGGCCTCGTTCATGTTGGATTGCTGCAGCGCCTGGCGATACCCCTCGCGGTCAAATTCGCCGTTCAGCCCACGAAAGTTGGGAATTTCCAATATCTGATCGCGCAGGTTGTCATCCCCGATCGAGACGCCCATCAGGCGGGTTTCTTCCTCAAGTGCGGCGGTTGATATAAGTTGACTCAGGACCCGGTCATCCAGACCCAACTCCTGCGCCATGAAGAAAGTCACCGGGGCTTGCCGGGCGTTGGCCTCGGCATTGATTTCGTTGCGCAGGGCGCGGGCATAATCACGCACGTCAATCCGGGTGTCGCCAACACTGCCGACGCTGCGCACATTGCCACCGAGGTTGGTCACTCCAAATCCCCCAAGGCCAAGGATCAGCAAGCCCATCAAAATCCAGACGGCGGTTTTGGATGCGGTGGATTTTCCAGCCATAAATAAGGTCTCCGAATGGGGATCAGCGCGAGGGTTTGGAACTGTCTACGCGCTGTCTTGATCCGGGGCAAGAGGCCAGCCCAGACCCTCGAGGCGATCAAACAGGGTTGTGATCTGGGCCCGGTTCACATTGGCGAAGGCGAGACGCAGTTCGACTTTCCCGGAGGGATCGGTTTCGGGGCGGAACATGGTGCCGGGCAGGGCCAGAACCCCGGCCTCGCGCACCATCGCCTCGGCCAGTTGGTTCGAGGGTTTTGCAAACGGGTGGCGCAGATAGGCGAAATAAGCCCCGCATCCCAGCAAGTCCCAGCCCTTCGCGATCAGGCGCGGGGCCTGTTCGGTGATGGCCGCGCGCCGGTCGAGGATTTCGTCACGCTCGCCTGCCAGCCATTGGGACAGATTCTGCATCCCCCAAAGCGCGGCGTGCTGGCCCAGCTGATTGGGGCAGATCGTGACCGTATCGAGGAACTTTTCCGCCTCGGCCAGACGCGTGGCACTGGCCACCATCGCACCCACCCGGTGGCCGGTCAGTCGATAGGCTTTGGAAAAGGAATAGAGCTGGATCAGCGTGTCGCCCCAGTCGGGATCGCTGAACAGATCATGAGGGGACCCCGAGCGCGCATCGAAATCACGGTAGGTTTCATCGACGATCAGGGCGATGCCCTTGGATTGGGCCAGTTCATAGAAGGCCCGCACCAGATCAGCGGGATATTCTACACCGCCGGGATTATTGGGCGTGACCAACACGATGGCGCGGGTGCGATCCGTGATCAGGCTGGCGGCCTCGTCCGGGTCGGGCAGAAGCCCGGTACGCGCAGCCAGAGGAACGGTGCGCAACCCATTCATATCCATCCACATTTTATGATTGAAGTACCACGGTGTCGGCAGGATGATTTCATCCCCTTCACTGGCCAGCGCGGCAATCGCGGCACAGAAGGCCTGATTGCAACCCGAGGTGATGGCAACATTCTCGGGCGCAATCTCGCCGCCATACCCGGCGCTCCATTGCGTCGCCACTTCGGCGCGCAGCGCAGGCAGGCCCATGACCGGGCCATAAAGATGCGCCTCGGGATTGCTCAGCGCGATCTCGGCAATCACCTGCCGCAATGGCTCGGGCGGCGGCTCGACCGGGGCGGCCTGGCTCACGTTGATCAGCGGGCGCTCGGGCGGAAAGGTGACGCCGTCCAGCCAGCGGCGGGCCTCCATCACGGGCGGAGCGAATGTGTTTTGCGTGCGGCTCATCGCGGCCTCCGGATGTCGAGGCTCAGGTGCCCCGGTAGGGTTCCACATATTGCAGGGCCATGTCCCAGGGGAAGAAAATCCATGTGTCCTGACTGACCTCGGTGATGAAAGTCTGGACCTGATCGCGGCCCATTGGTTTGGCATAAACCGTCGCCACATGCGCTTTGGGCATCAGTTTGTTCACCACTTCCAGCGTCTTACCGGTATCGACCAGATCATCGATGATCAACACGCCCTCACCATCGCCCACCAGATCCATATCGGGGCTCTTGAGGACCTGGGCGTCGCGCCGCTGATCCGCCTTGCCGCCACCGGAATGGTAGGATTTGACCGAGATCGTATCGACCATGCGAATATCCAGCTCGCGCGCGACAATCATTGCCGGGGCCATACCGCCACGGGTAATCGCCACCACGGCCTTCCAGTTGCCGTCGTCGGGGCCTTTACCGTCCAGCCGCCAGGCCAGCGCACGCGCATCGCGATGTAGCTGATCCCAGCTGACATGAAAGCCTTTTTCATGGGGCAGGCGGTCGGTCATCTGGATGTCTCCTGTTTCGTCTTGTCATCGCTCGGCCAGCAGGCGCAGGCCCAAGGCCCCCAGTACTGTGGCAGCCACCCGGTCGAACACCGGTTTCAGGCGCAGATAGCCGTCGCGCGCCGACTTTGTTGACAGGGCCAGAGCAAAGCCCGCATAGGCGATCCATTCAACCATCATGTGATTGGCCACGATCAGCGCCTTGTCCGCCAGCGCCAGATCGCGCGGGAAGATCACCACCAGAACAGCCGAGGCAAACAGCATGGATTTCGGATTGGACAGGTTCACCAACATGCCGCGCAGAAACTGGTGTTTCTTCACACCCGGAAGACTGGTGTCCAGAGGTGTCGCAGCACTGCGCCAGATCGAGATGGCGAGATAAATCAGATACGCCGCCCCGATCAGTTTCAGCACAAGATAGGCCCACGGGAACAGGATGAAAATCACGTTCAATCCCATCAAGGCCAATAACGTCCAGACCGCCGCTGCCGTGCCCAATCCCAACCCAAGCAGGATGCCGGCACGCCGCCCCGACACCAACGTGGTGCGCAGGGCCACCAACATGGCAGGCCCGGGGCTGGCCAATGCCGCCAGAAGCGTCAGGTTGAATGCGATCAGCTGGGCAAGCTCCATCGCCGATTACGTCTTGTCGATATCGGGCGCGTCGACCGCTTTCATGCCCACGATGTGATAGCCCGCATCCACATGCAGGTTTTCGCCGGTCACACCGCTGCCCAGATCGCTGAGCAGATAGAGTGCGGATTTGCCCACATCATCAATCGTCACATTGCGGCGCAGGGGCGAGTTGTACTCGTTCCACTTCAGAATATAGCGGAAATCGCCGATGCCACTGGCCGCCAGCGTCTTGATTGGTCCGGCAGAAATGGCGTTGACGCGGATACCGTCCTTGCCCAGGTCCTCGGCCATGTATTTCACCGAAGCCTCAAGCGCGGCCTTGGCCACGCCCATGACATTATAATGCGGCATGACCTGTTCGGCACCGTAATAGGTCAGGGTCAGCATCGAGCCACCCTCATTCATGATCTTCTCGGCGCGCTGTGCGACGGCCGTGAAGGAATAGACCGAGATGTCCATTGTCATCAGGAAATTGTCGCGGCTGGTATCCACGTAACGGCCGCGCAATTCGTTCTTGTCGGAAAAGCCGATGGCATGAACCAGAAAGTCAATCTTGCCCCATTTGGCTTCGATCTCGGCAAAGGCCGCATCAATCGAGTCCGGGTCACCGACATCGCAATCAATCAGAACCTCGACGCCCAACTGATCAGCCAGAGGGGCCACGCGTTTCTTGAACGCATCGCCCATGTAGGAAAACGCCAGTTCCGCGCCCGCATCGGCACAGGCTTTGGCAATGCCCCAAGCGATTGACTTGTCATTGGCCAGGCCCATGATCAGCCCACGTTTGCCTGCCATCAGTTGGTTCGACATATTTTGTTCCTGCCCATTCATCCTTGCTTATGATCCTTTAGGCGATCACCCCTGTTGCATCAAGGGGGCGGGGGGTGTGTCATGCGGCTGTGACCATTTTGATCAAAAGTTGGACTGGTGGGCGAAAGCGGTTACATGACAAACGTCAGGGCGGCGGGCAGGCGGTCCTTTAAGACGCAGATCAGACCAGGAGGAGGGGATCTCATGTCAGGACGTGACGGGCTTTTTGCGGGGGATAACCCTTTCGACATCGTGCGCCGCTGGATGGGCGAGGCCGAAGACAGCGAGATGAATGACCCTAACGCGATGGCATTGGCTACGGTGGATGGTGATGGGTTGCCCAATGTGCGCATGGTCTTGCTGAAAGAGGTCGAGGATGACGGGTTTGTGTTTTACACCAATTACGGCAGCGCCAAGGGGCAGGAACTGGCCGCAACCGGCAAGGCCGCTTTGGTAATGCACTGGAAATCGTTGCGTCGTCAGGTGCGTGTGCGCGGCACGGTTGAGCGTGTCGAGGGCGCACAGGCGGACGCGTATTACGCGTCCCGCTCACTCAAGAGTCGTTTGGGTGCCTGGGCCTCGCGCCAGTCCGAACCTCTGAGTTCGCGGAGCCACCTAATGGCCGAAGTGGCCAAGGTTTCGGCCAAACACGGCATAAATCCGCCCAGACCATCCTTTTGGGGAGGTTTTAGAATCCATCCGGTTGAGATTGAGTTATGGGCAGATGGGGCGTTTCGTTTGCATGACAGATTCGTGTGGAGGCGTGAAACCCCCAAAAACCCATGGGCTATTGAGCGGTTAAACCCGTAAAATTCGCGTTACGTAAAATGCAAATAATTGAATGTTATATGAATTTTACACTTGCACGTGCCTATTTATGGGAGCAAGAGTGAGAAGATAGTCTTGGGGATGAGACTTACAGGTAGGACGACGTGACAAGAGAAGTGGCTGAGACGCGCAGAGTAAAGGGTCGCGTAAAATGGTTTGATCCGGTCAAAGGATTCGGATTTGTTATCGCCGACGAAGGCGGCCCTGATATTTTATTGCATGCAAACGTGTTGCGTAACTTCGGGCAAAGCTCGGTTGCGGACAATGCGGATGTGGAAATCGACGTGCAGGATACCGATCGCGGTTCGCAGGCGATTGAAGTGCATGCCATTCATCCTCCCAAGGATGCCATCACCGCCGGATTGGCGGATTTCGATGATATCGATCCCGAAGTGATCCGCGCCGCGCCGCTACAGCCCGCTCGGGTGAAGTGGTTCGACAAGGGCAAGGGTTTTGGGTTTGCCAATACCTTTGCAAGCGACGAAGATGTATTCGTGCATATCGAAGTGCTGCGCCGATCCGGCCTGGCCGATCTGCAACCCGGTGAGGCACTGGCAATCCGGGTGATTGATGGTAAACGTGGTCGCATGGCGACGGAGGTATGTGGATGGGAAACTGCGGTCAAACTTTCCGACTGATATTTTCGGCAATAGGTTTTGGAACGCTGCTGGGCGTCGGTTCGGCGATGGCCGGTACGTGCAGCCCCGAGCATGTGCAGTTGCGCGGCGACTGGGGGCAGGCGCGGTTCACGGTTGAACTGGCCGATGATGATCAAGAACGCGCGCAGGGCCTGATGAACCGCGAAAGCATGCCCATGTCGGCGGGGATGCTGTTTGTTTATCCAAGCCCGCGCCTTGCGGGGTTCTGGATGAAAGACACGCTGATCCCGCTTGATATGATCTTTTTGGATCGCACCGGCACCGTCACCTATGTGCACCACGAGGCCGTTCCCTTGGATGAAACTCCGATCATCGGTGGCGACCGCGTATTGGCGGTGCTGGAGATTAATGGCGGGCTGGCGCGCCAGATGGGCATCGCTGAGGGCAGCCAGATACGCCACCCCGCCTTTGATCCGGCGGTCGCGGCGTGGCCCTGTGACATCGAAGATGGCGCTGCATCTGACGATTCCTGATACCGGGGCTTTTCAATTCAGGGAATCGCAAGTACTAGGGGCGCACGGTCCGGGGTGTGGCGCAGTCTGGTAGCGCATCTGTTTTGGGTACAGAGGGTCGTAGGTTCGAATCCTGCCTCCCCGACCATATTTCTTCTCTTCCCAAGTCTGACGCGCATCGCCCAATCCGGGTGCGCGGGCGGGCTGCGCGCGGCAGGCCCAGATATTTTTTGGCGCGCCCGGAATTGTTAACCATGATTAAAATATCGACGCCGTCGCGGCGGGACCATTTGAAGGGTTACGACAGCTTTTCTGGCTAAACCTGCCGAATACAAAGTGTTTCCTCAATTGGTGACCCATATGGTTGCCCGGGGTTCTCTGGCCGCTGTGAATCACACGAATGTGACAGCGCCGGAAACTGTCTTCGGGTCAACAGGTTTTTCTTAAAAAAAGTTTAAAAAATTCGTTGACCGAATAGGGGTTCATACGTCAGGTTGTGTGAACCGGCCGCTAAGCCACAATATATAGTGGCAGGCTGGAATGGCAGGGGCACAAACCCTAAAGAACAAACTTGGCCGGTTATCCGGCAGTAGAACCGCTTGGTCGGTTCCGTTTTGTCCGCGTCAGATGCTCTGGCGCGATCAGGAAAGATGTTGTCTGCCGCAACGAGGGAATCTGTGTTTGGCACCGCCGGACCGCAATATTACATGCTGGAAACTTAGGGGCAGCTATAAGATGCAAATCGAGAGAAAATTCACCAAGGCAGGCAAAGACGCCTACGCAGAGCTGGACTTTATCACGACCAGTTCCGAGATTCGGAACCCCGATGGCACTGTCGTGTTTCGTCTGGACGAGGTCGAAGTGCCCAAAAGCTGGAGCCAGGTTGCCAGCGATGTGATTGCCCAGAAGTATTTCCGCAAAGCCGGTGTTCCCCAAAAGCTGAAAAAGATCAAAGAAGACGGCGTGCCCGAGTTCCTGTGGCGGTCGGCCCCGGATGGCGACGATGTTGCAAAGGGTGGTGAAACCTCGTCCAAGCAGGTGTTTGATCGTTTGGCCGGTGCCTGGACCTATTGGGGCTGGAAAGGTGGCTATTTCACCACCGAAGAAGACGCGCAGGCCTATTTCGATGAAATGCGCTTCATGCTGGCCAATCAGATGGCCGCGCCCAACAGCCCGCAATGGTTCAACACCGGTCTGCACTGGGCCTATGGCATCGACGGCCCCGGACAGGGCCATTTCTATGTTGATCACGCGACCAAGAAGCTGACCAAATCCACATCGGCTTACGAACACCCACAGCCGCACGCCTGTTTCATCCAATCCGTTGCCGATGATCTGGTGGGCGATGGCGGGATCATGGACCTGTGGGTCCGTGAAGCACGTTTGTTCAAGTACGGTTCGGGCACGGGCACGAATTTCTCCTCCCTGCGTGCCGCGAACGAGCCGCTGTCAGGCGGAGGCAAGTCCTCCGGCCTGATGGGCTTCCTGAAAATCGGGGATCGAGCTGCTGGCGCGATCAAGTCGGGCGGCACCACGCGCCGCGCGGCCAAGATGGTGATTTGCGATGCCGATCATCCCGATATCCAGGAATTCATCAACTGGAAGGTCAAGGAAGAGCAGAAGGTTGCCAGCATCGTCGCCGGTTCCAAAATGCACGAGGCCAAGCTGAATGAAATCTTCGGTGCGATCCGCGCATGGGATGGCAGCAGTGAAGATTCGGTTGATCCCAAGAAGAACGAACAATTGAAGACCGCCATTCGCAGCGCGAAAAAGGTTCATATCCCTGAGACTTATGTCAAGCGCGTGCTGGATTACGCCAAGCAAGGCTATGATAGCATCGAGTTTCAATCCTATGACACCGATTGGGATTCTGAGGCCTATGCATCGGTGTCGGGCCAGAACTCGAACAACTCGATCCGCGTCACCGATGCCTTCCTGAACGCCGTTAAGGCGGACGAGGATTGGGCGCTCTTGAACCGCACCGACGGGTCCGTCGCCAAAACCATCAAGGCGCGTGATCTGTGGGAAGATGTAGGCCATGCGGCCTGGGCCTGTGCCGATCCGGGCATTCAGTATCACGATACGGTCAATGCCTGGCATACCTGCCCGGAAGACGGTGAGATTCGCGGCTCAAACCCTTGTTCTGAATACATGTTCCTCGATGACACGGCCTGTAACCTGGCCTCGATGAACCTGCTGCAATTCTATACAGACGGTCAATTTGACGCCGAAAGCTATATCCACGCCACGCGCCTTTGGACCGTGACGCTGGAGATCAGCGTGATGATGGCGCAGTTTCCCAGCAAAGAGATTGCACAGCTGTCGTATGAGTTCCGCACCTTGGGTCTGGGCTATGCCAATATCGGCGGTCTGCTGATGAACATGGGTTATGGCTATGACAGCAATGAAGGGCGCGCCCTGTGTGGTGCCCTGACGGCGATCATGACCGGCGTGTCTTACGCAACCTCCGCCGAGATGGCGGGCGAACTTGGGCCGTTCAAAGGCTACAAGCGCAACAAGGATCATATGCTGCGCGTCATTCGCAACCACCGCAATGCAGCCTACGGAGCGACAGAAGGCTATGAAGGGCTTGAGATAAAACCCGTACCGCTGGATCTGGCCAATTGCCCGGACAGCCGTCTGGTCGATCTGGCCATGGCAAGTTGGGACGAGGCGCTGAAGCTGGGCGAGACGCACGGCTACCGTAACGCCCAATCCACCGTGATCGCGCCAACCGGCACCATCGGTCTGGTGATGGATTGCGATACCACCGGGATCGAGCCGGACTTTGCGCTGGTGAAATTCAAGAAGCTGGCCGGGGGTGGTTACTTTAAAATCATCAACCAGTCAGTGCCTGCCGCCCTTGATATGCTGGGCTATGGCAGCGCGCAGGTGGAAGAGATCGTCAGCTACGCGGTGGGCCACGGCACTATCGGCAATGCACCGGGGATCAACCATACCTCGCTGACCGGGCATGGCTTTGGCCCCAACGAGCTGGCCAAGATCGATGCCGCCCTGGGCAGTGCCTTTGACATCCGTTTCGTCTTTAACCAGTGGACGCTGGGCGAAGAATTCTGCCAGAATGTTCTGGGCATTCCGGCCGACAAACTGAACGATCCGACCTTCGATCTGCTGGCCAGCCTTGGCTATTCCAAGTCCGATATTGATGCCGCCAACGATCATGTCTGTGGCACGATGACCCTGGAAGGGGCGCCGTATCTGACGGAAGAGCATTACGCGATCTTCGATTGCGCCAATCCTTGCGGGAAAAAAGGCAAACGCTTCCTGTCGGTCAACTCTCACATCGACATGATGGCGGCGGCACAGTCCTTCATCTCGGGCGCGATTTCCAAAACGATCAACATGCCCAACGATGCCACGATCACCGACTGCCAGGAGGCGTATGAGCGCAGCTGGCAAATGGGTGTGAAGGCCAACGCGCTGTATCGTGATGGCTCGAAACTGTCGCAACCTCTGGCCGCAGCCTTGGTTGAGGATGATGATGACGCCGCCGATATCCTTGAGACCGGCACGCCGCAGGAAAAAGCCGCTGTGCTGGCCGAGAAGATCGTCGAGAAGGTGATCGTCAAGGAAGTGGTGAAGTCACATCGCGAAAAAATGCCGGAACGCCGCAAGGGCTATACCCAGAAGGCGGTTGTGGGCGGGCACAAGGTCTATCTGCGCACCGGTGAATATACCGACGGGTCGTTGGGCGAAATCTTTATCGACATGCATAAAGAGGGCGCTGGCTTCCGTGCGATGATGAACAACTTCGCCATCGCGGTGTCGGTCGGCCTGCAATACGGCGTGCCACTTGAGGAATTCGTCGATGCCTTCACCTTCACCAAGTTTGAGCCTGCGGGCATGGTGCAGGGCAATGACAGCATCAAGAACGCGACGTCGATCCTGGATTACATCTTCCGCGAACTGGCGGTCAGCTATCTGGATCGCACCGATCTGGCGCATGTGAAGCCCGAGGGTCACAGCTTTGACGATCTGGGCCGGGGCGAAGAAGAAGGCGTCTCCAACATCTCGGAAATGTCCGATGCGGCGGCCAACAATTCGCTGGCGGTGCTAAAGCAGATCAGCTCGACAGGCTACCTGCGCAAGCGGATGCCACAGGAACTGATGGTTCTGAATGGCGGGCAGTCGGCAGGTGGGACGGCCTTGAACGGGGCGGCCGATCCGGTCGCGGCACTTGAAACGCTGGTGCCGGAAACCACTGGTACAACAGTGGCCTCGGTCACAACCACCACGGCGATGGCAGCGGGCAACATGTCGATGGACGCGCGCACCAAGGCCAAGATGCAAGGCTACGAAGGCGAGGCCTGCGGGGATTGCGGCAACTACACGCTGGTGCGCAACGGCACCTGCATGAAGTGCAACACCTGCGGCGCCACGTCGGGCTGTAGCTGAGGGAGAGCGGAGATGAACCGGGGGAATACCCTAAGTACTTCTCGGCTCGCCAGAGTTTATGAGGAGGCATTGTGGGCAAGGCGCGAGCTTTACCGTGATAGTGAATACTTCAAAATGCCTGAACCTTGGAAACGCATGTGCGAGGCAGGCGATAACTGGTCGATCAAGACATATCGCGCCAATGAAATGGAGGACTACAAACGAAAAGCTGCTGTCGTCGCGTTTGATGGTCGGGTGAAGTTGACCTTGGACGAAAGACTAATGGAAAAAGCAGAACAAGGGTGCATGTTTTCCAATTTCGTTCTGGCTCATGAGTGGGGACATCTGCTGTTAGATCACCATGGAAAGGGCGCGGTTACGAAGAATTTTCAGTTGTATTCAGGACCAGGAGGAATGTTGAATATCCCTCCAACTTTAGAGGAGCTCGAGACCCATTATGCAGCCGTGTTTTTCCAATGCGGAATTGCCCTGAAGAGCAAGCACTTGAGCGCTTTGGAGCTAG
>Ga0316205_10003368_pt1 | contig 15226 bp, 16 predicted proteins | sample 3monthpyrite_MG_FD_204941 | JGI IMG/M metagenome (GOLD analysis project Ga0316205, IMG submission 204941) | Microbial mat bacterial communities from mineral coupon in-situ incubated in ocean water Damariscotta River, Maine, United States -... | ecosystem: Environmental > Aquatic > Marine >... | reverse complement strand
GGCTGAAGCACAAAACAAAACTGACAAAAGATAACTGGCATCAACTTATTAACATATCTCAGCCCTGGGAAAACATCATAAGCAGCCTGAGACAATCACGAAGACTGCTAAAACATTCACCCATGGCAATGCCTTCTGACTTTAAAGAGGAAACCAGTGCTCATGTTTCTGAGATTGAATTAAAGACAGAGCATATGCAGCAACTTGCTCTGGAACAGGAATGGAAAAAACTGCAAGGGCGTACATCAAAAGAAAGTACAGCAGATATTATACGGGACAACATCAGCTCTTATTACCAGGTATTTTCACCCGAGATCACACCACAAAATATTGAAAGCCATATCGAGCTGTTAATCAAAAACGCGACCCGTTTAATTGACGATGAGAATAATAAGGCCGTATCGAATTAGTTTACCTGCCGCGATGGCAAGCACACTCAGATAAATATTAAGACGTAACCAGCCAGCTGCCAGACAAAGCGGATCACCAATAACCGGTAGCCAGGAAAACAGTAATACCGGCCAGCCCCAGCGCCTGAGTTTTTCGATAGATTGTGGATTTAATTTCTCGGGTACCGTGTTGGGGTACTTCATAATTAGCCAGTAGCCGAGCAGCCATGATGTAATGCCACCAAGCGTATTGCCTGTGGTGGCAACAGCCAGCAGAATATACGGATCAAAATCTTGAGACAAATAAGCAATTAACAATGCCTCGGAAGAGCCGGGCAATAAAGTAGAAGATAAAAAAGCACTTAAGAATAAAGACCAGTAACTAAATGTTTCTGAAACGACAAACCATTCAGTCATTATCGCCTTCAGCCTGGCCTAACAGACTTTCTTTCAGGTCATCGCCAACAGGATCTTTACCCAGCCAGATCATGAGTAAAGCACGATAAAATTCAGCACCGGAAATAACACCTTTATTTTTATTATTAATATTGACCAGCGTGCCTTTGCCCGGCACAAAATCCAGCTCAATCACATCGCCGGCGCGAACTGTTTGAAACAACTCATTAAATAAATTGATACGACTTTTAAGCTTAGCCAGCTGTTCATCACTGAGGTTGTCTTCAAAACCATCATTCCAGCCGTCTACCAGTTTTTCTTTACTAACTTCATCATAGACAAAATGCATAGCCATTCGCATGGGTGCGGCATCTGAAATTTGTTCGATTTTTTTCACCGGATTTACGGTATAAAATGCAGCCACGTAGATATCGAAAACAAATTTAGTGCGAATTCCTGCTCCATTAAGCGTTAACTCTGCGCCCTTAATGGTCACACTATCGTCAATCTGCACACCGGCTATTTTTTTAGCCTGTACTGAGAATGAAAGAGATAAAAATAAAATGATAAAACCAGTTTTTTTCAGCATAACGTATTCCTTTTTCGTTACTGACCAGTGACCAAACCGTAAACAACCACTCCCCAGACAACCGCAACAATAATTAACGCAATCATCACTGCGGTCGAGCCCATGTCTTTAGCACGGCCTGCCAGTTCATGTTTTTCTTGAGTGACCAGATCAACCAAAGCCTCAATGGCAGAATTAAGAATTTCAACCAGCAATACCAGAAGCACACTACTGATCATTAAAATGGTTTCTACAGGACCGGCATCAAGAAATAATGCCAGCGGAATCAGAACAATGGCTAAAAAAACTTCCTGCCGGAATGCTTCTTCATTTTTCCAGCCAGCTTTAAAGCCCTGCCAGGAATAGCCCGTAGCAAGAATCAGACGTTTTAAACCTTTATTGCCACTATATGCCATATGATTTTTCTTATTCCTGATAAACAATGACTTAATAGTATGACATTATGTTGGGATAGTCATTAATCGATAGTCGACAGACTAAAATCAGACCATATTAATGCTTTATGAGCATCTTCACTCTGGTTCAGATTTTTTGTGTTAGCAAGGCATCATTAAATTTTAAAAGCGGAGCTTATATTTAATAAGTGAGCATTTTAAAATTTAATGATAACGCTGCTAGCGCAGAAAAGCTGGATCAGCTATTTGTAACTGTCCAGCTTAAATCCAGCTGCTTGGCCGCACGCACTTCATCCAGTCGTTTAACCGGCATGGTGTGCGGTGCGGTTGTAACCAGTTCTGAATCGGTTTCAGCTTCCTGCTGAACCTGAATCATAGCTTTAATGAAACCATCAAGATCTTCTTTTGACTCGGTTTCAGTTGGCTCAATCAATAAACACTCAGGCACTAATAGCGGGAAGTAAGTTGTTGGCGCATGGTAGCCAAGATCAAGTAAACGTTTGGCGAAATCCATCGCTGTTACTTTCAACTCTTTGGCTTGCTTCTTCAGTGTAATGATAAATTCATGACTGGCAAAACGATCTGGGATCGCCGCTTCAAATCCAGCCTTCTTCATTTCAGCCATCATGTAGTTGGCGTTTAATGTTGAGAATTCTGAAACACGTGTCATGCCTTCACGACCCAACAGGCGCATGTAGACATAGGCACGAATTAAAACACCCGGATTACCGAAGAAGGCAGACAGGTGACCAATACTTTTCGGATAATCTGTTTTGTTTGCCCAGCGATAGCTATCATTGTCTTTTATGACACCGGCAATTGGCATAAACGGAATCAAACGTTCTGACACACCTATTGCACCGGAACCCGGTCCACCACCGCCGTGTGGTGTTGCAAATGTTTTATGCAGGTTTGAGTGTATAACATCAAAACCCATATCACCCGGACGTACTTTACCTAAAATTGCATTCAGGTTTGCTCCGTCGTAATACAACAAACCACCGGCTTCGTGAATCATTTTTGCAATTTTCTGAATCTGACGTTCAAACACACCTAATGTCGACGGGTTCGTTAACATCAAGCCGGCTGTTTGTGGACCAATTGCCGCTTCTAATGCTTCAAGATTTACATCACCGTTTTTCAGTGTCGGGATTTCTTTTACTGTATAGCCACACATGGTTGCTGTCGCAGGGTTTGTTCCGTGCGCCGCATCCGGTACTAAAATTTCACGACGTTCATCATCGCCATTAGCATCATGATAAGCACGGATCATCGCGATACCAGAAAACTCTCCCTGCGCACCAGCCATCGGTGCCAGTGAAAAACCTTTCATGCCGGTTACTTCACATAACATTTCCTGCAACTCATGCATGCACGAAAGAAAACCCTGACTAAATTTTTCTGGTGCCAGCGGGTGACGACCTGCAATTTCAGGCATCAATGCAATACTGTTTGCAACTCTCGGGTTGTACTTCATGGTACAAGAACCCAGTGGATAAAAATGCGTATCAATTGAAAAGTTGCGCGTTGATAAGCGCGTAAAATGACGCACTGCTTGCAGCTCAGAAACTTCTGGCAAAGCCGCTGACTCACTGCGACGCATACTTGCAGGAATGCCTTTTAATTCTGCATTATCCTTTTTATGAAGACCGGCTTTTGAATGTTCAAAAATTAACATTAGTTTAAACCTCGCTCAGTGCTTTAGTCAGCGCACTGACGTATTGATCAATTTCTTTTTCAGTTCGTTGCTCAGTTGCACACACCAAAATGGCATCACCCAGTTCAGGATAGGCTGCTGATAAATTAAAACCCGCTATGATATTTTCATCTGCCATTGCATCAAGTACAGCGCCAGCCGGTTTATTTAATTTAATAACTGTTTCATGAAAAGAAGGCGCATCAAATACTTTTTCAACACCATCGATTGCACAGATTTTTTCCACCAGTGAAGTGGTATTTAAATAACTTTGAGAAGCAACATTTTCTAAACCGGTAGCACCTAAAATTGACATATGAATAGTAGAGGCTGTTACCACTAAACCCTGATTGGTACAGATATTTGAAGTCGCTTTGGAGCGTCGAATATGCTGTTCACGTGCCTGCAGTGTCAGCACAAAACCTTCTTTTCCTTCTTCATCTAATGTGCGGCCTACAATACGTCCCGGCATCTGACGAACCAGTGCTTTTTTACAACACATAATGCCGTAATATGGCCCACCCGATGATAACGGGGCGCCTAATGGCTGGCCATCACCACAGACAATGTCTGCACCCGCTTCACCCCATTGTCCGGCTGGTTTGAGAATACTCATTGCCAGTGGATTAACTACCGCAATGACTAATGCATTGTTAGCATGAGCCCAGTCGGTAATTGCATCAACGTCTTCAAGCGAACCAAAAAAGTTTGGCTGCTGAATAACAACAGCGGTAAGGTCTTCGCCTTCAAATGCTTTTAATGCATCCAGATCAATGCAGCCTGTTTTTTGATCGTATGCGATATCAACCAGCTCTATGTTCTGACCTTTTACCAGCGTATGAGTGGCTGAGGTATACGTCGGATTGACATTACGCGGCACTAAAATACGTTTGCTTTTTGATTTACGATTCGCACGAACTGACATCAGTACGGCTTCAGCAACTGAAGATGCGCCGTCATAAACCGAGGCATTAGAAACATCCATGCCAGTCAGTGCCGTCATCATCGACTGAAATTCGTAAATCAGCTGCAGGGTTCCCTGTGATGCTTCGGCCTGATACGGCGTATACGCTGTATAAAATTCGCCACGTGTTGTGATTTGCCAGACAGCAGCTGGCACGTAATGATCATAAGCACCGGCGCCAATAAAACAAACCGGACGACCATCCTGTGCAGCACGTTCAGTCATTAACTGAGTCATCTGCATTTCACTTAAGCCTTCAGGTATTTTGGTTAACTCACCGGCACGTAATTCTTTTGGCACTTCGCCAAATAAATCATCAATCTGTTTAACACCAATGCTTTCCAGCATCGACTGAATTTCATTTTCTGTATGTGGAATAAAAGGCATTTCAAGAACCTTGCAGTTAAAAAATAAATGCCGCCTCGACTTATGCCAGGAGCGACACTAATTTGATTTCAATCTGATTGGATTAGATAGTGAGATAAGAGCAAGGCGTAGATGATTTTTGAGCGCGGAGCGTAATCAATACGTGAGCACTCAAAAATTAGCTACAACGCAGCTATTACTCGCTAGATGATTCAATCAGTTAGTCTTCGAGCGAATCTTCGTATGTCTGAGCATCCATCAGACCATCAAGCTCATTTTCATTTGATGGTTTGATTTTAAATATCCAGCCATCATCATATGGTGAGCTGTTAATGATTTCTGGTGTATCAGCCAGCTCGCCGTTAGTATCAACAACTTCACCACTGATAGGCATATATACATCTGATGCAGCTTTAACAGATTCAACCACACAGCAAGCCTCTTCTGCCGCAAACTCTGTATCTATTTCCGGCGTTTCAACAAACACGATGTCGCCCAGTAGTTCCTGCGCATGCTCAGTAAGACCGACTGAAACCGTACCGTCGTCATTCATCTTTACCCACTCGTGTGAAGCGGTATATTTCAGCTCTTCAGGGACATTACTCATCATTTACCTGCCTTGATTATTTCTGTTAATTTTTTACTAAGATTAGATAATTAAGTTCTCTTTATATAAAGAAAACGATTAAATTTCTACACAAACCTGACCATCGCGTACAAATGGCATTTTAACCACTCTCGCGTCAACCAATTTACCGCGCATATCAACCTGTACTTTATCTGTTGTCTGAGCCGGTACACGTGCCATGGCAATCGCCACACCCATACTTGGTGAAAAAGTACCACTGGTAATCTCACCTTCGCCAACACCTTCAACAACGATTTTTTGATGTCCACGTAAAACGCCTTTGCCTTCCAGTACCAGACCAACAAATTTCATTACCGGGCCAGCTTCTTTTTCAGCCAGCAGTGCATCACGGCCGATGAACTTACGGTCGTCTTTTAATGCCAGTGTCCAGCCTAGGCCTGCCTGCAACGGAGAGGTATCCTCATCCATATCGGTGCCATATAAATTCATGCCAGCTTCTAAACGTAAGGTATCACGGGCACCCAGACCAATTGGTTTAACGCCAGCTTCTGCCAGTTTATCCCAGAAGGCTGCGGCTTCGGTTTCTGGCAGCATCACTTCAAAGCCATCTTCACCGGTGTACCCGGTACGACCAACAAACCAGTCACCACATGGCTGACCGACAAAACGCTTCAGCTCACTGGCCACCTGCCTGCACTCATCAGACATCGCTGACAGCGCTTTTTCAATTGCATTCGGGCCTTGCACAGCAATCATCGCCAGTGTTGTGCCTTCTTTCACTGTCACGCCATAGGCTTCAGCCTGCTTGCTGATCCAGGCTATGTCTTTTTCACGCGTGGCGGCATTGACCACCATGCGGAACCACTGATCGTTCAGATAATACACAATCAGGTCATCAATCACGCCACCACGCTCATTCAGCATGCAGCTGTAGAGTGCTTTGCCGCTGGCTGTAGTCACTTTGGCAACGTCATTGGCTAATAAATATTGCAGGAATTCGACAACCTTATCGCCTTCCAGATCCAGCACCACCATGTGAGAGACATCAAACATACCGGCATCACTGCGCACCTGTTTGTGTTCTTCCATCTGGGAACCGTAATTGATAGGCATCTGCCAGCCAGCGAAATCAACGATCTTCGCGCCGTACTGCACATGTTTGTCATAAAGAATGGTCTGTTGGCTCATAGCGATACTCCGCATTTGTAAGTAAATGAGTACCGCCCCTCTGTCCGGGATACCTGAGAGATACAGCCAGCACTGAAATCAGCACTAACTTTCCCCTTCGGTGGGTAGTTCTCCCTTATATAGTGGGATATACCGCTCTCCAGAGCCAACAATAGGGTATCTGTCCTTTTACCTGAGCGTTTCCGGGCGAGTTGCGCCTTCGGTGGCCAGCTGGGCTGGCTCTCTCCAGATACCTAGAATGTTGAGGGCGCAATAATAAACCAAACCTGACTCAGTTACCATAATTCACATAACTTAAGTATCAAGATCGTACTCTAACGTGCATATATCGGGAGTAAATCATTAATCTAGAAAGAAACGATAAATACGCATACCCCCCTTTTTTAAATATCAAATAACACCAGATCAGCTTCATCAGTACATATTCTTGATCCAACTGAGAACGATCAGACACCATATGATTTTTTATCTTTTCTATATACGCATTTTCAAACAGACAGTTTTTAATAAATTAAAGTCCAGTAAGCTTTTCTAAAAAATTACTTTTTTTTAAAAAAAAATAAATTCAGAAACATTTTTTTAAATTTAAAAACGTACCAAAAGTCACACCAGTCTGTACAGTGTAAATAATATTGACGCAAACTAGGGTATAACCTTAATTTGTTTTTACCTTTAATCGGAAACATATTTTTTTTGTGAGGCGACTCACACTTTATTTGTTTTTCAAGATTCTAATGAAAATATTTTTTATGTATTATTCCAGTCAGTATCAAAAGAACACATAAAAACAATATTAGTATTTTCATTAAGGGCTAACAAAATGACAATCATAAAAAAACTGATTCAGGTAATTTCCATTACCGGAAGCCTGGTCTTGTACGGCTGTTCTTCATCAGATGAACCTGCTCCACCTGCTGAAGACAACACAATACTTTCCGGCGTGTTTAGCACACCGACAGTTAAAGGTCTTACATATTCAACAACAACTCAAAGCGGCACAACGGATGCTACAGGTTCGTTTAAATATAAAGACGGTGAAGTTATCAGTTTTTACATTGGTGATATCTATGTCGGTCAGGCAAATGCCAAAGGCATTTTAACACCTCTGGATTTATCTCAAACGGCTCCTGCAACAAAATCATTACACTCAACTAAAGCCTCAAACATTTCTGATAACTGGGCAATCAATTTATTTAATTTATTACTGGCCCTCGATGTCAATGGCGATACAAATGACGGCATTGAAATAACCGCTGAAACAATTAACAACGCCAAATCAGTGACATTAAACCTTGATTTACCACCTGCAGAATTTATTAACGACACATCAACACAAACATTCACAATCACCATAAGTGTCACATTAAAGCCGCCTGCAGAAGTCAGCACATTTATCAGCACCAATTTTAAAGATAACTCTGACTGGGGAACTATGGTCTGGGGCACATCAAACTGGAACAATCAATAAAAAATATTTAAAAAATAAAAACGACAGGACTTAATAAAATGAAAAAAACATTACTTACAATCGCATTAACCTCAGTTTTTTCCGCATCCGCTTTTGCAGCACCTGGCGATGCCGTACCTAACTCATTTTCAAACGGCACACCTGCAGATGCCGACCAGGTCAATGCAAACTTCACTGAAGTTGTAAACCAGATTTCAACACTGGCAGAAAGCGGTGTTGTTGGTCCTGAAGGCCCACAAGGACCTCAAGGCCCGGCAGGACCACAAGGTGATCAGGGTATTCAGGGCTTAACTGGCCCACAAGGTGATCAGGGTATTCAGGGTATAGCTGGTCCTCAGGGCGATCAGGGCATCCAGGGTGTAGCTGGTCCTCAAGGCGATCAGGGCATCCAGGGTGTAGCTGGTCCTCAAGGCGATCAGGGCATTCAAGGTGTAGCTGGTCCTCAAGGTGATCAGGGCATTCAAGGTGTAGCTGGTCCTCAAGGTGATCAGGGCATTCAAGGTTTAACTGGTAATGATGGCGTTGGTATTGCTTCTGTTACCGACGATGGCGCAGGCACTCTGACTATTACTCTGGACAATGCTGCAACCAGCACGCATTCCATTCCTTCTACAGCAACTTACAGTTATCGTGATTATGCTCATGCCTATGACACGAAAACTTTTACCGCGCAGGATACAAGCGGTGCATTTACTCAGGAAGTTAGAACTTTTGATCGTACCGTTACCGGGCAGGTTTCATATTTACGCCATCGTACAGGTGGAACTGCTGACAAAATGGATACAATTGTATTAGACAATTCAGGTGCAGAATTGAAACTGATAGAGTTTGGTCGCCATGGCACGCTCGATGCAAATACTGTCACCGAAACCCGAACAATGTCTCCAGGTGTATTGCTCAGAACAGAAACGATGGAGCCGGGTAAAACATTTGGTTCTGATTCACTACTGTCACGAGACAGCGTAGCATCAAGCGGTGTACTTCAAACATCGACACTCATTGCTGTAAATCAGGCCGTGACTGTTCCATCCGGTTCTTATACAGGCTGCATCAAAGTTGCTCAACATCGTGCAGCCAGACATTTAGGAAGTACCTATGACAGAATAAACACCTTCTGCCCTGGTGTCGGTCTGGTTAGACAGTTACATACAAATTGGGTCTCTACCGGCGTTACCGAAACTGTGTTAAAGGAATTATCAACTTGTGATGGCGGGGCCTGCGTACAACCGTAAGACAATCCTGAAAAAAAAGCCCGGTTCTTCCGGGCTTTTTTATCGATAGCATTTTGTGAGAGATAAAATGAGAAATATAATATTCATCATGGCAACAGTATTAGCGAGTTCAGCTCAGGCGGCTCCCGGCGATGCTGTGCCCAATACGTTTTCTAACGGCACACCTGCAGATGCAGATCAGGTTAATGCTAACTTTTCTGAAGTTGTTAACCAAATATCTACACTTGCCGAAAGCGGCGTTGTTGGACCTGCTGGTCCACAAGGTATCGCAGGACCTGCAGGACCACAAGGCCCACAGGGGTTAACCGGCGTACCAGGTCCTCAAGGGTTAACAGGTTCAACCGGTCAACAGGGACCTATCGGCAATACAGGACCTCAAGGACCTATTGGCCCACAAGGCGACCAAGGTATCCAGGGCATTCAGGGTGAACAGGGTCCGGAAGGACAACAAGGACCTGCCGGTACTGATGCTCCAGCGCCGACAGCCTACAGCTACCGTGATTTTTCTCATACCTATGACAGCAAAACATTTACTGTTATTGATACAGATAATATCTACAACACTGAAATTCGGACATTCACCCGCACACCGGGTCAGGTAAGCTTTAGCCGGGATCGTTCACTGTCGTCATCTCGCGTTCAATACCACACCATTACTCTTGATACGAGTGGCCCAGAAGTACTGTTTACAAAATTTGAAGGTCATAGTCCGGTTAATATAGATGTCATTGGCAATACACTGACCATAGTACCCGGCATTTCAATGCGCACCGAAACCATGGAGACTGGAAAAAGCTTTGGTTCTGCCTCAATTGTAACGTCAACAGATCTGGAAAAAACCAATGCTCTTCAAACCTCAACGTTGTTAGCAACTGATATGAATATCACAATCAATTCAGTTAACTATACCGGTTGTATTCAGATTTCACGTCAACGGAGAGCAACACGTTTAGGCGGACGGCATGATGCAGTCAGCACTTTTTGCCCGGATGTAGGATTAGTGCTTGTTCAGGAAGTTTTTGATCGAGACACCTATCAGAGATCTGTCATCAAAGAATTATCCACCTGTAACGGATCAGCCTGTTCACAAACGCCACCGTAACGGTCACCTGACCCCTTAAACTAAAAAAGCCCGTCGATTGATGGGCTTTTTTAATATTTTACAATCTATTAAACAATATTAATTATTATGACGGGAAGAACTCCAGCGGATAAGTCACTGTTACCGTATCCACTTTCTTGGCACCGAAGTTAAACAGCTTTATCCTTGCGACCAGTTTTCTTTCCAGTTTTTTATCATTCAATTCACTGGATACAACTTTAACTTTTGTTACTCTGCCAGATGGTGCAATGGTAATTTCTAAAACAACCCTGCCTTCCAGTCCCGGGTTTCTGCGAAGCTCACGATTGTAAACTGCGTAGATCGACCCTTTGTTTTTATCCATCACAATAGTAATTTCTTCTTCACTACGTGATGCTCTTCTGCCTTTGCCTGCTTTTTCAGAATTGAGTGTGGCAACGGCTGCGTTACTGTGAACTTGCGTTGTTTTTCTGGAACCGATTGCCGTTGTGCTCACGCTACGATCAAGCCCTTTAGTACTGACACCACCACTGCCTTTGGTTGCATTTGCGGTCAGCACAGAAGTGTCATTTTTTGCAGCCTGTCTGCCGCTTTTTGATACTTTACTGCTGACCAGTGCGCTAACCGCAGGTGTTTCAATCAAATCAGACAGCTCATTAGAGAGTGCAAGCAAACCTGATTTTTTAGCTTTTTCCCGTGCTTTAACCTGTTTCTTAGTTACCGGTTTTTTAGGCTTGGGTTTTGGCCGAACAATGGGTTTTGGTTTTGGCTTCGGTGGCGCTTTTACAACCGGCTTTGGTGGTGGCGGTGCTTTTTTCTTTTCTTCCAGAAACTTGACCATACGAGGCGGTAATGGTTCACGTGCTTTTCGTTCAGGCTTAGGCACATCGATAACCGCAACCAGCAGCCCCAGGACGATACAGACACTGAGTACAACACGATAAGTTTTGCGAAAGAAGACATCATCGTCATTTCTTTGCATCCAGTGCAAGGCAAAACTTTCATAACTATTTACTGACATATCTGAATGAATTCCTGTTTATATCCTTAACTTTATCCTTTAGATTTCGCAATTTGCGAAACAGCCAGAGAAATCCGTGAATAATTAGTTTTGGTGCAGGTCGCCATAATTTTTTTCAATGCTTTGAAAGGAATTTGCTGGTCACCCATAATGGTGATTTCACGCTGACCATCTTTGGTTTTTTTACTGCGGGATTGTTTGAACTGAAATGTCAGCTCTTTTTCCAGCGCAGGTATCACCGTATCTTTAGAGTTAATAAACTCTTTAACTGAGACAACCCGACGTCCGGCCACCAGTAAATCATTATTACTGATTGCAATCACCAGCGTTTCTTTTGGCAATGCTTGCGCTATAGACTTTGGCAACTGAATATCTTTTGAACTTGGCAACTGCTGGGTGCTTGATGAGTTAACCAGCAAAAAGAAAACCAGAATAGTAAAAATATCCATTAACGAGACCAGATTCAGGCCGGGTTGCTTATTTCTTTTGTGATGAGCATCCATCCGTTTGGCGCGCTTAGACATTTTCATAATTATTTCTTGCCTCGCGCTACACTTGATACAGGAGCATCACCAATACTAATGGACGGGAACAGATCAATCGTTTCAACTATCATCCCCGGCTGGATAACATCAGCCGTTCTGGCCTTATCCATAACTTTAACCATCAGCTGATACGAGATATCCGGCTCAACCAGTAAGGTTACATTTTCTTTTTTAGGAAATTTGTTTTTAATCTGAACCAGAAGATCACTCATAGCCTTCCAGTTAGTTTCATTATTATCCAGTTTGAATCTTTTAATTAAACCGACACCACCATCCTGAACATCAATAATGTTTTCACGAATCACTATTTGTAATTGCAGTTCAGGTTTTTTATTTTTATCAGCAGCGCCGCCACCTTTCGGAATATTCAGTTCCAAAATAGCTATCTTTGAAAACACTGCAGTAATCAAAAGAAACGGAACCAGAATAACCATCAGGTTCATAAAAGCTGTAATATTCAGCTCTTCTGCATCCTTTATATGTTTTTTTCTTAAACGCATAATGTTTTAACCCGGATCGTCCTTTACCTGTATCTGCAGATTATGCCGAAGGCTTTTTCTTGATAGTAATAAGGTTAAGACATTTCACCGATGCCATTTCCAGATTATCAATCAGTTTGCTGGTTTTTGTCTGGATAACGGTGTGCATTAATAGAAGCGGTATCGCCGCAATCAAACCGAAGGCTGTGGTGTTCATAGCGACAGAGATACTGGCTGACAGTAAATCGGCTTTTTCTGCCGGGTCAGCATTGGCAACGGCAGTAAATGCCTGAATCAAACCAATGATTGTGCCTAACAGCCCCATCAGAGTTGCAATATTTGCATAGGTGGCAAGGTAATGCGTTCTGGCTTCTAAAGCTGGCATCACTTCCATCATGCCCTCTTCCATTGCCGCTTCGATGTCATCACGTCGCTGTGCACTTGAAAGCCTGTTAAAACCGTAAGTGAGAACCGTGCTTAGTTGAGACTTTGAACGACTCAACATAGCAACAGCCGCATTATAATCACGACTTTCAAGCAGCGGTAATAAGCGTCCCCAGGTCTTTCGCATTGATAACTGCGATTTGGAAATAACGATGTATCTCTCTATTGCGATTGCGATACCCAGTGCAAGCACAAAAAGTATCGGGTACATGAACATACCACCTGTTTGAAAAAATGCGACCAATGAATTAAACGTATCCATAACAACTCCTAATAATAATTCCTGTGTGGATCCAGACTATTTTGTCTGATTTCCTTTAAATAATTCCGCATAGTTTTTTGCCTGACGCTGAAATTCTTCCGGATCGATCGGTTTCAACACGTCATCATTAATCCCATGCACAGTTAACTTATAATTAATTTCTGTTGCTGCAACCTTCTTCCAGGGAACAACATAAAGTATTTTTGGTAATTCGCTATTACCGGTAATGGTACTCGATTTTAGCTCAATCCTCTGCTCAGCCATAGCTGTAACAGGCAGTAAAACGAGAAATATTAAGATATAACGGATAATCATGTTATTTTCTTGCCTTTAACTGACGCTGCAATAAGGACACCCATTGAGTGACTTGTTTATCGCCGTTCTTTTTAAGATCGAGGTATAGCTGGTAATTCTCCAGCGCTTTCTCAGGCTTCTGTAAGTACAACTCATATAATATGCCCAGATTGTAATAAGCGTTTGCATAATAAGGATCCGCCGCAATAGCCGCATCAAGCATGTCTTTAGCTTCAGAAAACTTTCCTTTTTTACGATATATGACTGCCAAGTGGTTTCTTACCTGAACCAGCTTTTCATTAACCGCCAGCGCTTTCACAAAGTATTCAGATGCTTTATCGAGTTTATTTTTTCTGACATAGATAATACCCATATTTGCCAGCGGACCCGCTGCATCCGGATATGTTTTTAACAGTTTATTAAGTATAGACTCAGCTTGTTTAAGCTTTTTTGATTTGATATACCCTAAAGCCTGTTTATAGGCCTGTTTGTCGGCTGCTGCCAATACCACCTGCGGTTTGGAAGGTTTAGCCACTTCCCTGACAACCTCTTGTGCACAGCCTGATAACAACACCAGAACCAGCCAGATATAATTCCATTTACGGCGCATCGATCACAACCTCCAGTTTCTCTTTACGCAAATAACGTCCAGGAAAAAGCTCTCCCAGTCGTTTAACACTTCTTTTAACCCAAATATCGTAGACTGCTTCTTGCGTCCGGTTAAGGTTAGTTTTGTAAAACTCTATCGCTTTTTCTTCAAAAGGAAAAGCCTGCTCTTCCAGTAAGATATTATATTGCTCTATTTCTTCGGCATTTAAATTCTTAGGCCGCTCAGACTTTAATAAGGCTTTACTGAAATTATTGTATACCTCACCGATTTTATAAGTGGCCTGAGTCGTGGTTTCAGCAATCTGATATTTCGCCACATTAGCAAAAGCTGTGACCGCCTTCTTCATCCGTATTTTCTTCATTTTCAGATTTTTCTTAAACGGCGCCTTTAACTTAACCCATGTGTACTTCTGATAAACACGGTCCGCCAGCTTAATCGAAGCTGTCGCTGCCAGAAAACGTGATCTGTCAGTACGTCTTTTTCCGGCTGCCTTATCTGCAGCAATAATCTTTGCCTGCCATTCCAGTTGCTGCTTAGGCTTTTTAACTACGCCATACAACTCCACGATTTTATTTCTGGTTTCCATCGCAATATCAAATGGTAACGGATATTTCTTCAGGTAAGACTGATAACTCTGTAATGCTTTCCAGTATCGTTTTGCCTTTTCATTAAATTCAGCAATCTGATAATAGGCAATTCTTCGCTGTTCTTTACCTTTAGTAAATTTAACCATTAACGCATATTCGTCAGCAGCCTTCGCAAATCGGCCCGTTTCTGTATATGCCACCGCCAGTTTTGTGGTGACATCATTCTGCAATTTGTGTTTAGGGTATGATTTCCTGAACCGGGTGAGCACTGATATTGCTTTATCCCATTTTTTAGTTTTGAGCAATTCAGTGGCTGCATCGTATTCAGCTGTTGCTACGATAGGTGAATCTGGCACAACACTCTTCAACCTTAAGAAAGCTGCTACCGCAACCGTACTGTTACCCGATTTTAAGGCCTGCTCACCTTCTTTATATATCGCTATCGCAATGCGCTTGCGAATTTTTTTATACTCTTTGTGTTTTTTGCCCGTCAGTTTCAATAATTTCAGATAGCTTTTTTCAGCCTCAGGATAAAGCTCCATTTCAAACTGGGCATGCGCCAGAATCAGCAATGCTTTTTTCTTCTGTTTCAGCGTAGAATTCGGCAAAACCTTTTCAGACATTGCAAACG
>Ga0316205_10003367_pt1 | contig 15229 bp, 9 predicted proteins | sample 3monthpyrite_MG_FD_204941 | JGI IMG/M metagenome (GOLD analysis project Ga0316205, IMG submission 204941) | Microbial mat bacterial communities from mineral coupon in-situ incubated in ocean water Damariscotta River, Maine, United States -... | ecosystem: Environmental > Aquatic > Marine >... | reverse complement strand
ATGACTCCAACAGCAATGAAAATTATACTGATTACTATTTAACAACAGATGGAAAATTTATTATTTCTCCATCTGCCAATATCTTTGGTGGTGTTGATTTAAGTAAAATGCATGAAGAGCGCTCATCCCTGGATGACATCAATGGCATTGAGCCTACCACCTATAAAGAGACTAGTGGATATTTGGGCTTCTATAAAAAGTTTAACAATGTCAGTGTGCGGTTGGGCGGCACCATGGATCAGCTGGATTTTGATAATGTTGACAACCTTGCAGGACTTATTAATGACGATCGTGATCGAACAGAGCAATCTTTCGGTTCACGCATAAGTTACAGGCTTAATCCTCGATATGAACCCTATTTACAAGCCATTTATGTAAAGCGATCATATGACATGGATTTGGATGATAATCTGTTTAATCGAGATTCAGATGGGTATAGGGCGGCTGTAGGACTTCATACCAAGATCAATAAACAGACTTCAGCAGAATTCTATTTGGGTTACCTGAAGCAAAACTATGATGATAATGCCTTATCTGATGTAAGTACCGTGGATTTCGGTATGAATTTTACCAGTAAGATTAATCCGCGTACCACGGTAAAAGTGGCTCTCGATCGCTCATTAGAGGAAACGACAGTAAATTCAGCTTCATCTTATCTCTACACCGTTGCTTCAGCTAATACCAATCATAAACTTAGTTCCAAATACAGTCTGGATTTCGATTTTTCGTATTCAGAGAGCGACTACGAGGGAATTGATCGAACTGATAATGAATTACTGGCAAGCATAGGAATGAAATATTACTTAAACCGTAATGTATTTTTAACAGCATCCTATCGACTATTGAATCGTAAGTCAGATATACCCGGCGCGGATTATTATAGAAACCAGGCTTACCTGGGAATTGGTGGATTGTTATACCCGGTGCGAAACTCTAGGAAGTCACAGGTGAAAGCCAACAATAATGCTTTTGTTACTGATTCCAATCTTCTGGCAGGATTCTACTCTGGTATACAGTTTGGGCATGGGTTACTGGGTACAGAAACAAGTGGCTCCCGTGGAGGCGGCGGCTTCGATTATGGCGAATTTGGTCGTGACGGTAATACAGAGGGATTATTTTTTGGCTATGGTACTCATTTTAATCATTGGTATCTTGGAGCAGAATTAGAAGCGGATGACAGTCATGCTGCCTGGTATCACACAAAAGACAAGTCAGATAGTAGAACTTTTAACGTACAAAAGAATAATAGTTATGCTCTAAGCGCAAGAGCAGGCTATTTGCTGGATGATGGTAAACTCCTGTATGGACGTTATGGCAAGGTTAATACTGACTTTCATACATTCTACACTGTCAACAACTTACCATTGAATGCTGTCGATCAGGAATATTCACTGTCAGGTCATCGCTATGGGTTTGGAGTAGAAATCCCTGAATTTAGTCATTTATTCTGGCGAATGGAATATACATTTACAGACTATGATAACTACAACGTTAATTATGTAACAAATACTGAGGATTTTGCTAACAGGGAAAGCCTTTTCCGTATTGGCCTAGGTTGGCGTTTTGCAGGACATAAGCCTGTCGCCAAAAAACTGTCTACTTCCGATTATTCGGGGTTTTTCCTGGGTGCTAATTTTGGGCATGGATCGTTAAATACATCCATGTCTGGGCTTCACAGGAGTGGTGGACAAGGGCCCTTTGATTTCGATGCCGATTTTAGTAGTTATGGCTTTAACGGTGGTTTCTTTGCCGGCTATGGTTTTGTGATGAATAAATTATATTTGGCTCTTGAAATAGATGCCGAAGCCAGTCGTGCAGGATGGAGGCACGACAGGGTAACAGGTGGGCCCGGGGGTCGTGATTTCTCCGTCGATAAAAAAGGCGGCTATGGTGGAAGTATCCGTATTGGTTACATATTGCCCAGTCATACCATGCTTTATCTACGCGCAGGACGCGCCCAAACGAAATTTAATACGCGTTATATAAAGGGGAATAATGCAGCAACCTGGGTAGACCGTGATGACAAACAGTGGGGTGACCGCTATGGACTAGGTGTAGAAATACCTGTCTACAAAAAAGCATTTTTGCGTATGGATTACAGTCTGACCAATTATGACGATTACGACTTTACTACAACCCATGGAGGTAATCCTGACTACAACAAATTCGATAATAGTGAAAATATGTTTATGCTAGGCATCGGGATGCGCTTTTAGAATGGATACTAGCCAGGATATCGAAAGTATTGATAAAACAAGCACTGTGTAGTACTCAATAATATTTTAGCAAGTAAGGTTTATTGATACATGTCAATAAGCTTGTATTGGTCATATGTTAGTCTACTAACAATTTCTAGATATACATATTATATGGAGTAGTTAATCATGAAAAAACAAGCACGACGGTTGAGTAAGTCCAGTATTCCTTATGCGGGCGTTATTGCTTTAAGCTTGATTGCAGCGCCACTTTTCGTAACACCAATAAGTAAAGGGGAATTCAGTTTTCTCTCGACTGCCAATGCGGCTGAAGATTCCAGTAGTGGTCATAAGGGCGGCAATCCTGGTGCGGGTAAAGGTACTCCTCGTTCAGGTGGGCAAGGTGCTGATAAAGGTAAAAAAGATATAACGAAGGTACTTGGTGGCGGCGAAGACTCTGATTCCGATCGCCCGGAGTGGGCTGGCGGTTCAAAGGAACTCAATCCACATAGCGGTACTCCCAATCCAACGCCTGGCATAAAAAAAGGCGGTGATTACGGTGATTTATGGGTTGTAGTCAGGGATCCGGTAACAGGTGCCCCTATTCTGGTCGATGGTGAATACCAGGTTTGTGTTGACCCTGCTTGTACAACAACCGTTCTTACGGTTGATGGTGAGCTTCCTGAAGGTACAGCAGATGTTGCTGAAGTTGAGTTGGGTCGTGCCAATATCGTTCGTTCACCGGACAAGGTTACCGATAAGGCACTGGATACGGTTTTAACCAAGCTGACAAGTGCTACTACGGTAACAACTGACATGGCTGGTCGACTGGTAATTGACGGTGTAACCATTGATTCACCACTGGAAAATCTTGCATTGTATATCGCACTGATGACGAGTGATCCAAAGTTGACACCTGTTCTGGACAAGCTTCCAGCAGATACAACCAGTCTGGCAGCCAGTCTTCTTGCAGCCGGTTCTGACAAGACCGGGTCTATCACTATTGATTATGTTGTCTATGGCAATGTCATTATGGACATCGTTGAAAATGACGTGTTCTATAATTATGGGACCTTTGATTACAATCGTGATACAACCTATAGTGGAACTATTACGTACTATGTACAAGCCGCTGATGGAACTATCACTCAAGTCACTAAACCTATCCTGGAAGCTGTGTTTGGTGGTGAATCCTATGTCAGCACCGACGGAGCAGGAATAAGTGATTTTGTTCAGGCAGCAGATGATGCATTGCAGGTCATCGAATTCACACATACAGAAGTACACATAGAAACAACGCCGTAATCGAGTTAAACAGTACGTGGGGCGGACAGTGTTTCGCCTCACGTATTTTTTTGCTGGTATCATTTGCTTACAGATCTGACATATCAATATCCTAAATATTTTCATCTTTATTATATTTAAGTAATGCAGAACTATTATCCGGTTCCGTAATTATATTCACGTTATTAAAATATATCTGGAGTTTTGATAATGAATTTACTCAATAAATATACAATGGCCTATATTGTAGTATTCTGCGGATTGGTTATTGGCATTCTGTTAATGATATCGGTCAATCATGAAAAGTCATCTGGTTTCCATTTAGTATCGCCCGCGTATGCAGCAGGGGAAGGTCATACTTCTGGAGGCCACACCGGGGGACAGGGTAGCAGCCATAGCGGCGGGCATTCTAGCGGTGGACACGATAGTGATGATAGCGGGCATGAATCAGGTAAAGGAGGCAAAGATAAGGGCGATAAAGGCAAAGGCTCAAGCGATGAAGGTCATGGAAAAGGACATGCCGGCAGAGAAGCAATTGAAGATAGAGTTTTTCATGGGGGTGGGCATTCCGGTAAGGGCGGTTCATCAGATGATAGCGATGCCAGTGGGCCGCGCGCAAACAAACCTGATGGCACGCAAGGTAGTAGACCAGCGTGGGCACAGGAAGGTCTCCCTGATGTAGAATTGGGTCGACTTAATGTTGCCCGTTCTCCTCGCCATGTGCTCGACCGTGCTTTATCTGAAGTAATAAAAAACACAACTACTGGTACATTACTGATTGATACTAGCTGGTATTCAATGAAAGCAGAAGATGCCGTTGTCTATCTACAGAGGCATCCTGATCTTATTAGAGTCGATTCACCATTGGAAAACCTTGCTCTTTTTAGAGAGTTGCTGACAGAGGGGCAAACACGCTTGCCTGGTGTAACGCCTGCCAGCACAACTGATCTTGCTGCAATCTTTCTTGGTTCTGCTTCGGACAAAACTATTCCAATTTCTATGGACACGGTTAAGGCGGTAGATATTATTCTTGGGATAACCATCAGTAACGAGGACGCTTTAGCTATAAAAGCAGAAGCAGTGCGAAGTGCCATACAAGAGATTCATGATCGTTAGTGGTAATTATGACAAATACTTATGGCAATTTAAGGATACGAGTGCAATATATTTGAGGAAAAATTAAACATGCTCGTGTTTCCATCTCAGCCTATCCATATAATTGAGCATTTCTTTGGTCGAACTAACGAGCTTGATCGAATAGAAAGATTTTAATATGCACAGGGAAGATATATTTATCTATGGCGATCGAGGTGTGAGCAAGTCTTCTTTAGTAGCTACGATAGCGAATCAATATCAAAGCTTTGAGATAGGTTACTACCATTGCAGTCGCTATAATATGCAAACCAAACGTCTTACCGAGACCCAGTACAGATTCTCATCCTGATCCAAAGCTGATAACAGTCATGCCTACTCATCGCATTTTTTAGTATACTAAAAACAATATGATTTACCTGTGGTTATGCGTAATGTCTGGACAAGCGACTAACAAAATATTTGATGCTGAAGGATTCCTGAAGTCACTAACCCAATTACCTGGTGTCTACCGTATGCTGAGTAATGATGATGAAATTCTCTATGTTGGCAAAGCAAAAAACCTTAAAAAGCGTGTATCCAGCTATTTTCGTCGCACTGGTTTAACCGGGAAAACGCGTGCCTTAATGAATCAGGTTGTATCCGTAGAGGTGACTGTTACACATACGGAGGCAGAGGCTTTAATACTGGAAAGTAACCTGATAAAAGAGCATTTGCCGCGATATAATATTCTGCTGCGTGATGACAAAAGCTATCCGTATGTTTACTTATCCAGCGAGGATGAATATCCGCGTCTTGCCTTTCATCGAGGTGCTCGTAAAATTCCGGGTAAATATTTTGGACCTTATCCAAATGCCTATGCGGTTCGTGATAGTTTGAACTTGATACAAAAGGTATTCAAGATTCGACAATGCGAAGATAGTTTTTTTAATAATCGATCCCGACCTTGTTTGCAATATCAGATCAAGCGCTGTTCAGCGCCCTGTGTGAACCTGATAACACCGCAGGAGTATCAGCGTGATGTGCGCCATGCCATGCAGTTTCTGGAAGGCAGAAGCACTGAAATAGCAGATGAGTTAATTACGTTGATGGAAAAGGCTGCAGTCGATCAGGACTATGAACAAGCTGCTATTTTCCGTGATCAAATTCGTAGTCTTAAAAAAGTTCAAGAGCATCAGTATGTCGAAGGTGAGCGTGGCAACCTCGATGTCGTCGCCTGCCACTCTCAAGGAGGTAGTGCATGTATCCAGGTATTTTTCATACGCCAGGGACGTAACCTGGGCAACAAAGACTTTTTCCCGAAAATACCGCAGCAAACCAGTTGCGAAGAAATTCTCGCAAGCTTTATTCCACAATATTATCTGGAAAAAAGTATCCCTGAAGAAATATTGGTTAGTCATAAACTGAAAGAAACCAATTTACTGGAGAGTGTCCTGACTCAAACCAGTGGTCATAGTTGCCGCATCAGAAGCAATGTGCGCTCTGCGCGTAAGCGCTGGCTGGAAATGGCAGTTCATAATGCTCAAAACAGTCTGGAAGCTCGTCTTGCCAGTCGGCAAGGCGTTTTAAAACGATTGGAAGCCTTACAGGAAGCGTTGGACCTTGAGCAAATACCAATGCGTATGGAATGTTTTGATATCAGCCACACCAGCGGTGAGGCCACCGTGGCATCGTGTGTGGTGTTTGATAGTAATGGACCACTAAAAAGTGATTATCGTCGTTTTAATATCGAAGGTGTGACTGGAGGTGATGACTACGCCGCCATGACTCAGGCACTGACACGACGTTATACCCGTCTTAAAAAGGGTGAAGGGAAGTTACCTGATTTATTGGTGATCGACGGAGGAAAGGGGCAAATTCATCAGGCAGAAGATGTGCTCAAAGAGTTGCAAATTGAAGGAGTGACCCTGGTAGGCATCGCCAAAGGCCCTGGGCGTAAAGCTGGTCTGGAAACACTGTTCTTGTCCAGTAAGGCCACGCCGATTATACTGCCAGAGAATTCAGGCGCTTTACACGTCTTGCAGCAAATCAGGGATGAGGCGCATCGTTTTGCCATCACAGGGCACAGACAGCGGCGCGCCAAAATGCGAAAGACCTCCGTATTGGAAGCGATTCCAGGTCTGGGGCCAAAACGCAGACAGTCATTATTGAAGCAGTTTGGCGGCTTACAGGAAATTACCAAGGCAGGTGTGGAAGATCTTGCTACAGTCAATGGCATTAGCAGAGATTTGGCGCAAAAAATTTACGATGCCTGCCATGGCTAATAGCCTTCCGCTTGAATATGTTAAAATATTAGGAATATTATATTGTTATACGATTATTCTAAGGTGAATTATCACTATATTAAACAAACCAATAAGTCGCTATTGTTGTTAATATTGCCGTCATCAAGCGACTTTTGCCGATGAGGTTTAATATACCGACAATACTGACGTTATCCCGCATCGCGGTGATTCCAGTGTTTATCCTGATTTATTACCTGCCCGTGGAGTGGTCTAATGAGGTCTGTACGATCTTATTCGTTGCCGCTGCAATTACCGACTGGCTCGATGGCTATATTGCAAGACGCTACCAGATGTCGTCCAAATTTGGCGCATTCCTGGATCCAGTCGCAGATAAGCTGATGGTAGCCGTGGTTCTTATCCTGCTGGTCGATAGAAATCCTACTGATTTCCCTCATATGTTGTTAGCGATACCAGCGGTCATCATTATTGGCAGGGAAATTACCATTTCCGCTTTACGAGAGTGGATGGCTGAACTGGGAGAAAGTGGCCTGGTGTCGGTATCGTTCGTCGGTAAAGTCAAAACTACTGCGCAGCTCATTGCGTTACCGTTTATGATCCATCGTGAACCGCTATGGGGGGTAGTGCCGGTCGCTGAAATCGGTCTGATTTTGCTGTATGTGGCTGCCGTATTAACGCTTTGGTCGATGTTTATTTATCTGCGTGGTGCATGGCCCATAATCAAAGATAATACTGACTAATAACGCTTTTTTCTTGACACTCAGGCGTTAAACATTAAAATACTCACTCCTTCGAGGATGATGCGGGAATAGCTCAGCTGGTAGAGCACAACCTTGCCAAGGTTGGGGTCGCGAGTTCGAATCTCGTTTCCCGCTCCAAAATTTCAATAAGCCTCGGTCGCATGGCCGGGGCTTTTTTGATAACAAAGTTGTATAGTAGCAACTATAAAATATGGCCGGATGGCAGAGTGGCTATGCAGCGGATTGCAAATCCGTGGACCTCGGTTCGACTCCGGGTCCGGCCTCCATACTATTCTTGATTGCATTCCAAACAGGATTGATTCAACATCCTAATATTCTTGTAAATTTTTTCTAAAATAACTTCACAAATATTCTTAATCAGGTAAACTACGAACGTCATCTTTAGCCCAGGTGGCGAAATTGGTAGACGCAAGGGACTTAAAAATTTTGAGCACCCAGATAGGAAACTTCTGGTGTGAATGGAGTCAAATTCGGGGAAACCTCAGCATCTTATGATGGTGGCAATCCCGAGCTAAGCTTTAGACCTGTTTTTACTCCTGTATGTAGGAGTAAGTGCGTGGCAATTAGGGCATAAAAGACGGAGATTTTCTAATCTGTTGTCTTTGTTGTTACCGTTTATATGATCAAGATCAAGTGGAATTGGCTCACCGAGCCAATGTGAATTGCTGCAGTTCTCACATTTATGCTTAAATATTTCTTGTTTGAGAAGTCTTTTTTTAAGTTTGAATGATTGGATTGGTATTTCATTACTGAGATATTTTTCAGTAGAGACTTTAGGTTTGAGGGTTTTTCCTTTATTCCAGGCTTGACCTGTAAAATGCGATATATCTAAATTAAAGTAATTGATTGCTTTATTTAATACGTCGTAGTTGCCACCATAAGGAGCTACATCAAGCTTTATAAGAGCTTGTCGCTTTGAGGTAGATGTTTGTATTGCTGCTTTGAGTTGAACAAGGTTATATTTTTGTAGCTTCATTATCAGATCCATTGAAAGTGTAGAGACTTGACGGCTCCTGCCTAAATCATAGTTACACTATGGCATGGTAAAGAGAAAGTCCAGACCACAAATGCATTAGAAGATGCAGCAGTGAAAGCTGTAGTTGGTACGAAAATCCCTCGGTGGAAACACCGTGCCGGTTCGATTCCGGCCCTGGGCACCATTTATAACTTTTAACTATGTTGAATTTTTTTATCAGTTACATAGTCAGTTCATTATCCAAAGAAAAATTTGCTTGAGATGTTCTTTCCTCTCTTGGGTCATCTGTGCTCATCTCTTCTAATTACCTGAATATCCGGTTAGTATTCTAATGTGAATGAATGGCTTGCGGGCCGACTAGAAACTTAGTTCAGTCAGATCCCTCCATATCATGTATTTCATGATATTGATCAGATCTGGAGTATTTCTACCCCTCCGGCTATGGTTTTTATCAATTCAAAGGATGCAGTAAAGCGTGAGAGAATTGTCTGCTTTTGACATGGGTTATTACCAGGCTGTTGTATTGTGACAGCGCCTTCTGATCAGTTATATATTGTTCTCATCAGTGTTCACGGGCTTATACGAGGAGAGGATCTTGAATTAGGCAGGGATGCTGATACCGGTGGTCAAACTCTCTATGTCCTTGAACTGGCACAGGCACTGGCGCGACGTAATGACGTACGCCGTGTTGATCTCGTAACCCGGAAAGTGAGAGATGAGCAGATTTCGAAGGATTATGCGGTTCCGGTCGAGGTCGTAAACGACAAGCTTAATATTGTACGCATCAATGCCGGTCCTGATGAATACCTGCCTAAAGAACAACTTTGGGGTCATCTGGATGTCATGGTCGATAATCTGGTCGATTTTTTACGTGAGAACAACCTGGTTCCAGATTTAGTACATAGTCACTATGCTGATGGTGGCTACGTGGGGCAAAGTCTCAGTCATCAATTAGGCATCCCGCTGATCCACACTGGCCATTCATTGGGACGCGTCAAGCGTCACCATTTGTTGGCGAGTGGCTTGTCAGTAGCGGAGATTGAAGAACGCTACAATATGGCGCGACGTATTGAGGCGGAGGAACTGACTTTAGCGTCTGCCGAGCGTGTCATTACCAGCACCCATCAGGAAATTGAAGAGCAATACGAGCTGTACGATCATTACCAACCTGAGCAAATGCGAGTTGTACCGCCTGGTACCGATCTGCAACAATTCAAGCCTTGCGAAGGTAAAGAACTCGAGTCTGAGCAATTCCAGCACATCACACAGCACCTCAAAACACCCAACAAGCCTATCATTCTGGCATTATCAAGACCTGATAATCGCAAAAATATTGTCGCTTTGGTTGATGCTTATGGTCAGTCAAAAATTTTACGGCAGATTGCTAATCTGATCATTATTGCCGGAAACCGCGAAGATATTGATGATCTGGAATCAGGTGCGCAAGAAGTCTTTCATGAACTACTGGTAGCGATTGACCGTTATGATATCTACAGTCAAGTTGCTATGCCTAAAACTCATCAACGTGAGCATGTGCCATATTTTTACCGCATCGCAGCTGCGTCTGGCGGGGTGTTTGTGAATCCTGCGCTAACGGAACCCTTTGGGCTTACATTAATAGAGGCGGCAGCATCAGGCGTACCTATCGTCGCAACAGAAGATGGCGGACCTCGCGATATTGTCGGAAATTGTCATAATGGTATTTTAATCAATCCTCTCGAACATTCATCTATAAGTGATGCCCTAGAAAAATTATTAACGGATAAGTCTTTTTGGCAAAAATGTGTAGATAACGGATTGAAAGGTGTTCGTAAATTTTATTCGTGGGATGCACATGCAGACAATTACATGTCATTGATTCATCCGATTGTGAAACATGCAGATGTTCTCGTACGTCAGCCGATTCAAAGACGTAAAGAGATTTATCGTGATCGAGCGATTGTGAGTGATCTTGACCAGAACTTATTGGGAGATGAGGATTCCTTACAAGAGCTTATAAAATTACTCCGTCGTCACCGTCAGAGCACCTTATTTATCATAGCCACGGGTCGTCGTTTTGATTCTGCCTTACGTGTCATGCGCCGGCTAAATATCCCAGAACCTGATATTTTGATCAGTAGCGGAGGCACTGAAGTTTATTATTCTCCTAAATATACCATTGACGAGGCCTGGAGTAAGCATCTGGATCACCAGTGGTCGCCGCATAAAATTAAGCCCATATTGGCTGAATTACCGGGTTTGAAACTACAATCTAAGCCCGAACAAAGTCGATTCAAGGTCAGCTATTTTATTGATCCAGATGTAGCCCCTCATATAGACGAAATCAATCGTATACTGCACAAGGAAGAACAATCGGTTCATTTACATATGGCATTCGGTCAATATTTGGATGTCATGCCTATACGCGCCTCTAAAGGGCTGGCACTACGTTATGTTGCAGAAAGATGGCAAATACCCCTGGAGCGCATTTTTGTCGCAGGTGGATCTGGTGCTGATGAGGATATGATGCGAGGAAATACACTGGCCGCCGTGGTCGCTAATCGTCATCATGAGGAATTATCAGGACTGATTGATGTCTCTCGAATTTATTATTCCAAGCAAGGATTTGCGGCCGGCATCCTTGAGGCGCTGGAACATTATGATTTTTTTGAAAGCTGCATAGACCCGGAAGAGAGAATACAGGCTTATGAGTAAACGCAGACTGATGCTCTGCACAGATCTGGACAGAACGGTGATACCTAATGGCGATCAGAGTGAAAATCAACAGGCCAGAGAATTATTCAGGCAGTTCTGCGCGAGGCCGGAGATCTTACTTGTATACGTTAGCGGACGCCATTTAGAATTAGTTAATGAAGCGATAAACCAATATGAATTACCTGTGCCTGATTACGCAATTACTGATGTCGGTACAAAAATCTATCATCGACACCTTCAACAATGGCAGTCACTCCTGTCTTGGGAAAACCTTATTGATAAAGATTGGCAAGGGAAATCAGCCAGAGATATACAGCGTTATTTAGATGATTTCAATGAACTTAGCTTACAAGAGCACAGCAAGCAAAATACCCATAAGATCAGTTATTATATAGATTCATTGGAAAAACCAGTTGCACTGTTACGGAGGGTCAAAGATATACTTAGCACTGCAAATATAACAGCCACCTTGATATGGAGCATTGATGAACAGGCTGCTATTGGTTTACTGGATATCGTTCCGAAAAGTTCGACCAAGTTGCATGCCATTGAATTTTTGCGTAAGCAATTAGACTATCAACTGCACGAGACCGTTTTTTCAGGTGATAGTGGTAATGATTTGCAAGTGCTTGAAAGCGCTATTCCATCGATACTGGTCGCGAATGCCATGCCTGAAATTAAATCTGAAGCTACAAAAAAAGTTCAGCATGAAGGTCATCTCGACAGCCTCTATATTGCAGATGGAGGTTACATGGGAATGAATGGAAATTACACGGCTGGAATTCTGGAAGGCATCAATCACTTTCATCCTGATATCCTGAATTCAGCACAGTAAGGAGTCGCTGTGACACAACAGAAAATACCGGTTATTTTTGGTGAAGTTTTGTTTGATTGTTTTTCTGACGATCAATGCATCCTTGGAGGCGCGCCTTTTAATGTAGCTTGGCATTTACAAGCCTTTCAGCATCAACCTTGTTTTATCACTCGAGTGGGTGAAGACGAATTAGGTGCCGAAATAGTAAATTCCATGGAACAATGGGGGATGGACACAAAGCAAGTACAACGCGATAAGGAACATGTAACGGGTCGAGTGAATGTTATTGTTGAAAATAATGAACCTAGCTATGACATTGCAGAAAATAGTGCTTATGATTTTATTGATAGTAGTAAAATTAATTTACCAAATAGTGCAGCAATTCTTTATCACGGCAGCCTGGCTTTGCGAAATAAAGTAAGTCGGCAGGCATATGAGTCACTTATCAACCACCATGAGCTGCCCATCTTTATGGATGTTAATTTACGATCCCCTCATTGGCAGAGTGAAGAAGTATTAAATTGGGTGGACAAAGCTCGTTGGGTTAAACTGAATTACGATGAATTATTACAACTCGGTGCAGGAACCGGCAATCAGGAAAAAGATATGGCTGTTTTTCAGGAAAAGCACGCCATAAAGGAATTGATTGTAACGCGTGGAGAAGCAGGCGCTATTGTTCGTACAGAAAATGGGAAACTATATTCTGCTAAACCCCCTCAAGTCACTCACCTTGTTGACACAGTGGGTGCGGGAGATGCGTTTACTTCTGTTTATATACACGGCATTTTATCTGACTGGCCGGTGATCAGGACGCTGGAACTGGCACAAGAATTCGCTAGTGCTGTGGTTGCTCAACAGGGTGCCACTACAACAGATCCAAAGTTCTATCTGCCTTTCAATATGGCTTGAAATTCTTCAAAGATTCAGTCTCCACCTGATTATTTTTCAATATGCTATGCACATCTTACTAATGTCGGCTTATAATGTCTGTTAGCACAGTAAAATGATTAATATAAAAGGGTATTCATGTACGAACAGGTTTCACACTCTTTACTGAATAATATTCTTGATAACCTCAAGAGTGAAATTCGTAAAAAGGATCTTCGCCATTTTTACACTCGTCTGGGTGCGAATTTCTATGCCATACACTCACTGTTTGAACGTTTATATGGCAATCGTAGTGATTTTGAAGAACAAGCACTGCGCTTGGTTGAAACCATGGCCAGACAATATATTCGTCGTCCTAAACGATTACGCGATATTGATATCAAGCGTGAGAAAGACCATGACTGGTTTTTAAGCCAGGAATGGGTGGGAATGGCGTTATATAGCACCGGGTTCGCTGGTGACCTGAAGGGTGTTAATAAGCATCTTGGCTATTTTCAGGAGCTAGGTGTAAATATTGCCCATATCATGCCTATTATGCGTTGCCCTGAAGGTTACAGTGATGGCGGTTATGCAGTCAGTGATTTCAGGGAAGTGGACGAGCGTGTTGGAACGATGGAAGATTTGGAAAAACTATCCAAGGATATGCGCGACCGGGATATTTTGTTAGTACTGGATATTGTTGTTAATCACACTTCCAATGAGCATGAATGGGCTCAACGTGCACGACAGGGCGAAAAAAAGTACCAGGATTATTTCTATACTTTTGAAACACGCAACATGCCGGATAAATTCGAGCAAAGTATGCCAGAAATTTTTCCTGAAACATCCCCGGGGAATTTTACCTGGGATGAGGAAATGCAACGCTGGGTTATGACTGTGTTCAACAGCTATCAATGGGATCTCAATTACAGTAACCCTGCCGTATTCATTGAAATGCTGGATATTATTTTATTCTGGGCTAATAAGGGTGTTGATATTCTGCGTTTGGATGCGGTTGCCTTTTTATGGAAGAAAATTGGTAGTACCAGTCAAAATGAACGTGAAGCACACTTGATTTTACAGTTGATGAAGGACTGCTGTCAGGTCACCGCTCCGGGTATACTCTTTATTGCTGAAGCGATTGTAGCGCCAGTTGAAATGATTAAATACTTTGGCGAAGATGCAGTCATCGCCAAAGAGTGTGAAATTGCCTACAACGCAACTTACATGGCATTGTTGTGGGACGCAGTGGCAACGAAGAATGCTAAACTTCTGAATCAAGGTATTAAAAGTCTACCCGTTAAGCTGGAACGTGCGACCTGGTTAAACTATGTGCGTTGTCATGATGATATCGGTTTGGGATTTGATGACAGTGATATCATTCTCGCAGGCTACCGTCCTCGAGAGCATCGAAAATTTCTAGTCGATTATTACACTGGCCAATTTTCAGACTCTTATGCAAGGGGCCTGCCATTCGGGCATAATGAAAAAACTGGTGACGCGCGTATTTCCGGTTCACTGGCATCACTGGCTGGTTTGGAATATGCAGTTGAAAACAATGATCCGATTGCCACGGAAGCCGCGATAGATAGTATTTTGTTACTTCACAGTATGATTCTGTCGTTTGGCGGCATTCCGCTACTGTACTATGGTGATGAGATAGGTGTTCTAAATGACCTCTCATATCGGGATGATCCGCATAAAATGGGTGATACCCGCTGGGTTCATCGCCCCATTATTGATTGGGAACAGGCGGCTAACCGCAACGTGGCCGGTACTGTTGAATTCAAAATATTTAGTGCCTTGAAAAGAATGATCGCTGTCAGGAAGGAAATCGATGCTTTTGCAGACTATAATAATCGTGAATTAATTGAGGTGAGAAACCCGCATCTGTTTGTATTCGGTCGTTACAATCAGTTCAAGTCAGGAGAAAAAGTGCTCGTGGTGGCCAATTTTGATGGCAAGCCACAGGATTTAAGCTTAGGTGATTTGAGTGACTGGATGGGGCATCAGCGGGGTGGGTTAACGGATCTGCTTACGGGTCAGAGCCCTGATATATTTAATAGTACGTTGGTGGTTCCAGGCTTCGGCTTTTACTGGCTAACAGAAAATATATAACAATAAACCGTATTATCGCTCAATTGTATAGAGAATATCAGCACCCTGATACTGGCCACTCTCACCCGTGAGTTGCCACTTATCGGATAATTGATAACGCAGGTTGATGGTATTCACAGCTTCAATCAGGCCAACTCCATAACTGACATAGAGTTTAGGCGATAAATATCTGCCTAATACCAATG